>OGPD01002406.1_pt1 | contig 11573 bp, 10 predicted proteins | sample 1552861 | NCBI WGS metagenome assembly OGPD01 (sample SAMEA2580280, study PRJEB22360) | human gut metagenome | biome: human gut; feature: human-associated habitat; material: faeces | place: Denmark | collected 2008/2010
CGGAATTTGGATTTTCAGTATCATGTCTGGCCCATATGCGTCCTGCACCGACCTCATTGATAAAAAATCTGATGATAGCTGTGAGTGCCTCTGTCATATAACCGTTATTCCAGAAACGCTTTCCGATACAATAACCGATTTCAACCGACTCAACCCTCTCATCAGTTTTAATTACACTTATAGTTCCGATAGGCTGCTCGAGATCATTAAGCTCAATAGCCCACTGATAAAAATCTTTTTCGTCATACTTAGATATCCATTCTTTTAAAATAGTCTCTGTAGTATCAACACTCTCATGCGCCGGCCATGTAAGATATTTTGTCACTTCCGGGTCATTCGCCCAGTTGTAAAACATGTTCTCGGCATCTTCTATTTCAAATCTGCGAAGAGTAAGCCGCTCTGTGGCGATTTCTCTTGTTCCTATATGATTCATACGATATCCTTTCTCTCTTTCCTGATATTTTAATTTCTACTTGGGATTATACACACATGCCACTTCTAAGCCTTAAAGCGCACCCGCCATAATTGAATCCTGCATATCTGGGACTGCCAAAACTTGCATCCGGGTGCGCATCAACACCCTGCAACGCATGGGTGCATATATATTGTGAAGACAAATTTTTAACAGTTCCGACTCTCACAGCCTGTAATACCTCTCAGCATACATCCTGACAATAACCTATCCGCAGGAAATGTCGGAACAAGCTTAAAAATTTTCTGAGCAAAATATATACACACATGCTACCACACAGCCTGCATGCGCACCCTCCACAACCCCAGAAGCTGTGACCTATGGCTCCAATCTGCTGAGATCACGAGGAAACAGTGCTGCCTCACGCACATTGTCTTCTCCGATAAGCTGCATTGTAAGTCTCTCAAGTCCTATTCCAAGACCTCCATGTGGCGGCATGCCGTGCTTAAAGGCTGAAAGATAGCTCTCCATACCCTCTGTCTCCATGCCACGCTTTGCGATTTTTTCCATAAGCTTGTTGTAGTCGTGGATTCGCTGGCCGCCTGTTGTGATTTCAAGGCCTCTGAAAAGCAGGTCAAAGCTTAAGGTGTATGTCTCATCTGCCGGATCATCCATGGCATAGAATGGTCTCTTCTTTGAAGGATAATGTGTGACAAATACAAAATCACTACCATACTCTTCCTTGAAGTACTGTCCGATAAGTACCTCCTCCTCCGGCTCTAAGTCGAATGGATTTCTAAACTGTCTGTTATATTTTTCTGCGACACGCTGCTTTGCCTCGTCAAATCTGACTCTTGGTATGCTTGTCACATCAGGCAGCTTAATCTTTAAAAGCTCAAGCTCCTTGGCGTATGAGGTCTTTAAAAGCTCCATGGTGTACTGCAAAAAGCCGGTCTCCATCTCCATGATATCCTCGAAGCCGTCAATGTAGCCCATCTCAAAATCGAGTGATGTATACTCATTCAGATGTCTCTTTGTATTGTGCTTTTCTGCTCTGAAAACAGGTGCAGTCTCAAATACCCTGTCAAAGACACCTACCATCATCTGCTTGTAAAACTGCGGGCTCTGCTGTAATATAGCCGGTCTGTGGAAATATTCAAGCTTGAAGAGGTTGGCGCCTCCCTCGGCTGACTTTGCGCCAAGCTTTGGCGTATGAATCTCTGTAAATCCATTATTATAAAGGAAATCCCTAAAGCCCCTTGTGATACCCTCCTGTATACGGAACGTAGCGCGCTCTCTTGGATTTCTGAGTGCCACTGCCCTGTTATTGAGCTTTGCCTCAAGCGAAGTATTCAGTTTCCATTTGTTGATCTGAAGCGGCATAGGCTCCGCCGGCTCAGATAAAATTGTGATAGTGTCAAGACGAAGCTCGAAGCCGTTTGGAGAACGGTCATCACTCTTGTATGTGCCGCATACCTCCACGGTATCTGCTTCCTTTAGATCATCGACGCTAAACTGGGATTTGCCCGGCTCGTATACACACTGTACGAGTCCGTCCCTGCGTCTTAAGACGATGAATGCAACCTCACCCATATCTCTTATGGTGTGAATCGCACCCTTTACTTTGATGTTTTTGCCCTCGTAGTCGCCTGCAAGAATTTCTGCGATACCGAGGTCTTCCTTTTGAACTGCTCCTGTTAAGAATTCCATATTTTTGTGCTCCTTTGATTTTTTAAGCGGGACGGAAAAAAGGCCCCGGAGCATATCAGATTAATGAAATGCTCCGGGGCGAAAATTCTAAAAATATTCCGCGGTACCACCCGCTTTGAGAAAAAGGACTGTTCCTGTTTCTCCACTCTTATCCGTAACGTGGATGAATCGTATCTGCCTACTTTTGATATATAAAAGCTTAATTCACATACGATAAACCTATCTATGCAATAAACCATATCAATCGTTCAACAGATCTGCTCCGGTAGTGTTCCTGCAATCAGCTCTTCCAAACAGCGCTCTCAGTCGGTGACGCTGTATTCCTGTCGGTGTCTGGTGATCCAAGTCTCCTTCAACGCATTTATTGTTTTTTTGTTGTTTAACGTTATAACACAATAAACTTATTATTTCAACCCATCATAATCAAAACTTAAGAAAATAAAGTATAGGAATATATTATAGTTTTTCTTAATTGTGGTTATAACAGAGCCTTCTTTTGCAGCAATTATTAAATAAATTTAGGCCATTGCCTATTGCCTTTATTGAATTCGTATTGTAGAGTATATTTGGTATATGTAATTAATAATAATGAGGCAGGTAACACTTATGAAAAAACTATTATTTTTTGATATAGACGGCACTCTCGTTGATTTCGGCAAGAGCACCATGAGCCCATCAACCGCTGATGCTCTAATAAACGCAAAACAAAACGGTCACATGATTTTTCTTTGCACAGGACGTAGTTACAATCAGATTTATCCATCATTAAAAGCCTTTGATTTTGACGGCGTGGTGGCTGCTGCCGGCGGCTATGTCACTGTGGGTGATAAGGTAATTGCACATCATGTCTATGGGCAGAATCTGTTACAGAAAGTTCTTGACACTGTTGGTGACAACAACACAGGACTTATATTCCAGACAAAGGATAAAAGCATCACCAACCACAAGTGGGCCGACAAATTCATATCAGCATTCTCAAAGCAGTTTGACATGCATGTGATACAGGACAACCCGACATTTAAGGATATCGTAATTGATGATGAATTATCAAGCTTTTCTAATCGATACGCCGATGTTGAAAGCACCATCTACTGCAATTGCAACTACCACATTGATGATTTAAGAAAGCTCCTCGGCGATGAATTTGTAGTAACCCTGAGCAGCTTTAAAGAGCCTGAACCTTACAGCGGTGAGATTACATTGCGCGGTGTCAACAAGGCAACCGGCATACGTGATGTTGTAGAGTTTCTTCACATGAGTCAGGCTGATACAATAGGCTTTGGCGATGGCCAGAATGATTTTGATATGCTGCGCTACTGTGATGTCGGTGTTGCCATGGGCAATTCCAGCGATGAAGTCAAGGCTGTTGCCGATATAGTGACAGACGATATCAAAGAGGATGGGCTTAAAAATGCCATGGTGCATCTTGGACTTGTCTAAAAATGCACCATGGCATACTCTATGCCTCAATATTCATAAATCTGTCCCACTCGCACTCGTCTTTTGATGCCGATACAATCAAGGTGTACGAGCGCTCATCTGTTCCATCGAATACGAAGGTATAATTTTCATTCTCCTTCTCGATTAAATATGCGTATCCGTCAAGAAAATTGTTGAAGGTGTCAATATAATCTGCCTCATCTATCTCCTCGTCAGCCGTGGTGCTCTTTAGGTTGCCATCGGCATCATATGTCTTAAAGCCCTCGCGTATGAATGAAATAATATTTGCATCTGAAAGCTTTAATATAAGGCCGTTTGTCCTCATATCACGGATATCTCTGTTTTTAGAATTATCTGCCTTTATGATTACGTTGTCAAGGCATATTTTAAAGGTGCCAAAGCTCATCATGATATCGCTCACATGCACATCCGAAAATTTGAAATGTGTAAACTCGTTTTCTGTCCTGAATTTCATCTGTTATCCTCCGTTTATACTCATGCCGATATTTTATCAGATAATTTTGCTTTGGGCAACTTGCATTTTATAACGTGCCGTACAGCTCAAGCGTATACCCCACACTGCCTCCGCATATAAAGTAATAGTCGCTTTGAGTGTCACAGTCTATAAAGATATACTGCCCATACATCTTTATATTGCAAAACAGTGCTGTGCGACTTGATGCTGGTGCGATTCCATAGTCCTTGTTTGACACGACAAGCGGCAGCCTCTGCTGTCTGCCTCCGAACGAAATATATCTGGCTTTGTTTGTCAAATCAGTAAGGTCTGTCGCAAGTATTCCCTTGGATTTGAGCTTTTCCGATTTGTCCCAGTCAAAAAATGTGTAGCACTCGCCATTATTTAAAAGCCTTGGCTCTGTGGCATTTTCACTTACAAGGAGATTTTTGTCGGCATCAAAATACTGTATGGCTCCGTTTTTCTTTTCTATCCTTAGTATCAGCTTCTCCGTTTGAATTTCAATAAGCGATTTGGATTCTTTTGCCACCCATTTGAAGGCTGTATCGGCCTTTTGCTTCCAATAGGTTTTGTGCGGCTTCACTCCAATTCCTTTTACAAAGATTACGCGTACTATCTCCGGTGTTATTGGTATCACATAAAGTGTGCCGTCCGCTGTGGCGATTTCAACATGCGATTTACCTTTTTTGAGCCATTTTACCGCAAACTTGCCCTTTGAATGTCCCTTTACACGAAGTATATCGTTGTCCGGGATTGAGCCGTATGCGTATGGGGAGGGATTGAGAGGGAGGCTGCTCTTTTTTGCAGCCTTACTTACTTCCTTAATCTTAATTTTATTTGCCATATCTGTAGCAGTACATTGTGTTTGATTTTCCCTGTCTTTTTTTACAAATGCAGATAAATCAAGCTTCTCATTTTCAGCCTTATTTGTCACCTGCTCAGGTTTTAATGCAATGCGCGACGGACCAAAATACTCTCTTTCATCCATATCGCGTCTGCCATCAACACGCTTTTGCTCTTCTATCTCTTTTTCTGTCAGTTGCTGCTTTTCATATTCCTTTGCCTTAGTGAGCGGCTCTGCAGAAAACTCCTTCTGATGCCTGTTGGAAGGAGCAGGGTCTGCAATAAGCGGTGTCAGCCTGCCCCGGTGGAATACAGCAAGCTCATGAAGTGCACGGGTAGCCGCAACGTACAAAAGCTTCACATGACTATCATCAGCCGGATATTTTCTCTCTGATGGGTCAAACAGCAATACAGCATCAAACTCAAGTCCCTTTGTATACGCGACCGGAAGTACCATGACTCCTGCACCAAACTGTGCCGTTTCAATATCATCATCTGCTATTTCTATATGTTTTTTAAGCTCAGCAGACACCTTGAGAGCCTCTGCTTCATCACGGCACACGACAGCTATCGTCTCATAGCCTTCACTCTGCCAGCCTTTTATCGTGTCAACCGATGCCGAAATCAGTGAGCGCACATTGGCATACTCCTCTATGCGCACTGCGTTTCCATGCCTAATAATAGGCTCCACCGGATAGATTGCAAAATCTCCATGGCGCAGTATCTCTGTTGCAAATTCTGAAATCTCAACAGTGTTTCTGTAGCTCTTTCGAAGCAGACCGAATGCATCATATGTGCCTGTGAGTATCAGCTTTTTCAAGTCCTCCCAGTCATTTAAGCCATACTCAAAATGTATATTCTGCGAGGTATCGCCCATGATAGTGTATGTGCAGTTTCTGAGGCAGTAATGCAGACAGCAGTATGCCATCATGCCAAAATCCTGTGCCTCATCAATAACCACATGACTCGCCTCACGAACCGGATCTGTCTCCTTGATGCGCTTATAAATATACGCAAGCGCTGCCAGATCATACACATCAAATGAGTCCTTTGGAATAGCTATATCATATTCCTTCTGACTATGCAGAAAATCCCTGTAAAAATCATACACAGAGCCTTTCCAGTCATCCTTACCGAAATAGGTTTTGTATTTTTTATCAAGCTTGCTGCGCTCCTTTGCAGGGAACTTCACTTCCTTACCGAGAACCTCATTTTCATACTTCGAGTAAATTATCTCATTTAACATGAGGATTTTACTCTGCATGGAAAGAAGCGGATTATCATGCAGATAAGTGTCTATCAGCACCTTTCCCACAAGCAGATTGCCTGTTTTTTCCATGTAGACCTCATCTCTCGGAATACACTTTTCCTCGTAATCTAAACAGAATTTTTCAAGAGCTTCAAACCATTCTTTACTGCCCTTTATGCTGTTTCTACTGTCATTTTTGCTGACTTCATGTATGCTGTACTTTTTGTCATCCCAATCCTCGTACAAAAGCCTTGTAAAAAGCTGCTCCATAGTCATCTGTTTTATGCCGTACACATCAAGCTCCGGAAGCACGCTTGTAATATAGTTCAACAAAATGTGGTTACTGCCTATAATGTAGAAATCCTCCGGTCTAAAATCATCAGCATAATTATATAAAATGTACGATATCCTGTGCATTGCAACCGTTGTCTTTCCTGAGCCTGCAACTCCCTGCACTATGATATTCGTCTTTGGCGAACGGCGGATAATAAGGTTTTGCTCCTTTTGGATTGTCGCGATAATCTCTCCGAGCACTGCCTTTTTATTCTTAGCCAGATACTTTGTCAGAAGCTCATCATTTGCTACGACATCTGAATCAAAAAAGTCTATGAGCTTATCCTCTGCAATCTCATAGGTGCGCTTTCTGTTTAAATCAATCTCAAAAGTACCCTCTGAGCTCACCGTGTACTTACATGGTCCAAGACTGCTCTCATAATATACGGATGCAATCGGTGCTCTCCAGTCAATGACCACAGGCTCTGATGCATTCTTTGCAATACCGACTCTGCCTATATAGTAGGACTCCTGTGACTTCTGACGCGGATCCTTAAAATCTATTCTGCCAAAATACGGCTTTTTCCGCGCCTTTTCACATCTTACGATATTTCTCTCGTTCTCATGAAGCTGCGCTGTCGCATTGTTCCACAGGGCAAGTCCCTCCTTGTCCTGTGCCTCGTAGACATCTCTTAAATCATCTAAATCATCTGTCAGCTTTTTTACCGATTCCTTTGCACGGTCCAGATTATCCTGTGCAATGCCTATGATATTCTGAAGCTGTCTCTGCTCGTCTTTTAATGAAATTCCCGGTAAATCATTTTCTGTGCCCATCATGCCTCCACGACTTATATATGCTGTGATTATACTATACTTTTAATCTCATCTATCCTGTCAACACAGGCAAAAAGCATCTTTTTCAGCTCCTCATCAGGCTGTGTCAAATCAGGCACCATGACAACCTTACAGCCTGCAGAATATGCACTTTTGACACCATTTGGCGAATCCTCTACCGCCATGCACTCCTCAGGTGCCAGCTTAAGCTCGCTGCATGCAAACTCATACACATCAGGTGCCGGCTTTCCATGCTCCACCATAGGTGCACAGATGATCTTGTCAAAATATCCGTAGAGCCCTATCTTTTTAAGATATTTCTCAGCTCTTTCTATATCATTCGCTGTGGAAATCGCTCTGTGAATGCCTTTTTCCTTCAAATATGTAAGTATCTCAATTGCACCGGGCTTAAGCTCAATACCCACCTTTTCCAGATGCTCCTCCATGATTTTTCTCCGATATGCCCTGATTTTATTATAATCCATATCCGGATCATGAAACATATCCTTAAGATGCTGCGGTGCATACGGCTGCCCGAGGCTTCGCATTGAAAGCGCCTGCTCATCTGTCATCTCGTAGCCGAATTGCTTAAGTGCCATCGGCCAGAAAATACGATAATATTTCTCCGTATCTATGAGTGTTCCGTCCATGTCAAATATTACTGCTTTTATCATTGGTTCTCCTTACGTTCTGCCAGGCTTTACTACGCTTCACCTGTTAATTTTACCACTGTCATATCATGGTGCATGGCCTTTATCACCGGGCCAAACATGTCCTTTGTTTTTATCCTGAGGCTGGATGTATTTATGCATGGATGACATCCAACCCACTCACCTTTTAACACATCCTCATCCACCAGAAGTCTGACCGCATTGTCATGGTCGTTCATCAGTCCCATCACACTGACTGAGCCCGGTGTGATATCCAGATATTTTTCCATATCCTGCGGACTTGCAAACGAAAGTCTCGCACTGCCTATCTGATGCGAGAGCTCTTTTGTCTTAAAGGTCTTATCTCCCGGTATCATTAGCAGGTAAAAATCAGTTTTCTGGCGGTTGCACAGAAAAAGATTCTTGCAGATTGTTGCGCCGAGTGTCTTGTCAATCTCCTCACAAACCTCCATCGTAAATGCCGCTTCGTGGTCTATTCTCTGATATTCGATTCCCAGTTTGTCCAAAAAATCGTATGTACGAATTTCTTTATCCGGTCTGCCTGTGGTATCTGTCGGTCTTCCATTCTGTAATTGCATTTGTGCCTCCTGAAATTAATTATCGCAGCTGTGTTCAGCACCGTAACCGCTGCTATTATTGCCTTTTAATTGCTATAGCTATAGATTATACACCTCTTTTATGTATTCTAACAAGCCCCGGCATCCACTGATTACATCATCAAAGGTCGCATCAAAATCACCTGTATACCATGGATCTGCAACATCGCGCGCTGCTGTAAGCTTATGATTTGTCCCATAATCAGCAAATGACAGCATCTTAAATATCTTCTGCTGACTGTCACTGCCACCTGCAATCCTTGTCATATTCCTGATATTTGCAGTGTCCATTCCAATCAAAAGGTCATAGTACAAATAATCATCGCGTGTCATCTGTCTCGCGCGGTGTGGAATAAGAGGAATATTCTCCTCGTATAGTTTGTTTTTGGTGCCGTAGTGCGGCGGATTGCCTATTTCCTCACGGCTGGTCGCAGCTGAATCTATCTCGAAAACAGCATCGAGGTGCTGTCTGTGGACCAGATGGGTGAAGATGCTTTGGGCCATGGTGCTGCGGCAGATGTTGCCGTGGCAAACAAATAAAATCTTGATTTTTCCCATATTTCCTGTATTTTCGGGCTTTTCAAGCCTTTTTACCTTTCTTCATTTTTCACTTTTTCTGGCATATTTTGGCATATCTTTGCATATTTTTGTCATCAATTTTGGTAAAAACTTTGGTAAATTTCAAGTCTGTACCAAAGGCAAATCTGCCATTGGAAATCGACAGGTAAGAAATTGGGGATTAAGATATATACTGGCATTCAGCCATTTTTCTCTCATTTTCATCAGGTCATTATGAATTGATTGCTTTTTGAAAATCTTCCTGTGCATCCTGAAATTTAACATGAGTATAGGTATTCATCGTAACACTGATATCCGAGTGTCCCATAATATACTGAAGCATCTTCGGATTCATTCCTGACTTAGCCATATTAGAACAAAATGTATGGCGACACACATGTGGTGTAATCGGCGGCATCTGAACCTTATATATGCTATTATACTTTTCCCGAATATGTTGGAAATACTTTTCCCAATGTAATGCCACCATAGGCATATCATTCTTATCAAGGAATAAAAATCCTGTCATTCCATCAACCATCGGTTCAACTTTGGGATTGACCCTGTCCTTAAGTATTCTCTTGAAACAAGCCATCACCTCATCAGACATTGGAACATATCTCTCGCCACTTTCTGTCTTAGGCTTTTCAATGATATACTGCATCTGACTTGTTCTCTGTAATTGATGATTTACCCGTATTCTTTTGTTTTTAAAATCCAAATCTGATTTTGTAAGTCCACAGAACTCTGATATACGAAGTCCTGTGTTAAAGAGGATAAATATTGCATCATAGTACTTGCAAAAATGCGCATCCTCTTTTATGAATCTTAGAAATTCCCGCTCCTGCTTTCTTGTGACAGCTTCTCTTCTCACACTATCATTCACAATCACATTGACTAATTCAAAGCCAAATGGATTTTTGCGAATCAAGTCATCTTCTTCTGCCATCTGAAATGCCGGTCTTAATACACCACGGATAGTATGAATTGAACTATAACCTTTTCCATCTACCCTCTGAAGCTTGATCAACCAGGCTTTCGCATCCGATAATTTCACTTTGTCGATTCTTTTTTTGCCAAAATCATCTTTTTTCAGCAGATTAATTACCGTCTTATAACCAGCATAAGTACTCTGTCTGACCCCTATTTTAAGGCTTACATATTTCTCAACTAATTCAAGAACTGTAAGTCCTCCACCTCCTGGAACAAGTCCGTTAAACATATCCTGTTCCAGCTGTTTTTCCTTTTCTCTTAAAGAAAGCTCCATTTTCTTTCCTTTAGGTATAGGATCATTATGGTCCAAACGCCAACTATATAAATTCCCTTCATTTCCATGAATATCTACATATCTAAAACGATAACGTCCATCTGCTCTCTGGTACTCTCCTTCGTGAAGAATTCTATTGCGATTATCTCGTCTTTTCTCACTCATAGCTTTGTCTCCTTTCAAAAAAGAGAGCCCTAGCATGGTTATTGTACCACATTTGTGCCCCCTTTTCTACTACTTTACATATTAAATTGCAGTTGACTCTGCCAGAAATTGCTCAAATTGCTCTTTCTTAAATAAAACTTTGTTTCCTACTAACAGATAAAACTCCCCATTTGGATGGATATCTACAATTTGTCTAAGCCTCTTTTCACCAATGTGATAAAACTGTGCCGCTTCAGTTACAGAAAGCAAATATCGCTTCCATATAGGAATATCTATACTCTGATTCTCTAATTCATTTTCGTCATCCATCATATTCTCCAATCTGCAGCTGTCTGACTAACATCGCATCAACCTTTTTTATTGCATCTGTGCTGACAATCATCCCAGCGGTCTGTATTATCTGTTCCTCATTTATTGTGACAAGCTGCTCCGGTAAAAACATTGTTGTATGTCTTAAAAATCCTCTAATTTCTGAAGGCTCAATATTAAAATGTACTGGAATATAATCCTTTCTCATCTTAGTTGTCCCCGGTATAACTGTATATACAGGTGATTTTCCGTTTGCTTTGTCGCAGCTTATTACAATACATGGTCTCCTTCCAGCTTGTATGTGCTTGAGTCCATTTTTCAATTCAGCCCACACAATCATATTTCTCTTTATCTTCACTGCATATCACCTCTCTTTGGCGGAATATACAAGTCTACCTTGTTCTGCTCGCAACGCTCACAGAACAACTTTCTCACTAACTTCGCGCTTACGCACTCATTAAGTGTTCAATGATTACTCGATAACTGTAGCAACACGTCCAGATTCTACTGTACGTCCACCATCACGGACTTTGGTTTCGTGATATTCGATTATTTGAAACTAATTTGTGCGGTTCTGTTGTCTAAAGTAGCTTATTTTTGCTGAGGAATTAGTGCTTTATAAAAATCTTGTAGCCAAAATGTAGCCAATTAACGTTTAGATAAGCACAGGCAAATGAATTTCAATAATTCTTTCAAAATAACATAATCACTTTAATATAAATAAGTTATGTTATTTTAAAATATATCTGCCTTCTTCTTTATATATTTCTT
>OGPD01002417.1_pt1 | contig 11519 bp, 13 predicted proteins | sample 1552861 | NCBI WGS metagenome assembly OGPD01 (sample SAMEA2580280, study PRJEB22360) | human gut metagenome | biome: human gut; feature: human-associated habitat; material: faeces | place: Denmark | collected 2008/2010
ACGGTCATCCCCCCCTCCAGCGTCCACTTCATCTCGCAGGGATGGCCTACCCATCCCGTTGCCACGGACCCCGCCTGCAGGAGGATGTCCGTGATAAATAGCGTCCCGGTGCAGTTTGTCATGCACACCCGCACCGTGATGGACTTGACCCTGGAGGAGTAATTCTCCGGCGTGATCCTGGCGGAAGTGGAAGATAAATAAGCCATAGGCGCCTCCTAATACAAATCAATGAACCGGCTCTCCGTGCTGCCGTCCTCATACTCGATGATGACTTCAATGCCCACTTGGGCGTCGTCGCTCAGCTTCTCCAGATTTTCCGAGCCGATCTGCGCCGACAGGGTGTAGCTGGAGCGGTTGGCGGGATAGACGGTCTGGGACAGGCTTTTGGTCATGCCGGCCACGCCCTCCGCCTTGAAGGACGCCGTGCCAGACGCGCCGTTTTCGCCGTCCGCCTCAAAACCGGAGCTGACCCAATAGGCAAGTCCGTCATCGGCGCGGGAATTCCGCAGCAGGTTGAAGGGGACCATCTCCCGGATGTCGTTATTAGACACCATGCTGGTGCCTTCCAGGGAATCCGCCGCGTTGTCCCACTCGCTGGCGGAACTGCCCAGGTTTTTCAGCGTGGTGGAAAGCTCCAGTACCGTGTTCCACGGCTCCTGCAGGTTGTATTCCCGGCGGACAATCCTGGTGGTGACCGAAAGCCCAAGTTCCTTATCCTCCACACGGACGTAATCCCCAAGCTCCCAGGCTTCATGCTCGTAGCCCGTCAGCACGGACAGGTCCATGGCGTTTAACACATAGGAGATGGTGGGCTTTGCGTAATCCGCCAGCCGCATCTCCGTGTATTCCTTCATCTGGTACGGGTTTGTGAAGGAGGAGCAGTCCAGGGTGGAGATCCGCACCTCGTCCGTATAAGTGAAATCCTCCACATAGGGCTTTCCGCCGTTGATGTCCGCGAAGGTCATCCCTTCTGCGCCTACGGCATAGAGCCTTGTCACAAGCTCCCTGGTGTCCACCACCCGCTGGATGGATTTCATGTTCTTTTTATAGGCAAAGAGCGCGCCGCTGTCCTTGCCGTTGACCGTCAGCAGATGCACCAGCCGGTTTGGGCAGTCAAAGACCAGGTCGCCGCCGTGGAGGTCCGCAATGTTCCGCAGGATGGACAGGGCGTTTTTCTCCGTGCTGGTCCAGGTGCGCTGTGTCCGCACCGTCACCGTGCCGACGCTCCACTCGGTTCCCTCCAAAGCGTATGCCATCGCCGTTTCCGGGTACTCGGCTTCAAAGGTGCGCTCCTCCTTGCGGACGGAGAAGGTCAGGTCATAGAACTCCGCCTCCGCGTACACCTCCGTGACGGCGCTGCCGTCCGTGTCCCTGGTGTCGGTGACCGTCCGCACCTTATACACATCGTCCACGATCTGGATCTTCTTCTCGCTGTCAATGAACCGCCGTTTTCCGTCCCGGTAGGGAATCTTAAAGGAAAGGGTGTCCTCGCCGTTGATTTCGCCCGTGACAATGATGTCATAGGCATTTTCCAGCACCGCCTCCCAGGCGCCGTTGCCATCCAGCACCACAGGCCGGGCGTAGCCGATCTTCTCATAGGGCGCTTTCGGGATGTCATAGAGCCGGATGTCGATGAGCCTTGGCGTCCGGGATGTGTCGCTGGTGGTAAGCGTCACCCGGAACCGGATATACGCCCGGTTGGGGGAAGCCAGCCGCCCGTCAGCGGGGACTGCCGCCCAATCGCTCCATTCCTCCAGGTCGTCGCTGGTGGAGGTCTCCACCAGGGAAACCGCCGTGGTGCCGGAGATATACTCGCTGGTCACGGACACCCGCCCGGCGCCGGACAGATTGCAGTCCGCGGCCGTTGTGGTCAGCACACCCTCGGATGGATAAACGCCGTTTGATGCCCGGAGCGTGACTGCCCCCGGCTCCGTGATGCCGTCCACATCCCCGGAGGTATCGCCGCCGTTAGCCATCAGTGAGGAGCGGAAATAGTCCATCAGGTCATCGGCTGTGAGGTCCGTATCGCAGTCTAAAAACCAGTCGTCCAGGCCGCCCGCATACCAATAGGAATCGGCGTGCATCCCTAAAATCAAGTCCGCCGTGCAGGAGCGGTTCAGTTCCCCGGTAAAGGAAAGCACTTCCGATGCCCACACCGTACCGTCGCTGCGGTCACCCACCACATACTGCGCCGTTTTGTTATCCGGCTCGATCAGGCAGGCGATAAAATACCAGCCGCCGTTTACCAGGGAGAAGGACGGCGTGACCGTTTCATCCAGAATCAGGGAGCCGGTATCGTCATAGAGCATGATCCTCGGCTTGCCCCGGATGAGGGACAGGTAGAAAATTGGCTGCCCCGGCCCGTACCGGGTGTTGAAGATCGGGCAGTAGGTGTTTCCCACAGAATAGGTGGTGGGGTTCATCCAGCCGCCGCAGAGGATACGCCCTCCAAACTCTTCGAAAATGCTGCCGTCATTTGCGACCTTCAGATAGGTCTGCTCTGTGGCAGGGCTGTTGATATTAAAACGAAAGTAATTGCCTTTCTGCCCGCTACGCATAGATGCGGTGGTGCCGCTCCAGTTGTTAATGAAGGCAGGTCTTTCCGCACCGGAGGAATCCAGAAGATTGTTGTTTTCATCGGGAGCGGATTCATTCATCCGCCACAGGCCGTCCTTTGCCCACTCGACCGGGAACTCGCCTGTGAAGTCTGTCTGTTGATTCAGTATTGTCTTTAGCGCCATCGCCGCTCACCTCCATCTGCTCCTTGCCTGTATTTCAAGCCCCGTAAACACAGCATTCGACACTGCCACGGAGACAGTATTGTTACCCACAGAAAGCGTGGGAAAATTCAGTTCCTCCAGATACGGCAGCCCGTTTCGCACCGTGACGCCGTTTTCATCCTCTACATAGGCAGTCATGCGGTCGGTATCCACCACCAGCGTTTCGCCCGCCGCAAGGGTGGCGTTAACGATCTTTAATTCCTGCCCGTTGGTCGTAATGCTGATATAGTTTCCCGCCCCGGAGGTAATTTCTCCCTCAATGCGGTAGATGGGATTCGACTCCATGTTCCCGGTATGCCGGGTTATGGTATGACTGCCCTCCGCCGTGACGGAGAAGTTTTCATCCTCGATGGCGTAGCCAAAGGGGTCAGGGCAGAAAAAGGTCAGCTCAAAGCTGCCGGAGGAGCGCAGGAGCCGTTCGCACTCTACCGCAGCGTTCAGTCTCGCCATAAAATACCGGTCCGGCACATCATCCAGAATCAGCTGCTTTAAACCGCCCACCGGGTCAAGCCACGCCGCAATATCATCCAGCGTGGAAACCAGGGCGGGAAAGCTGTGCCTTGGGAAGATGCTGCAGGAAACCACGATCTCCCGGTAGTCAAAGTCCGCTCCGAAGTCGGTAACGCCATACTTTCCGGGGACGGTCGTGGTAAAGTTGCGGAGCCGTCCGCTGACCTGCCAGGAGGTCAGCCTTGCTTTCAGCCCCATGCTTTTTGAAGTGATGTCGTTGTATGAAAAGCCCAAAGCATATCCCTCCCTTAAGCTGTACTAAATCTTCCCTGGGCGCGGGAACCGGTCTGGATCAGGTTGTAAAGCTCCTGGGAGATCCTGCGGATATCGTCCTCGCTGCGGACAATCATCTGCTGGATGGTGATGAGCGTTCCGAAGGAGGAACCGCCCACGCCGCCCATGCTGCCGGAAACAGAGCCGACCGTTCCGCTTGCATCAAAAGCAAAGTTTGAAGGAACTGCCGACTGCATATCCGCTGCCAGCCCATTCATCACGCCAAGGATGCCGTTGTTTAAGTCCTCTGCGGCGCTGATAGCCGCACCTGCGCCGTCCTCGATACCGCCTGCAAGTCCCTGCGTCAGCATATCGCCCACCCACGCCATCTCTCTGGACGGGGAGGAAATGCCGAAGAAGCCCTTGATTTTACTAAGCAGGTTCGAGCAGAAGCCGCTGACCTTGTTCCACAGCCAGCTTGCCGCATTCCCGATGCCGTTCCAGATGCCCTTGATGAGGTTCAGACCGATATTTGCCATCTGGGACACACCGCTTGCAAAGCCCTTCACGATGGCGGAGATGATCTGCGGCACCGCCTTTACGATCTCCACAATGATTTTCGGAAGGTTGGTGATCAGGGCCACAAAAAGCTGTACGCCGGCCAGGATGATCTTATCGATATTCCCGACAAGGGCGTTTATGATGCTTGTAATAATCTGCGGGATTGCTCCCACAATAGTGGTAATGATGGTGGGCAGGTTCTGGATCAGGGAGATCAGCAGGTTTACCCCGGCTTCTATGATCTGCGGGATGCTGCCAAGGATCGCCGTCACCAGTCCGTCGATAATCTGTGGGATTGCCGCCACAATGGCTGTGATGATCTCCGGCAGTGCGGAAATCAGGGAGGTCAGAAGCTGTATCCCGGCGTCAATAATTTGGGGGATCGCCCCGACGATAAACTCCACAAGTGCCGTGATGATGGCGGGCAAAGCCGCAATCAGAACAGGGATAGCGTCTAAAAGCCCCTGTGCCAGTCCCAGAATCAGCTGCAGGGCAGCGTCCAGGATCATGGGCAGATTTTCAATCAGCGTTTGCACGATCTGCGTCACCACAAGGACGATCTGCGGAATCAGGGTAGGGACAGCCTCCGCAATTCCCTGAGCAAGGGTAACAATGATCTGCGCTGCGCCCTCCACCACAGCAGGAAGGCTCTGTATGATGCCGGAAAGAAGCGAGGTCAATATCTGCATCCCGGTATCCACAAACTGCGGCAGCATGGAAACCGCCGTATTCACAAGCCCCGTAATGGCTCCTGCAAAGGCTTCATCCGCACCGTCCACGCCGTTTATCATATCGGTAAAGGCAGAGATGACCTCGGAAATGGCGGGAAGGAACTCTGCCCGCAGGCTGTTCTTCACATTGGAGATGGTCTCCCCAAGCCCCGCAAGGGTCTCATCCAGCTGCGCCTGTCCTTCCCTGGATGCCACCAGCGCCTCATTGTTGCGGTAAAACGCGCCGCTCGCCTCATCATAGGCTCCGGAGAGGGTCTCCATGATCAGGCGGTTTCTCTCGCTTTCACTGGAACAGGCAGCCAGCTTCTCGTTGAAGGCATCCTCGCTGATGCCCACCCAGTTTAAGGCGTCCGCCAGGGAGCCGGTAACCTCACCCACCTTGGCTGTTTCGTTGGCGGACTCGATCATGCCCTCGATGGGGAGGGCGTCGCCAAAGGTACCGTAGACGCCGGCTGCGATATTCGTCCACTTGGTAATGTCCTGCTCGTTCTGGGCAAGCTGTGCCAGGAGCTGGGACGCTTCTGTGGCCGTGTCCGTATCACCCAGGATTTTATAGAACTCCGTGTAAGATTTCTGTGCCGCGTCCCCGCTGTATCCCGCCGCTTCAAAGGCAGTGGTCAGCTTGCCCTGGGCTACCCGGTATTCCTCAGTGGCTTCGTCCAGGTTCCAGATGGCGCTGCCAAGTTCCTGGATACCGCTTAACGCCGCCTGGATGCCGGAGGAGATGAGATTGCCCATCGCCACCGTAGCGACCGAAAGGCCGGAGCCTAATTTATCTGCTCCGCTGGATGCGTCCTCCAGCGAATCGCCGAAATCCTCCGCCACATCCCCGGCGTCCTTTATCCGCTCCCGGTTCTCCCGCAGTTCCCCGGAAAGCTGGGAAATACGCCCCTCCAGTTCCTTTGCCTCGCTGGAGCCTTTCCCGTACTCCAGAACCGCATTGGAATAGGCGCGTTTCATCCCGGCCAGTTCCTCTTCCTGACGGGAAATCTCCTGGGAGAGCCGCTCTGTGGCGTCCGCCGCCTCTGTTTCCTGCTGAGAAAGGGCTTCAATAGCCCGCTCATTAGCGGAAAGTTCCCGTTCCATGCCGTTTAAGGCGGCTTCGGCGTTGTTAAGCTGGATCTGCCAGTTCTGTGTCCGGCGATCGTTCTCCCCAAAAGAGTCGGCGGCATTCCGGAGGGCAGCCCGCAGGGTTTCCACCTTGTTTTTCTGTGCTTCGATTTCCTTATTCAGCACAGTGTTCCTTGCAGAAAGCGCCTGCACGGACTTATCGTTTTTATCAAACTGCGAGGACACCAGCTTCATTTCGGAGCCAAGCACCTTGAAGGACTGATTGATCTCGGACAAAGCCTTTTTAAATTCCTTCTCGCCCTCAATGCCGATCTTCAGGCCGAAATTATCCGCCACGGGCTGCACCTCCTTCCTTCGTCCTCATGGACTTCATATCCCTCGTTTCCGTGTAAACACGAAAACTCGCTCATTCCGTCATTCGTCCTCTCCCCAAAAAGCCATACGGCTTTTCGGGGACCCCGTTAGATTCCATAGGGAATCACATCGTCAATGGTCAGCACCTGCTTCGGCTTTGCGATTCCCATAAACTGCTTATGGCATTCCCAGAGATCCATAAGCAAACCAAACGGCATGAGCCACACCTCATCCTGCGAGAGACTTAGATGGGCCATGCCGTAATACAAAAGCCGGGTAAACAACTCCTCATCACTTACCCGGCCACCGTGTTTTTTCCCTCCGGCTCACTTTCCACATTCCGCTTGGTACCACGGTACATCGCCTCCATGATGGCATCCTTGTAGTCGGTCAGCTCCATCGGGGAGGTGAGAAGCTCTACCTCCTCGGCGGTCAGTTCAGGCCTTTTGTCCTCCGGGTGTTTCAGATTGTGGACGAGAATGGGCTGGTTGCAAAGGAGCGTAATGAGCCAGACAATCTCGTCCAGCGCCATTTCAAAATTCTCTGCTTTCATCAGCTTCTCGCCCAGGTTTTCCAAGCCGCCGTAGCGTCCGGCGATCTGCTTTGTAGCACGGGTGGTCAGGAGCATCTCATATTCCACACCGCCGATGGTGACCATCGCTGTTCTTTCATCCATGACTCAGATCCTCCTTAACCTTCGCCGTCCAGAGAAGCCGCAGCGGTTTCCGCATAGGACGGTTCGTAGACTTCCTGGTACCAGTTGGTGATGGTCGATGCGGACACGCCAGCGTCCCCCTCAGTGACCTCGGCTTTCCAGGGGTGCTTGCCCTGGCCGTCCACCTTGTTACGGCGCATGACCGTCCCCTCGATGGTGGGCGTGGAGAACTCGATGCTCTCGCCCTTGGTAGTCAGGTTGGTAGCAGGGATGCCGAACTTCACCTTGTACAGCCAGAAGTAGCGGTACTTGCCGTTTGCTTTCTTTGCACGAAAGCCAATGGCTACAGGAGCGCCGCCGTCCTCGCTGGCGGAGATGATGACGCCGTTCTGGTCGATCACCGCTCCCGTCAGGTCAGATGCGGCGGCTGCGCCGATATCATCCACGCCAAGGGTGAGGGTGCCGCTCTGGAACTCCTTCACCACCTCCGCAGCGCCATCGTCCGCATACAGCGTCGCCTCCGCAAGCTCCACGGAAAGCTCTGCTGTCATGGCTTTCGCAAGGGATGCCGGAGTGGCGTAGGTCTCGTTGCCATCCTCATCTTCCGTGATTTTTGAATAGAAAAGTTTATCAAGGCCAATGGTAGCCATATCTCATTCCTCCATTTCATAGGTTTTTGCCACGTCAATAGCGTAGTGGTGGTAATCGGTATCGTCCTCATGGCCGATATACCGCCTGTCCGTAATGGTAAAATCAGCGGCAAGCAGGGCTTTGGAAAGCTGCTTTTTCCGCTTCAGATAATTTCCCCTGGAGAACAGGGAGAGCCGCGCCTCCTGGGTCTCGTATTCCGGCAGATTATCCGCATGAAGCTCGTAGGTATCCGCAAGCGGCGTGACCACCACATACTCCTCCGGCGGCTCATCGGAGAACACGCCAGTCTCCACAGGCAGACCGACTGCCTCTATCACAGTTTTCAGTTCCGAAAGTAAACTCAAATGCTCTCCACCTCCTCGTCCAGCTTTGCCTTCATGGCGCTGATACAGGCGTTTTTGGACGCTGACCGGGCGGGCTTCAGAAACGGCTTTGCAGGCTGGCCGCTTTTGCCGTATTCCAGGATGGTGGCGATCTTGGCGTTGCTGTCGCCGTCAGAACGGGGTTCGGAAAAGCCCACCTTTATGTCAAAATCCCCGTTCCTGTCCTGCAGGGCGGGAGAAGTGCCAAGGGAGCGCAAAAGCTCACCTGTGCTTCTGGAGTCATACTTTGTCCCGCTGCCAATGACAGACTGCAGGTTGGAGCGCACCTTGTCCTCCACGACCTCTGCACCCGCCTCCAGCACTTTCGGGATGATCTCATCCGTCTTATCCGCCAGCCGGGATACCTTCATCAGAAAGTCCTCAGGCATTTTCCATGTTGCCTTAGCCATCGTCCTCACAACCTCCATATCGTTCACTTCTGTGCAGGCACGAAAGCTCATTCATTCCGGTGCTCGTCCTCTCCCCAAAAAGCCATACGGCTTTCCGGGGATCTCTAATGCACCTCCGTCCCCAGTACCTCCAGATACATCCCTCTGCCTTTGACATCCTCCACAGAAGTGATCTCGAAGGTATGCCCTTCGCAGAGGATTCGCATATCCGTAGTCACGGTAAGGTCAGGAATCACTCGGAACCGAAAAAGGTCGGTGGCAGTGGAAAAAGACGCCATGTTCGCCCATTTCTCACTGCCATGCCGACCTTCCCGGTATGCCCGAACCTCTGCCACGGTCACATCTGTTTCCGTCTTGAAGCCGTCCTCATCCTGTATGAACTGTTTCTCTACGATGGAAATGAAGGTGTTCATCTTGCCAAAGCTCATACTCACACCTTCCAATCCCGGTCAAGCCGCAGCAGAAGATTGACCGTGTTCCACACCTGCTGTGCCGCATTGGTGTTGTCTGCGAAGAAGCCGCCTGTGGAGCCATCCCTGGACTCATAGAAATGCGATGCCAGCATGATCACCGCCTGTTCGGTAGTAGCCGGCATCGCATTTTCTGTGTAGTAGCCCTCCGGGATATGCTGGTAACTCTCCGCATAGGAAACAGCGGCAGTGATGTAGCCCTTCAGAAGCTCATCGTCCGCCGAATGCTCCAGAATGAGATTGGCTTTGACCTTAGAAAGAAGTGCTTCCATCACCGCCGCCTCCCTTCATTAGCCCGCAGACTTCTGCGCCAGCACCTTGATGGCCTCCGGCAGGATCAGCTTGCCGTCCACACGCTGGGAGGCAAGGAAACCAACCTGTCCGGTAGCGGCATACAGTTCGTTGAGACGCTTGAAGGAGCGCCCCTGGCGGTCCGCGATCCAGTAATAGCTGAAATCACCGAAGGCGATAGTCTTGGCGTCTGCGGCAATGGCAGGCATAAAGGCAGAGGTGCGTACAGGCTTGCCAAGCAGCAGGTCAGGCGCACCGGCAGTCAGGGAAGGCTGCCATAGGTACTGACCCTGGTTGTCCTTCAGCTTGCGGACGGCCTTGATGGTGGAGTCGTTTAGCACCCATACGGCGTTTCTGCGGTAAGGGGCTTTCAGGGAGTAGAACAGGTCGATTAGCTCATCGGCAGTGATCGCAGTCGCAGATGCAGCGGTAACGCCGGTCTCCGCACCGCCCGGCAAGGATACCCAGCGGCTTGCCGGAGCCGTCCCCGGTAAAGAACGCTTCCTCCTCCTTAGCGCCGATGCGGCGGGCAAACTCACGGGAGATGTAGCTCTCCAGATCAAAGACGCTGTCGTTGAGCAGTTCCTCGGAAACCTTGATCATGGTGCCCAGCTTGTAAGCACCGATGGACACCTGCCCGAAGGAATCATCGCTCTCCAGGTATGCGCCCTCCTCATCGATCCAGGACGCAGTGCCCTTGGTGGCTACCACGGGGATCTTGCGGTCGCCGCTGGAGGTCTGAATGATTTTTGCCAGCTGACGGAAGATGTTCTCTTCCTCCAGAGCTTCTACCAGAGTACGCTCATACTCGTCAGGAACCAGATACCCGCCCTCGGAATCGGTACCGATCTGAAGGGCGTTCATCACGGTGGGCATCGGAGTCTTGGAGCGCATCATGTTCCAGAAGTTCTGGCGGTACTCATCCGCCGCACGGCCAGTTTTAGCCTCCTCCTTGCCGTTCATAGGCTTACCCGTCAGGGGCTTGTTCACCGGACGGGTCAGCTCCGCATCCAGCGCCTCCTGGCGCTCCAGACGGGCAATCTCCTTGCCCAGGTCGGTGATTTCCTGCTCCATGCGGGAGTAGGTGGCATCGTCCTCAGCAGACAGCATACCTTTTTCGTTTCTGTGGGAATCCAGGAACGCCTTGGTGGCCTCCCAGGCTTTGGCGCGCTTTTCACGCAGTTCAAGAATAGTCATAGTCGTTATCCTCCTTAATATTTCATCAAATTAAGCCGCTCGTAGAGACTATCCACGGAGCGGCCCTGGGGTTTAGGGTTTTCAGTTTTCTTAGGATTGGTCTTACATTTCGCTGCGATTTTATCCATGAGGGAATTGACCACAGCGGCTTTGGAATACAGCATGGACACCGCAGGTGTCTCCATGTCCTCCGGCACTTCGGAGCGTGTCATGATTGCATCAGCAAAGCCAAGCTCCACCGCCTTGTTTGCGTCCATCCAGGTCTCTGCGTCCATAAGGTGAGAGAGCCGTGTACGGGAGAGACCTGTCTTGATCTCATAGGCGTTGATGATGGAATCCTTGACGCTCCCAAGCATCTCGATGGCCTTCTGCATCTCTGCGGTATCGCCCATTGCCACGGTCATGGGGTTATGGATCATCATCATGGAGACAGGGCTGACCAGCCCCTTTGTGCCAGCCATAGCAATGACCGATGCGGCACTGGCTGCAATGCCATCGATCTTGACCGTGACGTTGCCCTTGTAGTCCATGAGCATATTGTAGATCTGGGCCGCCGCTACGCAGTCGCCGCCGGGGCTGTTGATCCAGACGGTGATGTCGCCGGAGCCAGCCATCAGTTCCTCCTTGAAAAGCTGTGGCGTGATATCGTCGTCAAACCAGCTTTCCTCGGCGATGGTGCCGTTCAGGAACAGCGTTCTCTCCACTGTTTCCGTCTGATTCTCCTGATTCGTCACCGTTCTGTTCTTCCACTTCCAGAACTTCTTCATCGGGGTTTTCCTCCTTTCCTGGTTGTGTATCTGCAAAAGCACCCGCATTGCCAAGCGGGAGCATATTGCCGTTGATAAGGTAGAGATCGCCGCCATCCTCGGCAGGGATACGGTCCATATTCTCCAGTTCCCGGATGTCGTTGGCGCTCATCCAGCCGTTCTGCCGGGCAATGGCATAGCCCTCCATGCGGCTCTTGTAGTCGCCGCGCATTAGACCATCGATGTTGAACTGCACATAAAAACGTCCCTTTTCGTTTTCCGAAATCAGGGCGCGGTTGATCGCCTGCTCGATGCGCACCAGCCAGGGGCGGATGGTGTGGACGGCGAAGGAGATGTTCTGGCTTTCGATGTTGGAAAACGTCGCCCGCTCCAGATCGCCGATCATGTGTGGCGGCACGCGGAAGATGCGGCAGATCTCCGTCACCTGGAACTTACGCGTCTCCAAAAACTGCGCCTCGTTGTTGGGCATGGACAGAGGCGTAAACGACATGCCCTC
>OGPD01002429.1_pt1 | contig 11407 bp, 10 predicted proteins | sample 1552861 | NCBI WGS metagenome assembly OGPD01 (sample SAMEA2580280, study PRJEB22360) | human gut metagenome | biome: human gut; feature: human-associated habitat; material: faeces | place: Denmark | collected 2008/2010
CTATGTGAGTCCGCCACCGCCGGGCGGCGCCCCGCCTGCCATGATTTAGAGGAGCTGCTGGTGCGGTTGCAGCGGGAGGGCTATGCGCTCAAGCGGGGCAAGTACATTTCCGCCAGAGCGCCGGGACAGGAGCGGTTCACAAGACTAAAGACCTTGGGCGCGGATTACGCCGAGGACGCCCTGACCGCACGGCTGGCCGGACGCGCCAGACCCTCCCGCCAGCCAAAACAGCGCGGAGGCAGGGTCAGCCTGCTCATAGATATTCAGAACAACATCAAGGCCCAGCAGAGCGCGGGCTACCGCCATTGGGCAACCATCGAGAATCTGAAACGCATCGCCGAGACCAGCAACTTCCTGACGGAGCATGGCATCGGCAGCATGGAGGAACTGACGGAGCGCTGCGAGGCGGCCGCCGCCTCCGTCCAGCGGCTCCGGGCGCAGATACAGGAGACCTCCGCCCAGTTGGAACGGCTGGCTCTGGTGAAAAAGCACACGGAGACCTACCGCCGCCTGAAACCTGTCTATGACCGCTATCAGGCATCGAAGGACAAGGAGAAATTCCTGCGCGGCTATGAGCGGGAGATCATTCTCTTTGAGGCCGCCGCCAGGGAGTGCAAGCGTCTGGGCGCCGTACCCCTGCCGTCCGCGGCGCGGATGCAGGCCGAAATGGACGCGCTCACCGCCCGAAGGGCGGCGCTGACCGCCGAGCGTCAGAAGGCGCGGCGGGAGGAGCAGGACTACACCGCCGTGCGCCGGAATGTGGAGGAGTTCCTGTCCCCGCCCCGACAGGTGCCGGCACGGCAGAAGGATATGGAGCTGGAATGACCCCTGGGACAAACTTTTTGCCGCAATCTGCGTTTTCCCCTGGGCTTTTGCCGAAACGTCAGATATAATGAAGATACAAACGATTTTGAAGGAGGCGAACCCCATGACAAGAGGCGAGGCCTTAAAGGACTTTTTCCGCAAGACCATCCTGCCGGCGGCGTTGGCCGCGCTGCTGTACTGCATCTTCCGCTCCGCCTGCGTAAAGAACGGGGAGCTGGACTATCTCTGGCTCTGGATCCTCTGCGGGCTTCCGTTTGGGATCTGGCGGCTGCGGCTCTGGATCATACCGGGCGGCGGCTCCCTGGGAACGGGGATCGCCCTGTTTGCCCTGAACTTCATTCTGGCCGGCTTCATCGGCGGCTTCGTGCTGGCCTGGCGGCTGCTGGTGGCGGCGTGGTATGTGCCGCTGACGCTGTACCGCCTGCTGACGGCGGGCTGTGCGTGTATCATCACGGAGGACTGAAAGCTGCGCTATGGAAATGTGGAAAACGGCCGCTTTGCCGATGGAAAACGCATTCACGGCCCGATGGAAAAGCCGCTGCCTTTCCCACAGCCCGCAAACACCGTTTCCCACAGCGCCGCCCGGCTTGGCCGTTTGCCCACAGTCCCACAGCGCCTACGACTGCTGCTGCCGCAAAAATCGCGTTCCCTGATAGAAAAAATCATCATTTCATGGTAGAATGGGGATAGCCCATCGAAGGAGGAAAAAGCCCATGGACGAGAATAATTCCATCCAGCTTTTTGAAGATAGAAAGATCCGCACCGCCTGGGACGAGGAGAAGGAAGAATGGTATTTCTCCGTGGTGGATGTGGTGGCAGCACTGTCGGACAGCGCCAATCCCACGGATTATCTCAAAAAAATGCGCAAGCGGGACGAACAGCTCGCAAGCTACCTGGGGACAAATTGTCCCCAGGTAGAAATGACCGGCTCCACAGGCAAAAAGCGAAAGGTGCTTGCCGCCAATACGGAACAGATCCTGCGCATCATCCAGTCCATCCCATCGCCGAAGGCAGAACCCTTCCGGCTCTGGCTCGCCGCCGTAGGCCGGGAGCGCATCGAGGAGACCATCGACCCGGAACAGGCCATCGACCGGGCGCTGGAGACCTATTTGAAGAAGGGCTACTCCGAGGACTGGATCCACCAGCGCATCCTCTCCATCCGCGTGCGCAACGAGCTCACCGCCGAATGGCAGCAGCGGGGCGTGGAGAAGGGACGGGAATACGCCATCCTCACCGACGAGATCACAAAGGCCTGGTCCGGCATGACCACCCGGCAATACAAAAACCTGAAAGGTCTCAAAAAGGAAAACCTCCGGGACAATATGAGCACCACGGAGATCATCCTGAATATGCTGGCGGAGACCTCCACCAAGGATATCTCCGCCGCAGAAAAGCCGGATGGCTTTAAGGAGAGCGTGAAGGTTGCCCAGCAGGGCGGCGAGGTGGCGGGGATCGCCCGGAAAGCATTGGAGGCGCGCACAGGAAAGCCGGTCGTGACCTCCCAGAACGCCGCCCAGCTCAACGCCGTGGTGACAGATGTGATCCAGGGCGTGGCGGAAGCGGACAAGCCCAACGAGGACGAGAAATAAGCAAAAAAAGAAGCGGGGACGCAGCCAACGGATATACCGAAGGCCGCGTCCCCGCTTTCGCTATGGGCGCATATCGGAAAGTGTCAAAAGCGTCTGTTTTTTCGCCGCAGGAGCGCGGAGAAAAGCGCGGATAGGAAATCATAAGGGCATGATCTGAAAACGCCGCCACGGAGGACTATTTTGCCCGTTTCCCACCCTTATCCACGCCTTTTTTCACGCACTGGGACTGGAAGTGCGGGCAGTCCAACACCACCGCCCGGAAGCTCTGCTTGCAGGGATGGACGCAGCCCTTGCAGAGCCGGTTGTACTGCCGCCTGCCATTCTCTCCCAGGAAGAAGGCCCATTCCAGCCGCCACTTCACGCCCCGGCTCATCGTTCCCCCAGCTCCGGGGGCTTCTTCTCCGGGGCAGGCCTGGCCTGCTGCTTCGCGCACTCCTGCTTTGCCGCCGCCAGCCGTTCCCGGATGGAGGGCTTTTTCTCCGGCTGCGTCCGCTCCGCGTGCTCCCTGGCCTTTTCCAGCTCCTCGCCCCGTCTGCCGTTGTTGATAACGCCGTCGATCATGCCGTAGTCGTCCTCCAGCGTCATTTCAGCGGTACGGAGGGGATTGTCCTTTTCCGGCGCATCAGCTCTGACCGCATACGCCTGGGTCCCATTTGCCATAATGAGATATTTTCCATCCTCAGAGGCGTGATGAAAACCGTATCCGTCCGCCTCCATCTGCTCCCTTGTCATGCCGCAGAGATAGAAGCTGCCCCTGGGTGTCTGGATGCGCTCGGTGATCTCGCGGCTTTTCTGCGCCGGCTGCAAAAACTCCGGCACTTCGGAAAAGCCAGCGCGGTCGCAGTAATGGGCGGTATCCTTCCCGTCCTGATGCAGCACCACGATATCCGATACCGACAGGGAGTGCCCGGTGAAATCTGCCGGACGATCCACATTGAACCGGGTATAAATGCTTTCAAGGTTGTCCTTTTCCGTCAGCGGCGCTTCATAGACCAGCTCATAGTTTTCCGGCTTCACGGAAAGGCCGTTGCGGTGGATGCTGTCCAGCGGTTCAAAGCGATAGTCCAGCGTTTCATTGCCGCCCTTGAGCTGATAAATGGAAAAGCTGTTTTCCGCAGCCCGATCTTGAACGGCCCGCGCCTGCTCCACGATAGCAGCGGGGGTCTGCACATAGGCGGCGGCCTCCGCCGCGTACTCCCGTTCCGCCTTTTCCGCAAAGGCTAACATTTCATCCACACGGGATTTGCCCGGATCCTCCAAAGCCGCCTTGACCTCCGCCGGGTCAAAATCAAGAAATTCCTCGTAGCCCGTGGCGTCCTTGAACTTTTCGATCTCGGAGGGAAGATAGTCCTCCTGCGTCTGGCCCAGCGCCGCCAGCTTTTCCTCTAAAGCGGAGATGCGCCCGGCCATCAGATTTTCATAAAGCGCTTCCTTTGCGGCGTGCGCCTCCGGGTGCTCCGCCGCGTACTGCGGATCGTTCTGACGGAAAAACTCGTCCAAGTCAAAGGCGATATCCATGGCCCACTCGGATTTTTCTTCTTCGGGAAGATCGTCCTGAAAGGTCATCACCCGGTATTCGTCGGGGATGCTGCCGCGCTCGCCATCGTAATACTCGCAGAAGCGATCCCCCGTATCCCGCACATAGCCCTGATCCGTAAAGCTGCCGTTTTCGTCCATCGCCACGTCCCGGCCGTAGGCCTCATAGTCGATGTAATTTTGCAGGTGCTCCGGCACCTGCATGACCTCCAGCTCATCAATGTAATACCGTCCCAGATCGTCATAATCCTCAATATTGGGGTAAATCTCATAGCAGTCCAGATTTTCCGTCAGGTTGATGATCTCCTGCAGGCTGCCGCAATGGTCGCCCATTTCCATACCGGCCTGAAACTGCGCGTATTCGCTGTCGCTCATTTCATCCAGCTTCGACGCCAGATAATTCAGCTCGTCCAGATTTTCGTATTCGCCCAGCTTGTCATAGAGGCCGTCCACATAGCAGTCATAGTCCGTGATGAACCATTCCTCATAGGGATTGCCGAAATCGTCCTTCTGGCCGATGCCGATGCGCTTGAATACCTCCTTCATTTCTTCGGCGGTGGTGGGAAACTTCACCCACTCGCCCACAAGCTCGCCCTCGTTGTACTTGCCAAGATTGGTGATGAAGGCGGCAAAGGGATAATCCTTGTTGTAACTGTAATCCGGCATATACGCTCCTCCTTCAGCTTCGCTTATTTTTGGGAAATTCCAGATTGAAATCGATGTACCTGCCGCCCGTGTCGCAGAGGATCACGGCGGCGTCATAGGTGGCTTGTTTCTTCTCAGACCACATCCCACGGACAGAAGTGCGGCCCTTTTTCAGAAGGTCCGCCGCCATCTTCTTTGTAAGCTCCTTCCTGCGGCTCGTCCAGAAGCGGTCATTTTTCCAGAGAACAAAGCCGCAGGACCGATCCGAACAGGCAAAGTTTTTCTTCCCCTCATAAACCGGCTGACCGCAGCGGGGGCAGGCGCCGATGCTCTCCTTCTCCGGGGCAAACAGCTTTTTGCCGTCCTCGGAAATACAGGAATAGGTGGACACGATCTCCCGGACCATATCCCGGATGCCATCCATAAAGGTGTCCGGGTCAGCGCCGCCCTTTGCGATCTCCGTCAATTTCTGTTCCCATTCCGCCGTCAGCATGGGAGAGGTCAGCGGCTCCGGCAGGACCGTGACAAGGTTGATACCGGCTTTCGTGGGGATCAGGCTCTTGCCCTTGCGCTCCACAAATCCGGCAGCCACCAGCTTTTCGATGATAGCCGCCCTGGTCGCAGGCGTGCCAAGTCCTTTTCGCTCCGCCTCATCGGGGATATCGTCCTTGCCCGCGTTCTCCATAGCGGACAGGAGGGTATCTTCGGTATAGAGCTTCGGCGGCTGGGTGAAATGCTCGGTGACGGAAACCTCCGCGCCGTCAAAGGTCTGCCCTTCGGTGAAGTCCGGGAGCGTATCGCCGTCCCCGTCCGCGGGCTTTTCTTTCAGGGAGGCGCGGAAAATGCGGTCGATCTCCCGCCAGCCTTCGGAGAGGATGCGTTTTCCCTTTGCGGTGAAGGAATGGCCGCCGCAGTCAAAGGTGGCCGTGACCGCCTCATACACATAGGGCTCCGCCGATGCGCACAGCAGACGGCAGCAGATTAGAAGAAGCAGCTCACGCTCGCCCAGGGACAGGGCGGGGATATCCGCTTTCTCGATCTCCATCGTGGGGATGATGGCGTGGTGGTCGGATACATCCTTGTCGGAGATCATGGCCTCCACCAGCGGGAAGAAGTTTGTGCAGCCATCAAAGGGCGGCAGCTTCGCCGCCAGGTGGATCACACAGGAGGCCGTTTCCGCCATATCGGAGGTCAGATACCGGCTGTCCGTGCGGGGATAGGTCAGCAGCTTTTTTTCGTAGAGGCTCTGGGCGTAGTCAAGGGTCTGCTTCGCCGTGTAGCCAAGCAGCCGGTTTGCCTCACGCTGCAAGGTGGTGAGGTCATAGAGCTTCGGCGGTTGTTCCTTCTTCTGCTCACAGGTGACGGAGGTGCAGGTGACGGCAGCGCCCTTGCACATGGCCGCTGCCTGCTCCGCCTCCGCCGGATCGGTAAATCTCTCCGACACCGCCTCCGCGCCGGCCAGGGTCAGGCGCACATGATGATACTTCTCCTTTTGGAACAGCGCGATCTTCGCGTCCCGCTCCGCCAGAAGGGACAAGGTGGGCGTCTGGACGCGCCCTACATTCAAGGTGCGGTGATAGAGAACGGAGAAAAGCCGCGTGGCGTTGATCCCCACCAGCCAGTCAGCCCTTTGGCGGCAAAGGGCAGACTGATAGAGGCTGTCATATTCCACGCCGGGGCGCAGCTCGGAAAAGCCCTCACGGATGGCGCTGTCCTCCATGGACGAGATCCAAAGCCGGAGGATCGGCTTGCGGCAGCCGGCCATTTCATACACCAGACGGAAGATCAGCTCGCCCTCACGCCCGGCGTCGCAGGCGTTGACGATCTCCGTTACGTCCTCCCGCGCCATGAGGTGCTTCACATTCTCCAAAGCCGCCTCCTTGCCGGGGATGGGGGCATAGCGGAAGGGCTCCGGCAGGATGGGCAGATCCTCATAGCGCCATTTTTTGAAGCGTTCATCATAGCCGCCCGCGTCCAGCGGGGATACCAGGTGCCCCACGCACCAGGAAACGATCAGGCCGCTGCCCTCATAAAAGCCATCAGCCCTGGATGAAGCACCCAGGGCCGACGCGATGGATTTTGCCACGCTCGGTTTTTCCGCGATGATCAGCTTACTCATGCTCCGCCTCCGTTTCAGCCTCCGCAGGCTCGTCCTCGTTGATATACTCCTCGTCAGGGAAATCGTACTCGTCGGGATCGGCGCTGACCTTCACGCTGCTGCGGTTCGGCTTGATGAACTTCACATAGGCGAAGGCTCCGCCGCCTGCCAGCACCAGCAGCGCCACCACGGCCAACAGGCCGCTGCCGCTCTTTTTCTTCGGCTGCTCCGGTTCCGGCTCCGTCTCTCTGGCCTTCTCCCTGCCCGCGCACTCGGAGAGGTTGGTCTTGCAGACAGGGCAGGATGTATCCACCGCGCCGGCCGCGCATTTTTCCTTACAGCTACACGCAGGGGCGGCGGGCGTCTCCTCGTCCATCAGGGCCAGCAGGTCGCGCTCGTCTACCTGGTTGAGAAAGTGGACGGTGTTCTCGCCGTCCTCCGCCCGGTCGATGATGATGTAGAAATAGTTGCCGCCTTTTGTGACCACGGTGATGAACTGCTTGTCCCCGGCGCTCTCACCGGCGATATCGTCCACCAGGGTCATGTTGCCCTCCGGGGTCAGGGGCTGGGGCTCATAGCCGCCCGTGGTCTCCTCCCCGGTGTAGTAGGGCTCACCGTCCCCGCCGCCGGCGAAGGCCACGGTGGAGGTGGCCGCCATGCAGAAAAGCGCCAGGAACACGGCGGCGAAACGGCGAAAAGCTCTGTTACGCTTCATCTTCCGCACCCTCGCTTTCCTCCGTCTCCATCAGCCCATCCGGCAGGGAGATCATGCCGCTGGCATAGGCGCGCAGGAAGGCGGTCAGCTCCCTGTTGTCCATGCGGACAGCCTTCACCATGCGGACGATCTCCAGGTTCTCCTCCTCCGTGAGCTGGGCTTCCAGCGCGCGGAGGCGCTTCTGCTGCTCCGCGATCTTCTCCCTCGTTTTCTCAATATCCTTGCGGATCTTCTCAGTCGTTGCCATTCTTACAAATCTCCTTTCCAAATCGTTCTTTCCATGAATAGTTGCGCCCAAGCCCCTGAACAGTTTTCAGGTTGGCCCGTGCGTTATCCTCCAATGCCAGCGCGCGCCGGAACAGATCCGGGTAATGCTCCCGCAGGTCGATGATCTCCTCCGCTTTCATACTGGGGCAGAAAAAGCAGGAGGATTTTCCCGGCTGCGGCAGGCCCGCAGCCTCGATTGCCCGGACACACGCCTTCCGATCCCAGCCCCATTCCATCAGGGGATACCATTTGCTGTACTTCGGGTCTGCCAGATCACGCAGAAGGACCTTATCGCTGCGGTAGTGCTCGCCAGCGTCATAGCCGATGAACTTGACCACCTTTTTCCCACTGTTCCAGACCTCACGGCACGGAGGATAGTTGTTGCAGAACTTTTCCTGTGGTCCGATCTTGTGTTTCAGCGAACACCGCTTGAAGCCGTAGGCGATGGAGGGCAGCGTGCCGCTTTTCAGACATTCATCCTCCAAGGTCAGCCGCCCGCCGTCCTTCGTGGTCTTATAGACCCGTGTGATCTCCGGCATACCGTGATCCTTCAGCCAGCGATCCATGATATCCAAATAGGCGTAGGTATGGGGATGCTCACCGCCCGTATCCGCAAACAGGATCAGGTCAACAGGGATATGGTTCTGGTACAGCCCAACAAGAAGGGCGGTGCTGTTCGCACCGCCGCCATAGGAAACAATATTGATATGCTCACCTCATCTCAAAGCCTTTTCATATCGGTATTTCATTTGTGCCGGATACAGCGGTTCGGGCGGGCGGCGTCTGCCGGTCCACTCCCGTCCGCCCGCCAGCCCCGCGCATCGCCAGCCGGAGGCACGGAGGCTGGTCCCACTCTCCGTGTCCAGAATATAGGTAATGATCTTTCGGTAGCCCATGACCTTTGCAGCCCGCGCCGCCGCGCCATAGAGGAAGCTGCAAGCGTTTTTTGTCCCGTCCGTGCAGAGGCGGTTGACCTCCAGGGTCAGCCCATCGTCCAAGTATCGGCTCACCGGTCGCCCCACGATGGCGATGCCCGCCAGATGGCCGTTCGCCATGCAGCCCAGGGAAAACTTATGCCCTCGCACCGGCTTATGGTGGCGGTGGTACTCTGCGACAAACCTGTTTGCGTCGGCAAGGGACATTGGTTTTACGGTCAGCATCGCTCCACCTCCATCAGTTGTACGGCGGTCTGCCGTAGGCGTAAAGGTGGGACTGCCAGTAATTCGAGTTGAGACTGGTGTACTGGATGGGATCGCCGCAGTGCAGGAGCATCCCGTCTCCCACATAAAAGCCCACATGGCTGACCCCCGGCGTGTCGTAGGTGCCCACGAAGAACACCAGATCCCCCGGCTGCGGCTCGGATACCGGCGTGGAAATGTTGTAGAGGCCCTGCGCCCCCAGCCGCCCGGTATTGCACAGGCCGCTGCTGGTCAGGACATAGCTGACAAAGCCGCTGCAATCAAAGGAGGTGGAAGGGCTGCTGCCGCCCCAGACATAGGGAAAGCCCAGATACTTCTCCGCCTCTGTAATCAGCGCCGCAAAGCGCTCGTCGGACAGGTACTCCGCCGGGATCTCATACTTGGCGGGCGGGCTGGTCACATACTTAGGAACATAGCCGGAGGACGGGAACAGGTCGGGGCGGTTGCCCAGGGTGGACATATACACGGCGTACATGGAAAGCGTCTCCTGATCCATCATGTAGACCGGCAGATGGGAGAGGTCGAAGTTTTCCAGCTTCACGGTGCAGATATAATAATCGTAATAGACCCGGTAGCTCTCCGTATGGGTGTTGCCCTCCTCGTCCGTCCAGGTATCCGTCTCGATGTAGTACCGCCGTTCCACCTCCACCGTCTCGGTGAGGATGTATTGCCGATCAAACAGCATTTGAAGGTCGCCCTGCACCTGGTCTATGGTGAAGGTCCCCTCATGGAGCGCCGACAGGATGGACAGCAGCACATAGGGATCGTGCTCGATCTCGTCCAGATCGTAGTGATACTCGTCATAGTCGTGGGTCTGCTCATAGGTGTCCAGATACCGCCGCAGCTCGTCCTCTTTGGCGCAGTAGGCGGTCTCCGCCGCCAGCAGGTCAGTATCCTCGGAGAGATAGGAGGAGGCCACAATGTTGGACACGCCTCCGCCGAACATGGAGGAGCAGGATTGCAGCAGGCCCAACAGCAGCACCAGCACAAGGCCGATCCCGCCGATGATAAGGAACACCTTCTTGTGCCGGGCTATGAACTCGCCTGCCTTCTTCGCCGCCTCCGCGCCCTTCTTTGCGCTCTTGGCTGCCGTCTGCGCCGCCGCCTTTGCACCCTCCGCGCCGCGCGACGCCCGGTAGGCCGCCGCGTACTGCCGCTGCATCCGCTTCTTCTGCCAGATGCGGGAGATGGGGCTGCCGGACGCAAACTGAGGGTTATCATGGAGCGCCTTTTGGTAAAGCGCCTCCGCGTTGGCCCTGACCGCCGCCTGCTCCGCCTTTGCCGCGTCCCGCCAGGGCTTCACCTGCCGCTCCGCCCGCCAGTTTTGCAGCTTGCGGTTCCCATAGCCCACGGCTTTTTCCATGCCGCGCTCGGTGAGATGGCCCGCCGCCACGCCGGAGTTCTCCTGCTCCACCTCCCGCACCTTGGCATGGGCGGTGTGGGCGACCTCCTGCAAAGGCCGCGTCAGCGGGTTCGGCCCCGGCTGCCGGATCGAAGCCGGCTTATCCGTCTCATGGAATACCAGCCTTGTGCGCCCGGCGCCGGAAGCCTCGTCAAAGACACGCTCCGTACCCAGAATGCGCTTTTTGGGGATGGCGGCTCGTGCCGCGTCCAGCTTGTCCGCCGCCTTGTCGGACTTGCGGATCGCCTTTTGCAGTTCCGGCGCGGCGCGTTCCTCGTCTGAAAACTGCAAACGGGAGGACGGACGGTCATTTGCCGCCGTACCCTCCCGGTAGGCTTTGCGGCGGTTCCGCCGCTTTTTCTTCTGAGACTTCCGGACGCGCCGGTCGTCCAGATGGTGGAGGGCAGTCCTCGCCAGCACCGTGGAATCGCCGGAGGGGGAATAGTCCTGCTCCGGCGCACGGTCTGAAACATGGCTCGCCTCGCCTGTGACCATGTTGACGGAAATGGCCCCGTCACGGGTCATCTTCTGCGCCTCCTTCTCGGAGGCCTTCCATTCCTTCATGCGTCACCACCTGCCTTTCCGTAGGGGCAAATGCTCACGCACTCGCCCGTCTCGATCATGGAGATATACTTGAAAATGGGATATGCCTGGGGCGGGCAGACCGTGTTGCCCAGGGTTTTCAGCCGTAGGGCGCGGTCCGCGGTGTTTTCGGTGATACGGGGGACGCCCTCCGGCTCGGCGGCCCAGAGGATACGTCCGTCCATTTCCGGGGGAAGCCCATGAGCCATTCCACCCAGTCTGGGTTCAGCGCCGCCGTCTCGGACACCGGCTGCTCCTGCCGGATCACCTGGGCGGAGAGGTTGGAGGACGGCGCCTGATTGCGGAAGGCCGTGGGTTTCAGCGTGGAGCGGTAGCCCTCCGACGCTGCCGGGGTCAGGTAGAACACCGCCGCCGACAGGCTGAGGCTCCAGATGGCCCCGTTCCGGTTCACCTTGCGGAAGATCCCGTTGTCGGAGAGGTACACATCCAGGTTGGCCGCGTCCCTGCAGGTGTTCTTGTCGGAGGCAAGGGGCGTGGGAAACATCAGCCGCGACGATAAAAGTTCGCTGGCGCTCATGCCATGCGCCG
>OGPD01002443.1_pt1 | contig 11318 bp, 7 predicted proteins | sample 1552861 | NCBI WGS metagenome assembly OGPD01 (sample SAMEA2580280, study PRJEB22360) | human gut metagenome | biome: human gut; feature: human-associated habitat; material: faeces | place: Denmark | collected 2008/2010
TCGTAACAGAACCAATAATAATTCCCAGAATATATCCTAGGCGTCCTTCTATTACGGGTAGTACGATAAATCCACCCCACGGTGCATGATTTAATACACCTAATAAAATGGGACTGGTATATCCTTTTTCATACTATGCAAAGCTTCCGGGACTTTTTATCGTTGAGGGTGATAACTTCTGGACATGCATGGGATTTGCAGTGCCGGTGTTACTTGCAGTGCTTTTAATGTTTAAGAGCAGACGTAAGTACACAATGCTTAAGACTTATTTTATTATAAGTGCTGTGATGATATGTATACCGTTCTTCGGACAGGCAATGAACGGATTTTCATATATGTGTAACAGGTGGATATATTCATTTGCATTATTATGTGCATATATACTTGTGTGCATGATGCCGCGTCTTATAACACTGGAAAGAAAAGAAATCCGCTTTATTGGAATTGCACTTACAATATATTTTGTGGTATGTATGTGCGTAAAGTATTCAAGAAATGGCAAGCTTATAAGTGCAGTTACAATTGGAGTAATATTGCTAATTGGACTTAGCATAAAGAATGTTAATGAATATAACAGATGCATGATGGTGACAGTAGCGGTTATGCTGGCGGCATTAGCTAATGGTATATGGAAAAATGCTTCATTTGGGGAAAATTATGCGGCACAGTGCATAAGCGTTAAAATGGCACAGGAAGATGTGTTTGGAAGCGAGAAGGAGCTTATAAGTAAAGATGCTGAAGATACAGATTTTATCAGATATTCAGGCTCTGGACTTTCGTACAATATGAACTGCATAACAGGAATATCATCCTCTAATCTGTACTGGACACTTACTAATCCGTATGTATCGAAGTTCAGATATGATTGTGCAATCAGGCTTGATACGCTGCTTCCGCACAAATACACAGGCTATGATGACAGGTCATCTCTTATAGCATTGTCATCTGCCTCAAAGTATCTGGTGAGTAAGACCGGCGGACTTGTTCCATATGGATTTGCTTATGAATCAGAAAATGATGATTATGTAATGTATAATAACGATAATGCGCTTCCGTTAGGATTTACTTATGACAAGGCTGTTAATAAGAATGAATGGGAGGGCTTAAGTGCAGTTGATAAGCAGAAAGCAATGCTTCAGGCTGTTGTTATTGACAGGAGTGGGAAGGATACCAGGGAGGCGCTTCCTGACAGGGTATCTGTTAAAGATTTAAGTTATGACAGCCAGATTAAAGATTATACAATGAATTATGATGCCAAAGAAGTACAGTGTACTGACAATACATTTGCAGTAACTAAGGCAGGTGCCAGGGTAACATTTAACTTTACAGGCAGTGGCGCAGGTGAGACTTACTTTAATATTAATGGGCTTGATTATGAAGGCGCAGCACAGTTCCAGCTGTATTTTGGAAAGAAAAAGTTTGACCCGTTAGACTTATACTCTAAGTCAGACTGGAAAGAGCTTTCACATAATGAAAAGAAGAAGATATTTAAGAATTTCATATACTGGACACAGTCTACAAGCAGTGTTAAGCTTGGGATTACGACTGATACAGGAGTAACCAAGTCAATGAATTACTTTACATCTGATTACAGCTATTACAGTAACCAGCATGATTTCAGTGTGAATATGGGCTATTCGGAAGAAAATGTTACATCAGTTACAGTGACTTTCCAGAAGATTGGCGTGTATTCTTATGATGATATACAGATTGTATGCCAGCCAATGGACAGTTACACTGACGAGATTAATACACTTAAAGAAAATGTATTAACAGATGTAGAGCTTGGAAATAATAAGGTTACAGGTCAGATAACACTTGACCGTAATAAATATCTGTGTCTTACAATCCCTTATTCAAAGGGCTGGAAGGTATATGTAGACGGGGAAAGACAAAAGCTATATAATGCTAATGGTCAGTATATGGCTGTATATCTTACGAGTGGAACGCATAATGTAACACTTAAGTATTCTACGCCGCTTCTTAAAGAGGGAGCGTTGGTGTCACTTGCAGGTGTGGCCATCTTTGCCATGCAGCTTGTAATTAATAAGAGAAAGAAGAGGGAATAATAATGTACAGAGAAGTTGCGAAACTTATTATATATGGTAATCATGAGGACACTATTCTTATGAAAATGTCCGATATTTTCAAAAAAATTGACAGGGATGAGGAGACTCCTGACAAGCTTATAAGTGATATATATGAGCAGATTAAGAGAATATTGGAGGTTGCCACAGATTATGGCTTTGATAAGAATTTATGGCATAATTACCTTACATTCTATCTTATAACTAATGAGAATCCATTCAGCCTTACATGTGAAAAGGTAGGTGCTAATGATGGAAGCGTTAATGAATTTGCTAAGAATGACTTCAAGGTGTTTATGAATCTGTTTAATTATGATTTCAGACCTATTGAGGCTGCACTTGGAATCAACTGTTTTTCACTTATATCTGATTACAAGGCAATTGTTAAGAAAGAGCTTATGTACAATAAGAATGTAAGTGAGAAGGTACAGGCTTTAAGCCTTAAGCTTGAGACAGCAAAGGACGAGAATGAGTTCTTTAATTATGTTACTGATTTCTATAAAGCATATGGTGTAGGAATGTTCGGACTTAATAAAGCATTCAGAGTAATAGGCGGTGATAATGGCGTTACATTTACACCAATTAACAATATGGATAAGGTTATGTTAGATGACCTTATAGGTTATGAAATCCAGAAGAAGAAGCTTGTTGAGAATACAGAGGCCTTTGTTCAGGGAAGAAAAGCTAATAATGCGCTTCTTTTTGGTGACAGCGGAACAGGTAAGTCAACTTCTATCAAGGCTATTGTCAATGAATATTATGACCAGGGTCTTAGAATGATAGAGATATACAAACATCAGTTCAAGGATTTATCTAATGTTATAGCAAGCATTAAGAACAGAAATTACAAGTTCATAATATATATGGATGATTTATCTTTCGAGGAATTCGAGATTGAATACAAGTTCTTAAAGGCTGTAATTGAAGGCGGTGTTGAGACTAAGCCTGATAATATTCTTATCTATGCAACATCTAACAGAAGACATCTTATCAAGGAAACATGGAATGACAGAAATGATATGGAAAGCAATAACGGCCTTCACAGATCTGATACTATTGAGGAGAAGCTTTCATTAGTGAACAGATTTGGATGCCAGATAAGCTACTCTAAGCCATCACAGAAAGAATTCTTTGATATTGTTATTGGCCTTGCAAGGAAGAATAATGTTAAGATGACAGATGAAGAGCTTATGGCAGAGGCTAACAAGTGGGAACTTTCACATGGTGGAATATCAGGAAGAACAGCACAGCAGTTTATCAATTACTGTCTTGGGGGTAGAGAATGATTTCATACATTAAAGGTGAGCTTTCCGAAATTCTGCCTGATGTAATCGTTGTGGAAGCCAATGGAATCGGATATAATATATATGTTCCGGGTTCAGTTCTTGGTGAGCTTCCATCAGTTGGCAGTGAGGTTAAGATATATACATATATGAATGTCAAGGAAGATGAATGCAGTCTGTTCGGATTCCTTACAAGAGATGATTTAAGCATGTTTAAAATGCTTATCTGTGTCAATGGTATTGGCCCTAAGGCAGCGCTTGGCGCATTATCTAATATCACAGCAGATGATTTAAGATTTGCAGTTCTTGCTGATGATGTGGCAGCAATCAAGGCACTTCCTGGTATCGGACCTAAGACAGCACAGAAGATTATAATTGAGCTTAAGGATAAGTTAAAGCTTGATGAAGTATTTGAATCAGCACTTTCTAAGAATAAAAAGGCAGACAATAACAGTAATGTAAGTAATGTCATGATGATAAGAAATGACGCTGTTGAGGCACTTGTATCACTTGGATATTCAAGCAAAGATGCACTTGTTGCTGTCAAGGAAGTGGAAGATATAGAGAATAAGGATTCTGAGACGGTTCTTAAGGAAGCGTTAAAGAAGCTGGCTAAATTCTAGAACAGAATAGTATTTGAGAAATGAGGGGCTATATGGAAAAGAGGATTATATCAACACAGATAACTGAAGAAGATTATGGTATTGAGAATTCCTTAAGACCATTATCTCTCGATGACTATGTTGGACAGAATAAGGTTAAGAGTAATCTTAAAGTATATATTGAGGCAGCAAAGGAAAGAGGAGAGGCACTTGACCATGTGCTTTTCTATGGACCTCCGGGACTTGGAAAGACAACTCTGGCAGGAATTATTGCTAATGAAATGGGGGTTAATATCAAGGTTACATCCGGTCCTGCAATCGAGAAGCCGGGAGATATGGCAGCTATACTTAACAACTTGAGTGAGGGTGATATTCTCTTTGTTGATGAGATTCACAGACTTAACAGACAGGTTGAAGAAGTGCTGTATCCGGCAATGGAGGATTATAAGATTGATATTATGATTGGAAAGGGTGCAACAGCAAGGTCTATAAGACTTGATCTGCCACAGTTCACTCTGATAGGTGCAACAACAAGAGCGGGACTTTTATCAGCACCTTTAAGAGACAGATTCGGTGTTGTAAGCCATATGGAATTCTATACAGTTCCGGAGCTTGAGAAAATCATTATCCGTTCAGCCAATGTGCTTAATGTTGATATTGACTCAGACGGAGCACATGAGCTTGCAAGAAGATCCAGAGGAACACCGAGACTTGCCAACAGACTTTTAAAGAGAGTGCGAGATTTTGCACAGGTTAAATATAACGGACATATCAATAAGGATGTTGCTGATTATGCACTTAATCTGTTAGATGTTGACAGAGATGGATTGGATCGTAACGATCGTGTTATACTTACTACAATAGTTGATAAGTTTGATGGCGGACCTGTCGGTATTGAGACACTGGCAGCTTCAATAGGCGAGGATTCAGGAACTCTTGAAGATGTTTATGAGCCATATCTTATACAGAACGGGTATATTAACAGAACTCCAAGAGGAAGAGTTGCAACTAAAGCAGCTTATGATAATCTTGGCAGGCCATTCAAACAAAAATAACATAAAATATTCTAAAGAATGTGTTTTATGAGTTGAATAGTAAGTGTATTTATTATATACTTAATATGTTTATTTCTACATATATGGAGGGGACTTATGTCATCAAAGAATACAGCAGAAGTAATTCTTGGAGGTAAGGTAATCAAGCTTGGTGGATATGAAAGCGAGGAGTATCTTCAGAGAGTTGCATCATACATTAATAACAAGATAACTGAATTTAATAAAGAAGAGAGTTACAGACGAATGTCAGCAGAGCTCAGAACTGATATGATGTATCTTAATATTGCAGATGATTACTTCAAGGCTAAGAAGATGGCAGACAGTCTTTCATTAGATATTGAGAACAAGGATAAGGAAATATACGACCTTAAGCATGAACTTATTGCAGCACAGATTAAGGCAGAAAGTTCAGCAAAAGAGATTAAGGAATTAAAGAGTGAGATTAACAAGTATCAGAAGAATATTGTCAAGTTAGAGACAGAACTGAATGACTCTAAGAAGTGATTTACATAAGATTATCTGGTATTAATAATAACGGCTGTTGCAAATGCATTTGCAGCAGCCATTTAATTTAAAGGCGGTTACAACTATGAATGTTGATAAGAGAAAAACACAGGTGGAGGTTTTAGCACCAGCAGGTTCACTTGATATTATGAAAGCTGTTGTGGCGGCAGGGGCAGATGCCATATACCTGGGAGGCAATATGTTTGGAGCAAGGGCATTTGCCAATAATTTTAATGATGAAGAGCTTATCTGTGCTATTGAATATGCACATTTATTCGGTAGAAAGGTTTACCTGACAGTTAATACTCTTCTTAAGTCAAGAGAGATAGAGAACAGTCTTATAGAATATCTTATACCATTCTATGAGGCAGGTCTTGATGCAGTGATTGTACAGGATATGGGTGTGTTTAACCTTATAAGAAAACATTTTCCTGATATGGATATACATGCAAGCACACAGATGACACAGACCGGAGTGTATGGCAGCAGGCTTTTAAAGGAACTTGGTGCAACAAGAATAGTCACTTCAAGAGAGATGAATCTGCAGGAAATAAAGCAGCTTCATGAGAGATTAGATGTGGAGATAGAAAGCTTTGTGCATGGAGCATTATGTTACTGTTATTCGGGACAATGCCTGCTTTCAAGCTTTAACGGAGGAAGAAGCGGCAACAGGGGAAGGTGTGCCCAGCCGTGCAGGATGCCTTATGATGTGTATGATAACGGTGAAAAGATTAATAACAGAAACAACAGTTACGCATTAAGCCCTAAGGATATGTGTGCATTACAGATACTTCCTGATGTTATAGAAAGTGGAGTGTATTCTCTGAAAATTGAAGGCCGTATGAAGAATGTCACATATGCGGCTATGGTAACGCATATTTACCGTAAATATGTTGATATGTATCTTGAGAGAGGACGAAAAGGCTTCAAGGTAGATAAGAAGGATATTGATGACCTTTCAGATATATATAACAGAGGTGCATTTACTACAGGCTATTATGACAGCGTCAAGGGAAAGAAGATGATGTCACTGGGGCGTCCTAACCATATGGGAACGGAGTGCCTTAAGGTAGTATCTAACAAGGCAGGAAGAATTACATTTAAGGCATTAAAGAATGTGAACAGAGGCGATGTCTTTGAGATTGATAAAGAGCATTCATTTGAGAGCGGAGCTGATGTGGCAGCAGGACAGACCTTGGTTGTTAATCTTCCTAAGAAATACCCGCTGTATGAGGGAAGAATTGTCAACAGAATGAATAATGCTAAGATTAAGGCATATGTAGCGGACAATTATGTCGGAATAACACCTAAGCTTCATGTAGATATGAGGTTTGTTGTAAGAAAGAATGAAAATATATCACTTACAGTAATGTATGATGGAATTGAAAAGACATGTACAGGAGAGATAGTTACCGAAGCACAGAGCCGTCCGGCCTCAGAGGAGGAACTGGTTAAGAATTTAAAGAAAACCGGCGATACATGTTTTGTGGTGGAAGATGCAGAAGTGCAGCTTGATGATGGTGTGTTTGTGCCTGTCGGCTGGATTAAGGAATTAAGAAGAAATGTACTTGAACAGCTTGAGACACATTTAAAGCACAGTCTTGTAAGAACTTATAATAAGCCTGAATGTGCAGAGCCTGACGATAGGGAGAATACTGATGATAATAATTATCAGGTAAGAAAAGCTGCATACCTTCATGATATAGCGCAGGTAAAGAAAGCAGCATCAGTTTCAGGTGTTGAAAGCATTTATCTTGATTATAAGATGTTTTATATGAATGATGAGAATTCATTAAAAGAGGCTGTAAAGCACTGTCAGTCACATGGAATATATGTATATATGTTCCTTCCACATATTCTTAAGGCAGAGAAATATGATAAGTTTAAGTGCTTGTGTGAGAAGGCTTCTGACTGTGGCATAGACAGGTTTGTATGCCGTAATATTGAGCAGATTGGTTTTCTTGGAAGTGACAACTGGAAGAAATTATCTGACAAGGTGCATATTATTACAGACAGCAGCATATATATATTTAATACATTTGCAAAAGATGAATTAAGAAGGCTGTGCAGTAATGCCGGGGTTATTCTTGACAGAATGACACTGCCGCTTGAACTTACAGATAAGGAGATGAAGCCTGTAATTGGAAGTGACACGGAACTTGTAGTATATGGGAATGTGCCTCTTATGGTATCTGAACAGTGTGTGAGAAGAACTTACGGAAGATGTGACGGAAGCTGGGGCAGCATTAATATTACAGGGCCGAAGGGCAGCTCTTATACGGTGGAAAGTATGTGTGAATTCTGTTATTCTGTAATGAATGGAGAAAAACTCAATCTTACAAAAGAAAATCCCGAAGAATGCGGTGTGTGTGTAATTCGTTATGAATTTGACGAAAGTGAAGCAGATGATATACAATTAGTTATGACTGATGGAGTGAGTGGTGGTACTACAGGACATTTTCATCAGGCAATCGACTAAGATTAAGTGACTTGAATAAAGGAGATTGCTATGCAGTCAGTTTTTATTGAACTTACAAAATACATATTTGCTTTTCTGATGGCGTTTTATGTTCTTTCTGCTTACAGAGGAGCAATAATCCATAAGGAAGAAAAGAGAAAAGGAATATATATCCAGCAGTATATTATAATATTTGCGATACATTTTCTTGGATATTATGTGTTGTATCTTATGAAGGGTGAGACTAGATATATAGGCTTTTATTTTGTGCAACTTATATATCTTATAATATTCATAGCATTTTATTATATATTGTATCCAAAGGCGTCAAGGCTTCTTGTTAATAATATGTGCATGCTGATGTCAGTTGGCTTTATTATGATAGCAAGGCTTAATTTTGACAAATGTGTTAAACAGTTTGTTATTGCTGTACTTGGAACGGTTATTATGTTTCTTGTTCCATGGCTTTTAAAAACTGTTAAGAGTTTCAGAAACTTTGGATGGATATATTGCATTTCGGGACTTGTGCTTTTGTGTGCTGTTTTATTAGGAAATAAGGTGTATGGAGCCAATCTTACATTAAGCATAGGAGCATTTTCTGTACAGCCGGCAGAGTTTGTTAAGATTTTGTATGTTATGTTTGTTGCTTCGATGTTTAATAAGTCAACAACATTTAAACAGACATGTATTGTTACAGTATTTGCAGCACTTCATGTTATTATTCTTGTGCTTTCAACTGACCTTGGTGCTGCACTTATATTCTTTGTGGTGTATATTGCAATGCTTTATATAGCAACAAGAAAACTGGCCTATGCCGGGGCAGGGCTGCTTGCCGGAGCAGGTGCATCTGTTATTGCATATAAGCTTTTTGCACATGTGAGAGCGAGAGTTATTGTATGGCGTAATCCGTGGGAATATATTGATACTAGCGGATATCAGATATGTCAGTCACTTTTTGCAATTGGTATGGGATCGTGGTTTGGATATGGATTATGTCAGGGTATGCCTGATAAGATACCTGTAGCAGAGAAAGATTTTATGTTTTCTGCTATATCTGAAGAATTTGGACTCATATTTTCAATAGCTCTATTCTTAGTGTGCCTTAATAATCTTATTCTTATGATGAATATAGCTTCAAGATGTAAGACACTTTTTTATCGTCTTGTAGCTGTAGGACTTGGGGTTACATATGGGGTTCAGGTGTTCTTAACTGTGGGAGGTGCAATTAAGTTTATACCGATGACAGGTGTTACACTTCCTTTTGTAAGTTACGGGGGAAGCTCTATATTAAGCTCGCTTATAATGTTTGCTCTTATTAATGGAATGTACAATATGAGACAGGATGAAGGTGACAGGAAAGATGGCAGAAAACAAAAAACAGGACAGACGAAGAAAAAAACAAAACATACAAAGTGATATAGTTGATAATGAAAAGAAGAATCTGCGAAATAAAGAGACTAATATAATTGCATTCTTTTTTGTAGGACTTTTTCTTGCAACTATTGTGTATCTGTGTATATTCAATGTGAAAGATGCAGGAACAATTGTGAATAATCCTTACAATAAAAGAGTAGACAATCAGGAAAGCAAGGTTGTAAGAGGTGATATATTAGCAGATGACGGAGATGTACTTGCAACAACGCTTACGGATGAGGATGGCAATGAAACACGTTATTATCCTTATGATAATCTGTTCTGTCATTCGGTTGGATTTACTTCTCTTACAGGGATGAAGACAGGAATAGAACAGTCTCAGAATTATTTTCTTTTAAGTGAGACAGATAATGTGCTTGATCAGATTGGTAATGACCTGTCTGGAGGAAAAGCAAAGGGGCATAATGTTACAACAACACTTAATGTTGAACTTACTAGAGCGGCATATAAAGCACTTGGTAATAATAAAGGTGCAGTTATAGCGATGGAACCTGCTACGGGTAAGATTCTTGCAATGGTATCGAATCCATCATTTGATGCAAATGCAGTAAATACCGATTATGATGAGTGGATTACTTATGATAGTGCGGATTCGGTGCTTTTAAACAGGGCAACGCAAGGGCTATATCCACCTGGTTCAACATTCAAGATAATTACTGCTCTTGCATATATAAGGCAGAATCAGAATGATTATTATAATTATTCATATAATTGTGATGGACAGGCATATATATCTGGTGGAACTACTATTGCATGCTTTGATCATACGGCACATGGATATCAGGATTTAAGAAAAGCATTTGCTAATTCCTGTAATTCTGCATTTTCTACGATTGGAGCAGGACTTAATAAGACATCTTTCATGAATCTGTGCAGTACATTATTATTTAATTCTAATCTTCCTGTAGGGTTTGAGTATTCTAAGAGTACAATGGCTGTAACACAGGATTCTTCGATAAGTGAGATGCAGGAGACCGGTATCGGTCAGGGAAGGACGATGATGACACCGCTTCACAATATGATGATAGCGGCTAGTGTTGCTAATGATGGCGTTATGATGACTCCTTATATTGTTGACAGTATAAGTGACAGTGAGGGAAGAACGGTTGTTAAGAATAAGCCAACAGAGGCAGGAACTGTGATGTCAGCAGAAGAGGCAGAATACCTTACAGAATGCATGAGAGAGGTAATAACTTCTGGTACAGGAAATTCTATGAAATATTCATCATATGAAGCAGCAGGAAAGACCGGTTCGGCACAGTATGATGACTCTGACAGATATCATAGCTGGTTTACGGGTTTTGCACCTTATGATAATCCCCAGATAGCAGTATGTGTGATTCTGGAAGGGGGGTATTCTGGAGTGTCAAGTGCACAGGTAGTAGCAAAAACTGTGTTTGATACATATTTCGGCTATTGATATTGAAGTTGTGAGAATGTATAATATTGTTTAGTGATTAATTGCATGATTATGAGGAATGATGATGAATACTGTTAACTATATCACTCCGTCAGATGGTGACATATATCTTGTTAATAACCAGACATATGTTAATTCTGGTGGGACTGATTTTGATAAAATATATAATAATATTACTGTGGATGATTCTCTTGAGAATATTTTTGCTGGAGCAGCAAAAGAATTTGGAATCAATGAGGATGAATTTAAAGAAAAGATTGATAAGATTGCAGAGCTTGCAGTCGGTGATGCATGTACAGGATCTAATCCAAGAACTATCGATCCGGAGACAATGAAAAAACTGTTTGAGTGTACATATTATGGTACAGAAGTAGACTTCTAAATTTCAGAAATTCAGGAAAGCAGATTCTGTAAATTCAGGCAATTTCAGGGAATCTGCTTTTCTTTTGTAAACTTTCCTTGAAATTTTCAGATG
>OGPD01002447.1_pt1 | contig 11279 bp, 9 predicted proteins | sample 1552861 | NCBI WGS metagenome assembly OGPD01 (sample SAMEA2580280, study PRJEB22360) | human gut metagenome | biome: human gut; feature: human-associated habitat; material: faeces | place: Denmark | collected 2008/2010
ATATGCACAACCTTTCATTTGTCATTTTACTAACTTTTTAATTCAACCAACGGGTATATGTTATAAAATTCTTTTACGTGGTAGCCAGCAAAGCAACCATATTAAAGGTATGCGCAGAGCCGTTGGGGTTTAGCGACCCGCGAACGGCACTTTGCTGAGCTTGTAAAAGAGTGATGTATTGTTCGCAGCTGCGCATATTTTTATCTTTATGCGAACAATGCATCATGTCCGTACTCCGGTACAGGCACGCCGCAAGGCCAGCCGCAGGCGGTTCCCGCCATGCAACCTCTCGATTTGTTTCCATTTCCACCCGCCGGATTAGCAAGTAACTGCTAACTAAACCGTTATTCTCTTTGTTGTGCCCAGCGCACGATAAGGACAGCCCTCACTATGTCTAAATTCTAACAATCAACCAAATGGAAACGAATCAAAACCCCGTGCAGAAACAGCCTGCGCAACCCCAAACCCCCGAAAACACCCAAGCCGAACAACAGCCCGTACCCTCTCCGGAACAGCCGACCGGGCAACTCGCTCCAAAGCCAGAACCGCAACCCGAACAACCAACGGAAAAACTCTACAATCCCGCCGAAGCCGCCCGGATCGTCCAAAGCCTGACGGAAGATTATTTCAACCCCGAATATATTCTGCTTTTCGGGAAATTGGTCGGCGGCACACGCCATAGCGACGCCATGACCTATGACTTGCTGATGGTCGTACGGGAAACGCCTGAATACGACTGGATTCAGGCGAAACGCATCCTGCGTTACAAAGTGCCGTACAGCAGGCGCGAAATCACCTATATCAACCTTTACATTATGCCTTTGAGCTATGTCGAGTCGAATAAAACACCATTCCTCTACTTTGCACACTCCGAGGGCGAACTGCTCTATTGCAGCGACCACTGCCATTTCCGCCGCCCGAAACACCCGATCAACTTTGCCGCAGCCTATGCGGACGCCAAATTTCATTTCGATACGTTCCGGATGCTGGGCAACGAATTGATCGAACAGGCGCAGGACGCCTTCAGCGAAAGCCGCAATATGCGTCTGGCGGCTTTGTTCATGGCGCAGGCTGCGGTCTACTTTTATCACACTCTCTATTATGTTTATCACGGGCTGGAGTTCGATATTCACGATCCGGTCGTGATGCACGAACGGATGCGGACGCTCTCGACGCAGCTGATGCTGGTTTTTGACGATAACCATATCGAAAATATCTTCACGCTGCCGCGCCTGAAGAGTTTTCTGGTAAAGGCACGCTACGACATTGGTTTCGATGTTGCGCCGCAGGAATTGGAAATGCACCTGCAACGCGTCGAAAAAATGGGCCATATCATCGAAAACTACTGCGGCTTGCGGCTGGAGCTTTATAAAGAGTTGAGCGAACGACAATAAGCGTCCAATCATCCGAACGAACAGGGGTTTGCGGGATCACTGACAATCCCGCAAGCCCCTGTTTCGTTTACGAAAACACAACCTTGCCGATAGGCACACGGCAATTCATGCGTTCTGTTATCGGGCACATGCAGCTACCGTTTGGAAAGTTTGATTGGAACAGTTCGTGCGGCGGATTTCCTTCAACTATCAGACATCCGTAAAGAGGTTGAGCTGGTGGAGCATCGTGAAGGCGAAGGAGGCGCCGATGATGATGCACAATACCACCAGCAGTGCGTTCAGTACCCGGGGCGAAGGCTTTGTCGGCCGGCCCTCGTTACTGCGGATATATTCGCGGAAGAAGATGTAGAGTGCCGGCACGATGCTGCATGCCAGGAGGTAGTCCTCGGGGATGCCGAAGAAGTAGACCTTCGAGAGCCCGATCAGCGCCCAGTGGCAGAGGAACATGGCCAGCACGATGTTGATCCGCTCCGAAAAGGCCAGCATCAGCCCGATGGTGAACACGGCGACCGAACACGGCATCACGGGCGTGGTGACCATCGGGAACGTACGTCCCAGCGCCAGCGAAAAGAGCGGGTAGACGAGCGGCATGGCGAACAGCAGCAGCGCGAAGCCTGTATGGTTGTGCGTGCGTTGGAGCGAAGCGTGTTTCACAACCAGGTCGTATACCCAGATGCACCCCATGATCGCCCAGAAGAGCGCCAGCATGTCGTTGTGCTCGCGTTGTTCGCCGTATAAGAGGTAATAGACACCAGCGATCCAGAAATTGAGCAGCGCCATAAAGGTCTTCATGGCGATACGTACCCCGGGCGTCGGGCGCAGGTAGAGCAGCAGCGTCAGTGTGGCCGCAACCAGCGTCAGTAGGATCTGTACGGGCCATGTCGCGGCGTTATAGGAGGCGATGGTGTTCCAGAAGATTTCCATGGATCGTTATTTGTCGGTATGCTTGCGGCGCCGCGTGAGCGAGAATGCCTGGTGGTTGAATACGAAGATGGGCAGCGTAGCCCCCGCTGCCAGCAGTGCGATCACGCTCAGCGATACGGTGGCGTTGAGGAAGAACTGCTGCATGAATTGCAACCCCTCCCCCGGGTCGTTGAGCGATTGCAGGAACATGATGAGCGAAAAGACGGTCTTGTAGGCATAGATGCCGGGAACCATCGGCAGCAGGGCGGGGATGTAGAGGGCCGACAAATAACGCCCCGCGGGGCGCGGCCGCCCCCCCCCCCCAGCCACAGGCTGCCGAACCCGATGCTGATCGAGGCGAACAGCGAGGCCGTGGCGATGTCGACCGAAAAGTAGTGCATCAAGCAGAACCGCAGGGCGTGCCCCATGGCCGCCAGCAGGGCGATACGGGGAAAAGCCCGCATCGGCGGGTCGGAAACGGCGCCGAAACCGATGGCCGCGATGGCCGCAAAGAGCCCGTCGAGAAGGATGTCCGCAGCGATCATAGCAAACCGTCCTTAACCATTAACAATGTCGCCGACAGGCCGATGGCGATGCAGATGATAAGCAGCAGGGCGTTGATCAGGCGGCTGCACCCGATCAGGATGTGCCCCTCGACGATGTCGATCACGCCGTTGATGAGCGGTACCCCCGGTACGAGGAACAGGACGCTCGTCGCGAGCGCCGTTTCCGCCGAACAGTCGAACCTCAGGGCTGCCGAGGCGCACAGCGACGCCATGAAAGCCGAAATGATGAAGATCAGGAAGTGGTTCACGCCGTGTGCCTGCATACGCTGTTTGGCGGCGAAACCCACGAGCGTCGAGGTGAAGACGATGCCCATGGCGATCCAGTCGCCCCCGAACAGCCGGCAGAACGAGGCGTTGGCCAGCCCCACGGTCAGCAGGACGAAGATTGGATCTATGCGCGGTTTTGCAGTCAGTTCGTCGTAGCGACGCCGGATTTCGGAGAGCGGAAACCCTTCGTCCAGCGCATCCCAGCTCAGGGCGCTCAGGTCGGAGTTGCGCTCGAAGCTGATCGGCAGCGCCGGGATCTTCACTACGCGGGTGATGGCCTCGCCGCTCTCTTCGTCGTGGGCGGTGATGATCGTGCTTTTCTGGAAACTCGACAACTGGAGGTCGACCCCCTGCGAGGCTCCGATACGCTGCGAGTTGCGGATCACGCGCGAGGTGTGCACGCCCGATCCGAGCAGGTAAGTCGCATATTCCGCAATGAAGTCGAGGACTTCCGTCAGCTCTTGTCTGGTCTTCATAACGAGGGCAAAAATAGTCCATTTCGGGCAAACCGCCATTGTTGGGGCCGAAAAAATTACACCGTGATGCCCGTAGGGTTTCTGCGCCCGGTTTCCCGGGGGGGGCGGACAACTCCTCCGGGGCGCCCGGAAAAAACCTACGGCCTGCGCCGGAACAGCTCCGTGATGTCTTGCATGGCGCCTTCCTTTCCGACCCTGTAAAGGCGCTGGTTGGTCGTCGGCGACGTCAGCGGCCCCAGCTCCTCGACCCAGCCTCCCAGCTTGATGTAGTCGAACGACTGCGGCCGCAGCCCCTCCGGCAGCCAGGCTCGTCCCGAATACCAGCCTGTGTGCAGCACCGGGAATTTCTGCCGCACGACGTCGGCCAGCGCGGCGATCTCGTGTGGTGCGGCGTCCCCGCCCATGAAACAGACGCAGGTCACCGAGCGCCCGTAGCGGGCGAGTATCCCGCACAGCTCCGCCTCGTCGAGCACCCGCCCCATGTCGGCCTGCAAGTGCAGGCTGTGGCACCCGCGGCAGCGGTTGGGGCAGTTGGTGATGTTGATCGCCAGCGTCGTTTCGCAGGGTATTTCCGCGAATACGATGTCGAAATTGTGGTATCTGACCATCGTCCGTTTACTCCGCTTTGGCGTAATAGCGGTGTGCGGCCTCCTTCTGGCGCGCGGCCGAGAAGTTCGACACCCGTTTCATGTAGCCGATCACGCGGGTCAGGTAGTCCAGGTTGTCGCCGTGGCACTCGGGGCACTCCTTCAGGTAGCGCTTGTCGATGTGCCCGCACTCGTTGCATACCGTGTTGGGGATGTTGAACGTGAAATAGTTGCATCCCTCGGCGGCCGCTACGCGCAGCAGGTGGCGGTACTGCTCCTTCGAAAGGTGATCTTCGAGGTTCATGTGTAGTGCCGAACCGCCCGTGAGGTGGGCGATGTAACGGCGGCCGTGGAGTCGGAACTTGTCGATCACGTTCAGCGATTCGTCCTCGACGACATAGAAATAGGAGTTGTAACAGTCGCGCGGTACGACGTAACCGTCCTCGCGATCCCATTTGGCGTGTTTCACGCCCACGTTCTCGGCCGGGATCATCTCGCAGTTGAACATGAGCTCCTTCGAACGGTACTTCTTGTTGTAGCGTTCGATCAGCCCCAGTACGCCCTGTACGAAACCGACGTAGTCGTCGTTGTCGTTGATCGGGATGCCCAGGAACTCGGCCGCCTCGACCAGCCCGTTGACGCCGATCGTGAGGTACTGGCGCGCGAGGTTGATATAGCCCGCGTCGAACAGGGGCAGCATCCCCTTGGCCTGCAAATCCTTGAGGTTCTCGTTGTAGGCCGTCTGCACTTTGTGCACCAGATCGACGATCTCTTCGAGGTAGGTCAGGTAGTGCATGCCGTTCTTCACGGCATACTGGATGCAGCGGTTGAGGTTGATCGTCAGCACGCTCTTCGAACCGGTCGATACGCCGCCGGCGCCGAGCGTGTAGCTGAACCCGTTGTCCTGTATCTCGTTGCGCAGGCGGCAGCACGACGACAGCGAGTCGGCGTTGTCGCTGATATAGGTGAAGAACGAGTGCCCCTCGGAGTACATCTGCGCCGTGATGTCGCCCCACTCCTTGTCCATCACGTCACCGTCCCTGGTCAGCAGGGCCATCGTCTCGACCGGGAAGGTCAGCACGGTCTTCGTGCGCTCGCGGTTGAACCACGTCATGAAACGCTTTTGCAGCCACGACAGCGATTCCCAGTGCGGCTTCGTCCCGTCGGGGAATACGAATTCGCCGAACAAGCTTTCGAAATAGTAGCGGTCGTAATAGGCCACGTTCCAGAACACGGCCTGGAAGTTACGCGCCCCCGTGGGCTGGTTGATCGAGTAGACGATCTGTTCGAAACAGTCCGTAATCATCTTGTCGATCGTCCTGTGCTTTTTCGAGAGGTCGACCACCTCGTCCGCCCGCTTGTAGTAATCTTCTCCGTACTCCTGTTCGATGAAATAGTTCATATACATCAGGAATTCCGGCGTGGCGCAGGCGCCCGAGAGCATCGACGACACGATGAAGACCATGTTGACGAAGCCGCCGCAGAACGACTTGAGGTTGGTCGGGCGCGTCGAGTTGCCGCCCACCGAGAGCGTGCCGTTCAGCAGCCACGGGTACATCGTGATCGAAGCGCAGTAGTTGGCCATCGACGTTTCGTCGTTCTTGTAGATGAAGTGGTCTTTCAGCAGGCGGAGGTATTTGTCCGAGAGTTCCTTGCCGTACATCTCCTTGATGCGGTCGGTCAGCAGCCGGCGGTTGAGCCGGATGAAGTTCTGTTTGGGCAGTTCGCCGATCAGCGTGGCGATGTTCTTGTTCTCGACGTTGGCGTTGGCATCGTATTTCGAACCCGTCGCGGGGTTCGAGGCATCGCAGTAGTTGATCAGGAATTCGAGTTTTTCGCGGTCTTCGCGATCCTCTGTGTGCTTCTGGCGGTAGAGCATGTAGCTCTTGGCCACGGCGAAATAGCGTTCGGCCATGAGCGCCACTTCGACCTGGTTCTGTATCTCCTCGACATTCATGCCGTCGGAGATATGTACGCGGCTGAGTACCGACGTGAGGTCGTCGTCGGTGGCGTATCCGCCTACCGAAAGGAATGCCTTGCTGATCGCGCGTTTGATCTTCTCGAGCGAAAAGGGGGCGCGCTTGCCGTCGCGCTTGACGATGTAAATTTCCGAAATGCCCATAATGTATCTGTATTTGTTTGTAAGTCTTGCCGTACGGAGGCGGCATCCCCGCCTGCGCAGTACGCAGGACAGCCATGTCCTTACCCCTGAATTGTCCGGTGTAAAATCTGTTCCGGGCACCGCCCTAAATCCCGAAGGCGGATGTCGCAGCTCGCAAGGCAGGTCTTCTGGCTCGCCCCATCCGCACGCCTTCCCGTCCCGGGGGACAGTGGCTCAAGAGAGTGCGGAACGCAATCAAGGCTTACAGCTACGGGAATAGCCCCTGATTCTCACAGGAGTTCCCTTTTGATCCCGTGCCGGCAGCCGCCGGCGGGGAACCTTGCTCCGGAACAAATGTAGACATACTTTCCCGGATCGCAAATATGCGTGCGGGCAATTAATGAACAAATTGTAAACAAAAAATGCAGGGACATTCCGGCCCTGCATTTCCTTTTCCGGGACGCCCGTCCGCAACCCGGTGAGCGTCAAACCTCCTGCCTGTCCGCGCCCGTTCGCTCCCCGCTTTATTTGCGCATCGAGAGCGAAATCCGCCCGCGGGCGGTGTCGATCCCGGTGACCCGCACCTCGACCTGCTGTCCCAGGTGCACGACCTCCGCCGGCGAGGCGACGTAGCGGTCGGCCATCTGCGAAATGTGCACCAGCCCGTCCTGCTTGATCCCGATGTCGACGAAAGCCCCGAAGGCCGTGATGTTGGTGACGATGCCCGGCAGCGTCATCCCTTCGCGCAGGTCGCCGATCGTACGTACGTTCGGGTCGAACGAGAAGGCCTGCAGCTGTTCGCGCGGGTCGAGGCCGCACTTGTCCAGCGCTTCGACGATGTCCGTCACGGTCGGAATCCCGACCTGTCCGTCCACGTATCTCTCGGGTTTGATGCCCCTGCGCAGCTCCTTGTCGGCGAGCAGCCTGTCGACCGTCACGCCCGCGTCGGCGGCCATCCGCTCGGCTATGTGGTACGATTCGGGATGCACGGCGCTGTTGTCCAGCGGATTCTGCCCGCCGACGATGCGCAGGAAACCCGCGGCCAGTTCGTAGGCCTTGGCGCCCAGCCTCGGCACCCTGAGCAATTCTTTGCGGCTCTTGAAATCGCCGTTCGCGGCGCGGTACGCCACGATGTTCTCCGCCAGCGCCGGCCCCAGTCCGGAAATATAGGTGAGGATGTGCTTCGAGGCGGTGTTGATGTTCACCCCGACCCTGTTCACGCAGCTTTCGACCACCGTATTGAGCCTGGCCTTGAGTTTTCCCTGGTCGACGCTGTGCTGGTATTGCCCGACGCCGATCGACTTGGGGTCGATCTTCACCAGCTCCGAGAGCGGGTCGATCAGCCTCCGGCCGATGCTCACCGAGCCGCGCACCGTCACGTCGTAATCGGGGAACTCCTCGCGCGCCGCGGCCGACGCCGAGTAGACCGATGCGCCGTCCTCGCTGACCATGAATATCTCCACGGCTCCGTCCAGTCCCAGGCCGCGCACCAGCTGCTCGGTTTCGCGCCCCGCCGTACCGTCGCCGATTGCGAAGGCTTCGGCCCTGTATTTCCCCGCCAGCGCCCACAGCGTTTCCGCCGCTTCGGCATAGCGGCCCTGCGGCGGGTGCGGGTAGATGGTCGTATTGTGCACGAGGTTGCCCTGTGAGTCCAGGACGACGACTTTGCAGCCCGTGCGGAATCCGGGGTCGATGGCAATCACGCGCTTCTGCCCCAGCGGCGCCGAAAGGAGCAGCTGCCGCAGGTTTTCGGCGAATACCCCGATTGCCTCGTCGTCGGCCTTCTCTTTGGCGGCCGCGAGCAGCTCGGTCTCTATCGACGGTCGGATGAGCCGCTTGAGCGAGTCGGCCACGGCGGCCTCCATATATGTGCGCGTTGCCGATCCGGGACGTATGAACCGGCGGCAGAGCGCTTCGGTGATGCGCTCCGTGTCGGCATCGATCGAGATGCGCAGGATCCCCTCGTCTTCGCCGCGACGCATGGCCAGGAACCGGTGCGACGAGATGCTGCGCAGCGGCGACGCGGCGTCGAAGTAGTCCGAATACTTCGCTCCCTCGGCCTCCTTGCCCTTCACGAGCTTCGAGTGCACCGCCCCTTCGCGTCCCATCGTGCGCCGCACGGTGTTGCGGGCCTGTTCGTCCTCGGATATCCTCTCGGCGATGATGTCGCAGGCTCCTGCAATGGCCTCTTCGGGGGTCGCTACCTCGGCCGTGACGAAGCGTTGCGCCTGACGCAGAAGGTCGTGTGCCCGTTGTGCCATGACGATGTCGGCCAGCGGTTCCAGCCCCCGTTCGCGGGCCGCCGTGGCGCGTGTGCGGCGCTTGGGTTTGTAGGGCAGGTAGATGTCCTCCAGCTCCACTGCGTCCCAGCACTCTTCGATCCGTTTGCGGAGCTCCCCGGTCAGTTTGCCCTGCCCCTCGATGGTTGCCAGGACGGTCTGCCTGCGGGCTTCCAGCTCGGTGAGCCTGTCCAGTTGTTCCTTGATCGCCCCGATCTGCAATTCGTCGAGCGAGCCGGTCGCTTCCTTGCGGTAGCGGCTGATGAAGGGGATCGTGGCGCCTTCGCGCAGCAGGCGTACCGTGCCCTGCACCTGCGGGAGGCTGATCCCGAGTCTTTGTGCTATGATTCGTTCCGTCATTCTAATATCCGAACTTCGCCGCCGCCAGCCGCATGTGGCCGATGATGTCGACGCCGAACGGGCAGTTCCGTTCGCAGCGGCCGCAGGCGATGCACTCCGAGGCGTGGTGCGGCAGGAGCCTGTAATGTTCGCGCACCGTCTCCGGTATCTCGTGCTGTGCCAGGGTCAGGTTGTAGTATTTGTTCACACCGGCGATGTCGATCCCCACCGAACACGGGGCGCAGTGCCCGCAGTACATGCAGTGCCCTTCCCACGAGAATTTGTCCAGCCCGGCCAGCGCCCCCGTGTAGTCGCGTTCCGCGACCGTGGCCGAACACCAGGCCAGTGCCGCTTCGATCTCGGCGCGGCTGCGGCAGGCGGGCGCTGCCGCCCGCGCTGCTGCCTCGGAGTGGCGGGCGGCGCCGCCCGGCCATTCCGGCCGCTACGCCGGGGCGCGTCAGGGCGTATTCGAGGCATTGTACCGGGGTCATCGGGCGTCCGAAGGGCGAGTTGGCGTCGCTCAGCAGGTCGCCTCCGCCGTAGGCCTTCATCACGTCGATGGCGATCCCTTCGCGTTCGCAGAATTCGTAGAGCCGTTGCCGTTCGGGGTCGATGTTGTGCAGCTCCCGCGCGTAACTCTCGTCCGCCCAGAGCGTATCCACGTCGTCGCTCGGCGGCAGCAGGTCGTAACAGGGGTTCACCGAGAACATCAGCACGTCGATGAGCCCCGTCCGGGCCGCCATGTGCGCGACCACGGGGTTGTGGCTGCTCAGGCCGATGTGGCGGATGCGCCCTTCCGACCTGAGCCGTTGCGCCAGGCGCATGATCGGGCCGTCGAGCACCTCGCGCAGGTCGGCCTCGGCGTCCACGTAGTGGATCATCCCGATCTCCACATAGTCCGTTCCCAGCCGTGCGAGCATGTCTTCGAACGCCGCCAGCGATTTCTCCGGATCGCGCGTGCGCAGGTACTGCCCCTCTTCCCATACCGAGCAGAGGTGCCCCTGTATGACGAACTTCTCGCGCCTGCCCGCCAGCGCTGCGCCGATGTTGCTGCGCAGCGTGGGGTTCGAGGCGTAAAGGTCGAGGAAGTTGATGCCGTTGCGGATGGCGAAATCGAAATCGGCCCGTACCTCTTCGGCCGTCTTGTCCGTGAATCCCTCGCAACCCAGCGCAATGGCGCCGACCTTCAGTCCTGTGCGCCCCAGTATGCGGTACTCCATCCTATTCCAGTTCCACGAGTTCGTATTGCTGCGAGCCCAGCCCGATCGCTTCGCCGTGTTCCAGCGTGTGGATGCCGTGGCGCGACTCCATGCGTTCGATCAGGTGCACCTTGCCCGGGTCGGGCGATGCGTAAACCAGGTCGACGCACGCCTTGTCCAGCGCCACCGGGTCGGTCGAGGCCAGGATGCCGATGTCTCCCATCTTCGGGTCTTCGGGGTGCGCGTCGCAGTCCACCGACAGGTTGTTCATCACGTTGATGTAGAGTATCTTTTCCCCGCAGTGGTCTGCCACCGACTTGGCCGCCTCGGCCATCGACTCCAGAAAATCGTCCTGCGCGGGCAGGTTGCCCCACATCTGGGCGGCATTCTTGGTCTTCCCGGCCGAATGTATCCACGCCTTGCCCGCCGACGAGGCGATGCCGATCGAGATGTTCTTCACCGCACCGCCGAAGCCGCCCATGGCGTGCCCCTTGAAGTGCGAGAGCACCACCGTGAAGTCATAGGCGGGGTAGTGCGACCCCACGAAGTTCTCCCTGAGGTGCCTGCCGCCCTTCACGGGCAGGCTTACCTCGCCCTCGGCATCCATGATGTCCACCGGGGCGATGGCCGTGAAGCCGTGGTCGGCGGCGGCCTTCAGGTGGTTTTCCGTGCTGGCGCGTCCGCCGCCGTAGGCGGTATTGCATTCGACGATCGTGCCGTCCACCTTCTGCACCAGCTCCTTGATAAGCTCCGGCTTGAGGAAGTTGTGCCCGCCGGGTTCCCCCGTCGAGAGTTTCACGGCCACCTTGCCCGTCGCCGGACGCTCCAGCGCCTCGTACAGGCGCACCATATTCTCCGGCGTGATGTCCCGCACGAAATAGACCTTGGGTGCCTCGGGCGCTTCTCCGCCGCCCTGTGCCGATCCGCAGGCCGGGGCCGTGAAAGGCAGGATCGACAGTAACGAAACCATATACATTTTTGTCATGTCTTGGGATTGTTAATTACGTAATAGGTACCTGAGCACCGCGTATCCTGCAAATACCTGTGCCAGCATACCGGGGAGCCCGATGCGGATGTCCTGCAGGGCGGCGGCCGCCGAGCCCGTCCAGGCCCATTCGCCCAGCGAGCCGAACAGCTGGTAGAAGAGGACGACGCCCGCCAGCAGGGG
>OGPD01002460.1_pt1 | contig 11236 bp, 8 predicted proteins | sample 1552861 | NCBI WGS metagenome assembly OGPD01 (sample SAMEA2580280, study PRJEB22360) | human gut metagenome | biome: human gut; feature: human-associated habitat; material: faeces | place: Denmark | collected 2008/2010
TGCGGGGCAGGATTCTTTCCGATGAAAGAAAAAACGGACGGCCCATCGATATGTCGTTCCAGCTGCCGCATGGCCTCTCCGGCGTCGCACTGCTCTAATCGCATTATAAGGTCTATAATAGAGCCGCCTGTACCCAGCCCGAAGTCATACCATAGATTCCGCATATAATCTACCTTGAAGCTCGGCGAATGTTCCTCACGAATCGGTGAAAGATAAAGACCGTATCGCGGATTGTCTTTAACCGGGTGCAAGCCTTGTTCGGCGAGGTAGGCCCGAATCGAAATCTGTTTTATCTGTTGAATGTTGCTCATCTTTTTTGTAAGTTTGTTGAAAAGTCATCACAATATTCAGTGAAATAGAAAGTTATACATCTTACGCCATTCTTACACCCGATTTCAGTTGTTAGAGCGTAAGTATTTGTTAGACGTTGTAAGAGTTTTTGTAAGATATGTAAGTCATTAAGAATAAAAGATCTATATTTCTATCCTTACACTCTTACATACTACATGATCGAATCGCACCGCAACAGTTCTTCGAGCAGTTCGCGTGCTACTGTGTAGACTCTTGCAGTCTTGCTCTCCTGCCTTGTTATTTCACCGTTATAGGCAATCGTGAAGCGTTGATAATAGGTCGGCGGTGCGGGCGACAGCCTCCAATTCTCCGAGAGAATCCGCCGCACGGTCGGATGATCCGAACGGATACCGCGTACCTCCAGCATATTCACCATGTCGCTCACATCGAAGCGATACTCCGCAAGAGCCTCGGCGTCCATAATGTCGCGGACAATCGACAACATCTCTGCCTCGGTCTTGCTCCGATTGTAGTGAATGATCCTACGCAAGGCGTCTGTCGCCAGCAAGCGCGGAGCGAACCACATGCGGCTCTCCTCACAGGTGGACAGTTCACGATGGAGCAGAAAGAACAGAAAGCCCGGCAACTCGCGCCGCATATCGGCAAGCAGGTTTTGATTGTCATGCGTCAGCGGCGGTACACGCCGCACCCAATAGCGCGTCTCTCCGGCTTCGATCAGGACGGGATTGCGCTCGTTGTTGGAGCATAGAACGAACTTGCCGAAGAACTCCACCTCCCGGCGGTCGCGCCCTTTCGCTTCGGCCTTGTAGCTACGGGCAGTCGAAAGGTTCTTGATTCGCTCGGAATCTTCCCTGCGGTTCAATAGTACCTCGTCCACGCAAACCAGTAGTTTCCCCGTCCAGTCATCGTTGAACTGCGAACGGAAATCCTCGTTGGTATTGAACGTCACGTTGCCCTCGAAGATCAGCTTCAGAAAATTGAGAAAGGTGGTCTTGCCTGTGTTCCGCTCGCTGGATACCAGCAATACGATCGGCAGACGTTGCAATGGACGTAGATAGAGCAGTTGCAAATAATCCAATCCCAGTTCGATCTGCTCGCTGAAAATATGACAGAGAAAGTCCCTGATATGCGGAAACTCGCTCTCGGCAGGTACGGTCGAAATCGGTTCGTAACGATTCAGAAAGCCGTGAATCTCCCGGCGGTAGTCGGTGTGACTCGGAATAGTACAGAATCCGTCGTATTTCGGCACTTGCGCAATATAATCCTTTCCGAAATCCTGCCGTAACGTCTCTACGTTCCACGGAATCAATGTTTCGAGGCTCCGACCGTTGCTCAACGGCATCAGCACACGCTTGAGGATTGTCGTACCTACGCGCAGATATGGAATTTCCGACTTATTTTTCACTGCGGCCTCCTTTCGTGCTATGCCCTCCCTCTAAAATCCGGCGAATATCGGATTGCCGGTATCGGACTTTATTGCCGATTTTGACCGTGCGCAGGTAACCTTTCCGGTTCCAATGCCACAACGTCGCATCGCAAACGCCGCAAATCCCCTTGACCTCCTCTTTGGTGAGGTATTTTTCCTTGCGGGCTTCGGCAATCTCGACCGACAACTCGCTCTTCGCACGGTTAATCAGCTCGTTCGAGAATGCGAGCAGATCCGCACCGCTGACCTCCAGCCGCACATTGGCGTTTCCCTGCCGGAGAATCGAAATCAGATCATCCATCTTAATGTTCCTCTTTCCACCGTATAAGACTTTTTCGTTCGGTGGAATGGAAACAAAAAAGCCATCGCCCCACAATGAGGCAATGGCACAAAAATATATTGATTTTCAGCGAATTTTCAAGCGAAAAACTTCACATTCATACACAAAAATTCAAACTTTCAGAATTGAATCTCCGTGAAGCGAATTTCGCGTTAATCGACCTTAAAATAGACCGCAAGATCGTTGATGTCGGCCTCGAATTGTGCGGCAACCCTGTCGTCGAGATAGGCATAGATGCTCTTGTCCGAACCGATGTATGTTCCGTAATGCGATTTCAGTGCGACGAACAATTGACGCGAAGAGGTAATGTCGGGCAGATACCCGAGCCGGCGAAGCGCAAGAATCATCAACGCGATACGCTTGCCTTTGACGCCCGAATGAATGTATTGCTTGATCTTGTCAAGCAAAGCCTGTTTCCTCTCATCGTCGAGCAAGATCATGCTCTCCAATGTCGAGAGGCGTTCCGCCTTGTCAAGCGATTGCGGCGGCCGGCTATTGTCGTCATCGGCTCGCAATGCCCAAGCAACCACACGACCCTCTTCGATTATCTTCTTCAGTTCATAATAGTCGTCCCAGTCCTCACGGGTACGCAATCCCAGTTCGATGGACTTCTTTACGACCATCTTCATCATCCGAGCGAGAAAGAATTTTTCGAAACCGATCAGTTTCGGGTGTTTCGACAATTCTTCACCACGCTCGACCATATTCTCGAAACTGCGACCGAAATAGAGCCAGCAGATCATCGCGGGTAGAGTGGCGTTGGTGTCCGAAGTGTTTTTATCGAATTTGGCGATAATCGTTTGAGCTAAGTTTGAGCCGGAACATTGCTCGATCACAGTATCCACATCAATCTCGCCGTGCGTATTCATCTGTTTGGCCGCAGCCTTTGCGAACTTCGGGAGCAGTTTCATGGCGGTCGTCACCAGCCGATAGCCCTCGTCGCTTTCGTAGTTCATCATCTCCTCGAAAGCATCGTAGTCGTCGGTGTGTTCCGACATCCACTCCCTCATGCGTTCCTTGAACGCTTCGTAGTCCGCGCGGCCCATCGTGACTATTTCAACTCGGATAATTCGATTTTCAGTTGTTCGGCCAATTGTTTTTCCGTCGGCAGGTAGAGTTGGTATTTGCTTGCCATAATCGTATTGTTGTTTTCCGGCAGCGTATATTTCACTAATGTATCGTTCTTATCGGCACAAAGCAGAATCCCGATCGTGGGATTTTCATCGGGGGCTTTCTCGTTGCGGTCGTAGTAATTTACATACATCTGCAACTGCCCGATATCCTCGTGCGTAATCTTGTGGGTTTTCAGTTCGATAACGACGAAACAGCGGAGCAGGCGGTTGTAGAATACCAAATCAGCGAAAAATTCGTCGTCTTCAAGCTGGATGCGTTTTTGTCGTGCAACAAACGAGAATCCGTTACCCAACTCCAACAGAAACGCTTGAAGATTGGTAATCAACGCACGCTCCAAATCTTTTTCGTAGTAGGTCGCTTCGGGCCGCAAACCGAGAAATTCCAAAACCATCGGGTCTTTAATGATCTCGGTCGGAGACTCGGGAATGCGCTCCTTGCGGGCAATTTCCAACACGGCTTTCTTGTCGTTGCTCAGCAACAGACGTTCATACAATCCCGAATTGATCTGTCGCTCCAACTCACGCCCAGTCCAGTTGTTGTTGGCTGCCTCCAGCTCGTAGTACTCGCGTTTGTCGTTATCATCTATTTGAATCAGAAGGCGATATTGATACCAATTCAATTGCGTCCGCACTGCGGACGCAATTGGATAAGTACGGTAGAACTGCCTTGCTCGTTCCAATTGACGTACGGAAAAACCACTGCCGAACTCCTTTTCTATTTCCGTTGCAATGTTTTGAAGAAGGTATGCTCCGTATTCCGCTCGGTCTTGGCCCTTTTGTTCTTCGATAAAGATGCGTTCGCCCAATTTCCAATACATTTGCACACGGATGGTATCCACACTGCGAATCGCTGATTCTCTGGCGGAAAGAATAATAGTCCGAATATCGGATATAAATTGTTCGGTCAGATTGGTCTTTACTATTTTCATATATCGTGTATTTTGAATTCCGACCGCGCTGCGGACGCAATTATCTCCTTTACGACAACAAATTTGCTAATTCTTTTTTCATTTCATCGTCGATCTCCCGATAACGTGCAAACGCGCGGCTTCCCTCCTTGTGGCCGCTCAATGCACCGACCAGATTCGGGTCTTTTACCTGCTTGTACAAGTTGCCGACGAATGTACGCCGGGCGAGGTGGGACGATGCGATTTCATACAGTACCTTTTTCTCCTCCTCGCGGGTCGTCGGATTGATCACCGTAACCAATCGCTTCAATCCGGCGGCTTTGAAAATCCGCTTGATCGACACATTGTATTTCTGTTCCGAAATGAACGGCAGCAGTTTGTCTCCCTCGCAATTCTTGTATCGGGCGATGATCTCCAATGCCGTCGGATTGAGCGGAACACGCACTGTCAGCGGCCGTCCCTCTTTCGTCTTGCGTGGGATATATTCAATAGCTCCGTTGATGATGCTTTGTTTCGTAAACTTGATGAGGTCGCCCATACGACAACCGATCAGACATTGAAAAACAAAGATATCGCGCTGAATGGCCAACTGCGGATGGCGGTTCAAATTGGTGTGATAAATTTTGTTCCGCTCGTCGATCGTGATGTAATAGGGCGTTCCATAGGTACACTCTTCGAGCGGAAAATCATCGAACGGCGTGTTGCTCGTCTTTTTGTTGTCCTTGCACCAATAAAAGAATGTCCGAATCCGCGAAAAGCAGTCCAGTAACGTGTTCTTTCCACGCGGTTGCGGCGTTCGCGCTTCGGGAACCGCAGCGTAAATGGTCGGATAGAGCTGGCAATATCGGTATTCGTTCTCGAAAAAATCCCATATATCCCGAAGCTTGTCGGATGTTACGTCGTCGATATAAAGCGTAAAATCCTTTTGTCCGCGCTTGGTTGTCCGCACATAGAGTTCGTAACGCTGCAAGCCGCGCTTCACGACCCGATAGTTCTTTTTGCGGACTTCGGATAGCTTATGTTTTTCGAGAAATTCATCGAACAGCGGAATCACCTGCAATTTGATCTCCTCGGCCAGCGCATCTTCCGTTTGGAATCGTTGCGGGTGGTGATAACGCTCAATCGTTTCGCTCAACCATTCGCCGTCGGCTTCATCCGTGTACGTTTGGGCAATAAGCGTAACGATATTCCTGACATGAGCATTAAACGTGAGTTTCTCTTCTTCCGTAACCAATGCCACGCGATCTTTGTACCCCTGCTTTTCGGCACTCCAGTGATTCGGATTGATCGTCAGTTCGCTTGCCGCCTTAATGTCTTTCTTGCCGTCGCGCAGCCGAAAATAGACCGTCGCAAGCGTATCCGTGTCGTTCTTCTTTGCCGTTTTCCGTAAGAGTGCCGAAACCTTCATTTTGCATGGTATTGTTTACTTTGCAAAGATAGCATTTGTTCCCGAATTGTTCCCATATATCCTGAAATTATTTCCTTTTGTTTCAAATCTATTAAATTATCCTGTAATTGTAAACTATTGTATAATAGTGAAATTACTTTATTTTGCGCCATTTTGCGAGTTTAGAATAATTGAATACAATTTATATTTTCAAATGCAGCTCCGGGTACAAGAACGGCCTCTCAGATGCCCGAGAGGCCGTTCTTTTTTTGATTATTCCCGAAATGTTCCCGGTGTCCGATCGGATTCCAATGACACGACGGAATTTGTCGCGCTCTCCGCTTTGTCGTATCTTCGTTCGTCGCCGTTTTTATCCGGGATTATGCCTGTTTCTATTCTTACCGCCCTTTTCGACAGGGACAGCCCTCCGGAGGCCGTATGCTGTACTAATGTTACCTGTTAAAGCCCGGTCTTTTATGGTAACCGGTAATGTCCGGCAGGGACGTAGTACAAACCGTCCCGAGCATTACGGAAACTTTGGATGCCGCCAGAACTTACATGAGAATAGTCGCCTTGGCAATATTCCTGTAAATTCCCGTGTGTGTCGTAAGTCTCATGTATTCGCTTTTTCTGTCCTATCGCATGTGCGCTTCTTCCGGCATTTTCATAAGGCCTGTCATATTCGCCGAATTTGTCGCATCGTCTCCCAAACAATAAGCGGTGATCCTTCCTGCGCGGCAAACATGTTCCCATTACTTTTCGGTCGGCAAGAAACCGCTTGCTCATCGGCAACGAGCGTCCGCCCCGTACCACGACCTATAAACTGACGGATAATTTCCGCACTCCCGCTGTGGTTCCCGGTCTCCGGTCCGATGCTGCGGTTATTCCATATCGTACTAGTGCTCGGCAATCGGGTTAAAATACTTAAGTTGCCGTTGTATAGTATTCAATTTCTACATCAAATCACAACACCGATTCTACGACGTGAATCACGAGCAGCGTTGTATAGTATCCAATTTCTACATCAAATCACAACACGATGTAATTCACAGTTTTTTCGTTCACAGTTGTATAGTATCCAATTTCTACATCAAATCACAACCGTATGGACAAGTTCGACGGACTCGAAGTGTTGTATAGTATCCAATTTCTACATCAAATCACAACCAGAGAGCCCGGCTATATGATAGATATGTGTTGTATAGTATCCAATTTCTACATCAAATCACAACTCACCGGGTGAGCCAGTCTGCATCGACGTTGTTGTATAGTATCCAATTTCTACATCAAATCACAACAGGATGGACCGGCAAAAATAGATGTGCATGTTGTATAGTATCCAATTTCTACATCAAATCACAACAAAAGATCACGATATCTCACTGCCAATGAGGTTGTATAGTATCCAATTTCTACATCAAATCACAACTCCTATTCAGTGCAAAAGAAGAATCTCGTCGTTGTATAGTATCCAATTTCTACATCAAATCACAACTAGTCGGTTGCAGGAGTACAAGGATCTTCTGTTGTATAGTATCCAATTTCTACATCAAATCACAACCGGCTAGCACTTCAGGTGACGCTGTGAGCAGTTGTATAGTATCCAATTTCTACATCAAATCACAACTACTTTACGATTAGTATCATCTGTGATAAAGTTGTATAGTATCCAATTTCTACATCAAATCACAACCACAGGCACTACATTTGTTGATTATAAGGGTGTTACGCCCGTATGTGCCACGAAAAAAGCGATGTTCGGCGAACTGAGGAAGTCGATTCGATGCAGTTTTTCCGTTCTGCAAAACAAATATATCAAAAAAATTCCAGTTGTTGAGGTATTTCGGGACCGGCGCGTTCGACCTTGCCCCAGAAATTCAAAATTTCGCCGTATTGTTTGTCCGTTACGCTCAGGATGCTCGTCATTCCGGAAGGCGGCATCGATTTGCGGACCCGCCGGATATGGACCTCCATATTTTCCTTGGAGACGCAGTGCCGGACGTAGACCGAGTATTGCATCATCGCGAAGCCGTCCTTTTCCAATGCCTTGCGAAACTGGGCCGCGTGGCGCCGTTCGGTTTTGGTATGGGTCGGCAGGTCGAAAAATACGAATAGCCACATGATACGATAGGCGTTCAGGCGTAATTCAGACATCTTTTTTACTCCAGTAGAGGAAACGCGATCTTTTTCCGCATTCCCGTGAAACATTGCGCCAGCGATGCCGAGGTGAAGGTCAACCCCACGTCGAGGGGCCGCAATACCTTTTCGAATCGCGTATCGGCATACAGCAGGCTCAGCAGCTCGCCCTTGACCGCTTGCGTCAACTGCGTTTTATTCTCGAGATACAGCCGGCAGACCAACTCGTCGACGTAAGGGCGATAGGGTTCCATAACGTCGTCGGCCAGCGGAAAGGCGTTGTAGCGGTTCCGGTGGAAAATGCCGAACGCAGGGAACAGACCCGAGCCCATCAGCGAGCGGGCTACGGCCGCGCGCAGGATCGTATAGCCGTAATTCAGCAGGTTGTTCGGCTCCGCGCCCTCGCGAATACGGACGAACTCCCTGCCGAAAAGCTCCGACCAGTATATTCTGGCGGCGGCTCCTTCGCGATTGTCCGCATCGCCGCTCTTGACGTTTCGGTAATAAGGCTTCAGTTTGTCTCCGTCCTTGCCCAGTTTGCGCAGCAGGGCGGCCTGATTGCGGATTTTCGCTTCGACGATCTGCTTCCACAGGTTCTTTTTCAGCGGCTCCCCCCCCTCGCTCGCCTCGATCTGCGCCCGGTAGCTCTCGCCCTGCGTTCGGTTGGAGTCGAGATTCATCAGCATGGCGTTGGGCATCCGGGTGCCGTCGCAAAAGACGACGGCTACGTTGCGATCCGACAGGGCGTTCAGCAGCGGGAGCGTGACGGTCGTCTGCCGGTGCTCGAGCACGACGACGCCGATGTCCTCGATCGGAACGCTTTTCCGGAGATCGGGAGCTTCTTTCGTCGCGATAACCAACTGATTGTTTCGCAGACTCAGGCAGAAGGGCGTGGAGAAGAAGAGCGCGCGCTTGAGCATGACTATCCGTGTTTGAATTGAACAGTTCCCGTAACGCTCAGCTCGAAGTCGAAGCCTTCGACATAAGCGTTGAGTTGGGTATGGTACAGGCTGATGATGGGGCGGTATGCCTCTCCGGCTTTCCATGCTGTTCCTTTGGAATCCAACTCCCCCGCAGGACGGGCTTCCTGATGGTGCCTGAAGGTACATAAGCCGTAAGAGCGGTTGCCTTTGGTCATAGAGCTGAATTTCGTCAGCTTGTACAATCTTTTGGCCAGTTCTTGTTGCGTGCAGTCGTGCAGCTCTTCGGGCGTTTTTTCATAGAAAAGCACCATGGTTCCGGTTTTCAGGATGCACTTCAGCGGAAAGCCGTTCGCGTCCGATTGCGGAACGAGGTCGGGCCGCGCCGCCTTGTCCGCGCTCGCCTTGAAATACTGCGCCGCTTCCAGCGTGCTGACGATTTCGAAAGTCCGCTTGAGCTTTCCTTGGTTGTCTTTTCCTTCGTATACGGCCATACAATAGTTGCTGCCGTACGATACGTAAACCGGTCTTTTGTGCGGGAGAGCGGACAGATCCCGATGTCGCTTCTCTCCCAAGGGTTTGGGAGATAGGTTCTTGCCTGCGAATATCCGCACCTTGCGGATAGGTATCCGCTTCCGCTCGTTCATCCAAATCGGATGGCTCTCCGTGTCCATGGCCGTCTTGAAGCCGACCGCGTCGATCGCTTCCTTGACCTTTTGCCGCACTGCGTCGTCGACGATCTTATCCACGTCGGACGGCTGAAGCTGCCCCAACGGTTTGCGCACGACGTATCTTACCTCTCCTTGACGCTCGATGGCTCCGTAAAAGGTCTGCTGATGCAAGGCTCCCCGGGCCGTATCGCCCTGCGCATAGAGCGTCTCGCCGTTCCTGCCGGTCCGTATCCTGCCCCGGATGCGCAGCCGCTTGCGACTCTGCTTGGGCATATTGTCGGGCGTATGATGCGCGACGAGAAGCCTGCCGGCGACGGCCTCGAGGTCTTCGGTAAAAGTCGGCCACGGCTTTTCGAAACGGGGTTTCGCTCCTTCGCCCCGTCTGTAACGCTCTTCGTCGCCCGCGTACTGCGCCCAACGGTCGTATTCGTTGCGGCCGATGCAGGCGATGACGATCGCGTCGAGGCAGTGATGCGTGTGGTTCACGCGCTCTTTCCGGGCATATTCCTCCTGCAATCCCCACATCCGGCGGAATTCGGCCGTGGTGGCGCCTTTGACCGTATAGATTCGCTCGAAGACCGTCTTCAGATAGAGTCGCGCGTACTTGCCGATGATGCCGATATCGACCCCCTGCCGGTTGCTGAACCCGTCGGGAACTTCCGTCATCGTGAAGCGCTCGTACTTGCCGCGCCAGTAGTCGAGTCGCATCTGCAGGACGTGGCGGCGCTGTATGGCTCCGTCCTTTTCCGATTTGGTCGTAGCGCTTTTGCTCTTGCGCCTCTGTATTTCGATCTGTTTTTGCAAGCTGGCGATTTCCTTCGGCCACCCGAGTTCGTCGATCCTTGCCATGACGTCGGCGTGATTCGGGAGTTCGGACGGAAGCTTGTCGCGCTTGAGTTCGCGGTTGAAGCGGTTCTCGCAGAGGGTCTTGTTCATTTGCGAGTTGTCGCCTCCCCTCGCTCGGGGGACGGTATGCTCGATATCGAAACGCGCGGAATCGCCCATGAAGTCGGACAGGCCGATCCGTTTGCCCGTGTAGGGGCAAATGTGGTTCTGCTCCTTCCACAGACGGTACTTCAGGATGTCGTCGTCGGTGGGTTCGATCTCCCGGCCCGATTCCGAGGCGTATTGCCGGCGGATTTCGTCGGCGTACGCTTTGCGTTCGGCCTCGCGGTCGCGCTGGTACAGCTCGATAGCCTTGCGGCGGTTGGCATCGTTGAGTCCTCGGGCGAACTCGATGTGAATCTTCGTTTCGCGATCGATTTTCCCGTCGCGCAGCAACCGGTTGACCAAGACCCTCAAGCGGAACAATGCCCGCATCGCCATCGGATTGCGTACTGCCGGCGTTCGGGGCGAGCCCAGTTGCAGGACGCCCTGCGCATCGGGTTGCGCCGTCTGATAGATTTCGATCATCGACGGATGATAGAGGCGCCCGAGGCGTTTTTCGTCGATGCCCCGGCAGTTGCGCAGATAGTCGCGGACGCATTGCTCCTTGGTCGTTCCCCTGTTCAGCGGATTCCGTCGGAAATCGGTTATCAGCGCGGCGATGTCGGCTTCGATAGCGTTTCGTTCCGATTCGTCGGAGTAGATGTCCGGAGGCAGCACCGCCTTGAGGTTGGCGACGAAAACCGCCTCGTCATAGCGATAACCTTCACGCAGGTAGGGCAGAATCTTGTTAATGGCATGGAGGCTCAGCCCGGCGGAGGCCTGCGGCAGGGGGATGCCGGCGAAGCGTCCGGCCTCGTCGTCGGAGAGGCGCAGTTTCTGCTTTGCCCACGCGCTAAGCCGTTCTTCGTCGTCGAACGAGAAGAGCGCGTGCCATACGTCGCCGAGTATCTGTTCTCGGGTCTTGCCGGCCCCGAGCGTATACAGGTCGCATATTTTCGTCAGATAGTCGTCGCCGAACAGCGCAATGAGGGAAGCTGTGACCGGACATCCCGTGACGGTGGCTGTCCGCGCGAAGTTGAAGCGATAGGGCGCCTCGCCGCGGGCGCCTTGGCAGG
>OGPD01002501.1_pt1 | contig 11013 bp, 10 predicted proteins | sample 1552861 | NCBI WGS metagenome assembly OGPD01 (sample SAMEA2580280, study PRJEB22360) | human gut metagenome | biome: human gut; feature: human-associated habitat; material: faeces | place: Denmark | collected 2008/2010
CGCCATGCCAGCCGCCCCGCCGCCAACCACCGTCACATCGCAATCCACCACCTTCGACGAAGTCCCAACGCCGGCGTTCGCTGCAGCGAAGGACCCGCTCTCTTCGCGACGCAATCCGCTGTCGCCGCCCTCCTCGGCTTCTCTCCTTGCCTCGTGTTCCCCGGTATGTCGAACAAGCTCCACGTAATCCTCGCGCGCCTCCGCGACGACTGATGATCGCCGACCTCGCTTATCCAGCGCATCGGGCGCGACACCGGTCTCCCTTGCGACGATCTTGTATATCTCAGGCGTGCAGAACCCGCCGTGGCACCGCCCCATCATGGCCCGGGTGCGCCATTTCAAAGCATCCAGCGACAGCACCGGCAGCGGCCCGTGAAGCGCCTCTACTATCTCGGCCTCACTCACTTGGCAGCATCGACACACGACATGCCCCCACCGACCGTCTTCAGCAATTGCCGCCGCCCGCTTGCCAGCATCCATCTCAGCAAACGGGGTGTTTTGGGGCATGCGGTCGTCGAAATTCTCACGCGGGCGAGCGTCAAGATAGTCGGCTATCTCCCCTGCAATATGCACGGCAACCGCCGGCGCAGAGGTGAGGCCAGGCGAGTCGAAGCATGCGATATTGAAGAATCCCGGAGCATCGTCGGGCTGCCCGATGACAAAATCGTCGCCATCGGCATTCGAGGCCCTTATCCCCGCGAAGTTGGCTATGAGCCCCTTTGCGGAAAGCCCGGGCCATGTTTTATGAGCGAGCTTGTGCACCAACTGCAGCCCATCGGCATGCGTCGATACGTCAGTTTTACTTGCCTGCTCAATCGCAGAAGGGCCAATCAGCAAGTTTCCATGAATCGTTGGCGTAACCAACACACCCTTGCCGGCCGCCGACGGAACTTGGAACATCGTATGTGAGAACGTATCGCCATATTCGGTATCCAGAAGCTGATAGTCACCTCTTCGAGGAACGATCCGCAACTTCCGGGCGCTCACCATGTTGTTCATCTCGTCGGCAAAGACCCCGGCCGCATTCACGATGGCCCGGGCCCGGTATAGCTCGCCCCGGGACGTCCTCACCAGGTAGCGTCCGTACCCCTTCTGGATACTAACAACTTCCTCATTGAATTGAAATCGGACGCCATTGCGGGCCGCCTGCTCCGCGCAACGGAGCGCCACTTGATAGGGATCGCAAATGGCGCCGCTTTCGGCGAGAAGGGCGCAGCGAACATCCGGATTGACGGACGGCTCCGACAAACGCACCTGCTCACCAGACAACAAGCTGGCATCCTCCACACCGTTGCGAATGGCTCAACGCATCATCCTCAGCGGTGAAGCCCAGCACCAAGGAACCGTTGCGCTTGTACGGAAAGCCAAGCTCGCGAGCCCATTGAGGAAAAAGTCTCGAACCCTCGACGTTGAATCGCGCTTTCAAACCGCCCGGCTCGGGATCGAATCCCGCATGCACGATAGCGGAGTTGGCGCGCGTCGCACCGCAGGCAATATCATTGCCCGCCTCTAGTACCAAAACAGCAAGGTCGAGGCGAGAAAGCTTGCGTGCAACAGCCGCCCCTGCCACACCGGCGCCAATCACTATCACATCATATGTTCTAAGCTTGCTCATACGTCCATACTAGCACACGAGCAAATTCAAGCACTTATTGCGCACCGAAGGACAGCGGAACACGGGATCGCGAAATAACATCAGAACTGCTCGTACACGAACTCGGGAGGATCGCCATAGCCAGAGAAGAGAAGGAACCAGACCAAGATCGCAATGCACGCTACGGCAACCACGAACCAGAGGAAGGCCTCTACATTAGGGCGCTCGCCCAACCAGCATTGCATTCTCTCCAGCCATTTCATGAGGCAGCCTCCTCGTCTTCCAAGACCTCTTTCCCAGCACCTTCCACTTCCAGCATTTCGTCGGCAGCAGCCTCAGCATCCTTCTCTGCAGACGTCTCTCCACGCTCATCCGACCGAGTGCCAACCTCATCGGCGACGCTACTGTCAGACCGATCGCTCTCCCCTCCTCCGTAGAACTCGCACAGCGCCCGATCCACCTCGACCCAGCTCTTCCAGCCGAGGTGCATGACATCGCGAAGGTAGTACTTGTCGTAATCGTGCCCGGAGAGGTCAACGTAGTCCACCTCAGCCTCATCGAGCACACCACGCAGCTTCTCGTAGAACTCGGCGCGACTCTCCTTCGTGTAGGGCTGAATGTCGTAGTACTCGCCGTTGACTGGCTCGATGACCAGCAGCGGCGTTATCCCCAGCTCCTTGCAAACCGTAAGGAACAGCCGCAGGTCGCAAAACTCTGTTTCACTCCAGCTCGTAAATGGCTCTCCTTCATAGTACTGGCCCCATGCCACATCACTCACGTACGTGTCAAAGTATTCGTCGTAGATGCCGTACTCGTTGTTCGTGCAGGCCGCCGCGCCCTCCTGCTCGGCCCGTTCCATCAACGCATCCCAATCCGGCTGGGCTGTCGCGCCATCGCTGTGCTCAAACGGCTCATTGGCCGCCAAACCTTCTGCCATCGCTGCGCGGCACTCCCCACCCGACACGAAGTCACTCACGGCCCGGTTCACGTTCGCCACAAGTGAATTATCGGTCAGATCGCTCACCTTCTGAGCATCTACCCCCAGCTCTTCAACCCGTGCACAAATATGCCACTTAGTCCCCTCACTCAGTCCAGAGCTCTCCATGCACTCGCGAAAGGCTTCCTCCGAGAAGCTATTAAGGAAAGCCTCGGGCGTACAGCCTTCTTCGTTCATGAACCACTGATCCCCTATCAGGAAGGCAATCTTCTTCTGGGGCAGCGCGCCACATTGGTCCAACGCCGCCGTCTCGATGGCCGCCCAAAGCGACTGGTACCCGCCAGCGCCAAGGGAGATCAAACTGAATCCCAGGTCGTTTTCCTCGAAGAATCGCACCGGATGAGCAGAATCTTCGGCGGTTTGCCCGAGCTCAGAAGAGCCCAGCAGAAACCCTACGGTACGCCCCTGGGCCTCCTGCGCCTTCACCATCTCGGCTAGCAACGCCGGGCTCCCCCATAATGCTCCCGCGGGACGAGCACACGCGGGGTTCTCCCGCGCCGTTTCCCGCAAAGCACCGTCGGTCGGCGCCTGCAGGTACCATGCAACACCAGCGCTCAGAGCAAGCGCCAGCGCACAACAGACCGCAATAAGCTTCCGCATGCTTAGCCCTGAACCCGAATCTCAACCTGATGAATGATCTTGTTGACCGAATTCATCTCCTCGCGCTCGACCGCCGTGGGCGGAATCACCACGCCGAACTCGGACTCGATACCAACCAGAAGCTCGATGGCGGCCATGGAGTCCAGAAGCCCCGCCTCGAACAGATCGATATCGCGCTCCTCGCGAATCACCTCATCATCGCACACTTCCTCGATCAAATCGAGCATGCGCTCCTCTACCGTGCCGTTAGCCATGAATCAGACCTCCTACTACCGTGTGCAACTGACCTGAGAAAATGGCCATACCCAGCATGACCAGGTTAATCGTAACGAACCACTGCAACATCTTGTACCAGTGCTTCTTCTTGTGAGCCTTATGGAACGGCGACTTCTTCTGGTACACATCCGTCGCCCCCATAAGCACGCCGTAGTATGCGCCATACACCAAATAGTCGACCGTTAGCCCGTGCCAAACACCCATGAGCATGAAGTTCACAAGATAGCCGAAACAAGCAGTATGCAGCCTCTCTTTGAACATCTTGCGCCGTGTGGCCGACTTCACTACGCGCATGAACACAAAATCGCGCAGCCACGTGGAGAGGGTGATGTGCCAGCGGTCCCAAAACTCGCGCACGTCCAAAGCCAAGAACGGTGCACGGAAGTTTCGCGGGGTCTTGATGCCGAAGCAATAACTGGCGCCCATGGCCATCAGCGAGTAGCCGGCGAAGTCGAAAAACAGGTAGAAGCCGTACATGTAGGCATCTTTCACCTGACTCGCCAGCTCGCGCCAGCAAGGCCCGTCGCCCACAGGAGCCGGCGTGAACCAGCCGTAGAACACCGTTCCCAGTACCTTCTGGTACACCGCTCCAATGAGCAGCAGCATAATCCCCCGCGCCAGCAGATCCGCATATTCCGATCGCGAGTAGATGCGGTTAGCGTCCTCGGTAAAGCGCCGACTGCGATCGATGGGGCCCGAGGTGAAGGGCGCGAAGAAAACGAGGAAGTACAGGTAATCGACGAAGTTCATGTCCGTAATTACTTCGTCGCGCACCTCGATAACCACCTGCACGGCTTTGAAGGTGATATATGACAACCCAAGGAAGCCCATCAGGTTGTGGTCGAACACCGCCCCGATCTTGTAAATCACGAGAGGAGCGATTACCGCCACAAGAGCAATGCGGTACTTCCACAGAGTTTTCTCGCCCTTCTGCCAACTGCGAAGCACCCAAAACGTAGCAGCGCACGCAACAGCAAGAAACACGAGGAAAGCCACCATTCCCTGCAAGTTCTCCCCGAAAAGCAGCAGCAGGAAAACGAGCGAGGCAGCAAGGCCGTAGTATTTCATTCGATGCCCCGTGAAGCCGAGAATGGCTGCCGGAACAATGGCAACGGCCAGAACTACGTAAAACGCCGGATCGATATAGAAATTCATAGACGACAGCACCGTACCCGCGCTAAGCCAACGCCTTGCGATCTATCTTGCCATTGGGGGTCATTGGCAACGCATCCCGAAAAACCACTTTCTTAGGGATCATATAGTGGGGCAAAGTCTTTTTGAGCTCCTCCTTAAGCGCCAAGCCCTCCCGAAAATCAGATTGCACCCTCGGCACAGCCGAAACAACATGAGCTTCGAGATGTGAGGAGGATTCCGATTTCCTAACAAGCACAACTGCCGCTTCTTTAACTTGGGGAAGACGCACAAGACTCTCTTCGATTTCTCCGAGCTCAATCCGGAATCCGTTGAGTTTAACCTGCAAATCGATTCGTCCTCTGCAATGCAGGTTTCCATCCTCATCCAAAAATCCCTCATCGCCCGTGCGATAGGCGCGGACTCGCTCGCCGTTAAAAAGCAACTCACCGAAAGAACGCCGTGTGAGGTCATCACGCTGGAAGTAACCTAGAGCGACCGTGTCGCCCACAATGACAATCTCGCCCAACTCCCCCGTTTCAGCCTCTTCGATAGAAAATGTACCTTCATCGATACTCTTGGCAATGCGAATCTCAGTACCCGGCTTCGGTAAACCACAGTGAAGCGGCTCCTCAGATGAGTACATTTCCGGCGTCACTATCACGGACGTCACCGCTACGGTCGATTCAGTGGGACCGTAGGTGTTCACAATAAGCGCCGAGGGAAAGCGCTCTTGCAAACGAGATGCGGTGGTGTTTCGTAGAGCCTCTCCGCAAAACAGAAATAAATCGCAGCGCGGCAGCAACTCTGCACCAAACTCCGGGTTGGCTAAACACAACTCTGCGAAAGAGGGTGTCGACACCCAAATTGTGGCATCCGAATCACCAAAGGATCGAATAAGTTCACGCGCGTCGTCTTGAGTCTGTTTGGTAAGGCAGTACAAAGTGGCTCCAGCCCAAAGCGCCTGTGAGAGCTCGTAAACTGACAAATCAAACGAAAAGGGCGCCTGGTTAAGAAAAACCGCATTCTCACGAGGGACTCTCTGCGATCCAATTGACAGAGCCCATTGGCAGAAGTTGTCAAAGCAATCGGCGGTTATCTGAACGCCTTTCGGCGCACCCGTGGATCCAGATGTAAAGATGATATAAGCGAGATCATCTCCCGATACCGCACTAGTTGAGATGGCGGGCTCACCACTTGTAGTTACAAGGTGCTCTAGTTCATCTCGACCGACGAACTCATGGCTCGATGAGCACCCCCCCCCTGATGGGGAAGTCTCTTTTATGCAGGCCGCCAACGAGCCCTCGTTGGAATTCTCAACTTCAAACACGATGGAGGGACCAACTTGGCCCATAATGCCCAAAGCGCGATCACGCGGAACCGAGTGCATATCGATCGGCACATAGGGGTGACCACTCTTCAGGCTCCCCAGAAAGCATGCGACCATAAGAGGATCCTTGTGCCCATGCACAATCACCGGGGCCACAGAAGAGAGTTCTTTTCGCGCTGTGTCGCGATCAATAAAAGACGCAATTCTGTTCGAGGCGCATTCAAGCTGCCCGTAGGTCATGCGGCGTCCATCAGATACGCTTATCGCGATCTTGTTAGGATTGTCGGCGGCATGCCGCGAGATGCAATCTAAGTACTTCATGTCCACCAATCAATCGTGACCGTAGCCCTGCAGCCAGATCAATTTCCAATAAATCGGATAGATTATAGCCAACAACTGAAGCTCCGTTAGGACAAACACCGCAAGAAGACGGGATGCGGCGGCGAGAGCATCCTCGAAACCCTCGCAAAGCTTCTACCAGAAACCTACTTGGAGCCATACCAGATCGGGGGATGCTGACGAAAGCCTGTCCCAAATCGAATGGATTTGGAGGCGAAGATGTATTCAAGGGAAGAGAGGCTTCGGGCGGTGGAACTGTTCGTCAAGTACGACCTGAGTCCCGCATCAGTCATAAGGAAGCCAGGATATCCCGTTCGGGCGACCTTGCGCGCTTGATATGACGAATACCCCGAGAGCGACAGCGACGTACCGCCGTCAGGAAAGCACAGACGATACGCCGACGAGCAGAAGCGCATCGCCGTCGATCATTTCTTCGAGTACAGTCGGTGCCTTGCGCGCACGATGAGAGCGCTCGGATATCCGTCTCAAGAGCTGCTCGCCTCTTGGATAGACGAGCTCGAGCCCGGCCGCAGGACGAAGCGCGCCGACGCATCGCGCATCCCCGACAAGATGAAGGAGAAAGCCGTCATCGACCTCGTCACCAGGGAAGGATCCGCCAAGGAGGTCTCAGATGGGCTCGGTGCCGAGCGGGCCGCCCTCTACAATTGGAAGCGGAGACCTCTGGACGAGGAGGCGCCCTGCAAGATGACGAGAGAGCCGGATGCGAGAATCATCGAAGAGCTCGAGTAGTACGCCGAGGCCTTGCGGCGCGATATCGACAGATTGGAGCTCCGGCGCGCGATCTTGGAAGGGACGGTGAAGCTTCTGGGAAAAGACCGAAGAGCCGACCCGAGGATGCTCACGAACAGGGAGAAGACGATCCTTGTGGAGAGCCTCAGGTCGGCGCACAGGCTCAAGGTGCTGCTTGATGCGGTAGGGATGGCCAAGAGCAGCTACCTTTATCAGAAGGGGGCGCTTTCCAGGCCGGACAAGCATGCTGGGCTTCGGATCCGCATAACGGAGATCTTCCACGAAAACGGCAGCCGTTATGGCTATCGGAGGAAACGCGCCGCCCTCAAGATGGAGGGCATCGCCGCATCCGAGAAGGTTGCCTGCAAGATCATGAAGGACGAGCGCCTCGCAGCCGAGCGTCCTGCCAAGCGCAAGTACAGCTCCTGCAAAGGAGAGTCAAGCGATGCCCCGGCAACATCGTGAAGCGAGACTTCCGTGCGGATGCCCCTAACGCACTCTGACTCACCGATATCGCGGAATTCTCCATACCCGCCGGCAAGATCTGCCTAAGCCCGATCATCGACTGCCTCGATGGCATGTGCGTCGCTTGGTCGCAATCGACATCGCCCAACGCCGAGCTCGTGAACACGATGCCCGATGCGGCCGCGATGAAGCTATCCGAGGGCGAAACCCCCATCGGCCATAGCGATCGCGGTTGCTACTGCCGCTGGCCGGGCTGGATAGAGCGTTGCGAGCGCTACGGTATCGTGCGCTCGATGCCGGAGAAGGGATGCTCTCCTGACAACTCCGCCATGGAGGGCTTCTTCGGGCGCCTCAAGGTCGAGTTCTCCTGCGGGAGAGACTGGAGGGGCTTGACGATCGATAGGTTCATGGATGCGCTCGACGAGTACATTCATTGGTATAACGAAAAGAGAATAAAGGTATCATTGGGAGGGCTGAGCCCTTTGGCCTACAGGAAGTCTTTGGGGCTCGCGGCATATTAATCCGGGACAGAAAAACGTCAGCGTCCCCAATTGTCGACTTTGCTATTGCCAAACACAGCCGTATCGCCGGCACGATCGGCCGCCCCGGAGGCGGCCTACGACGGGACCGCCGAGGAGCATGCCAGGCGCATCATCGAGGCCGTGGTTGCCGACAACCCAATAGGGAGGAGGGCGGCCTAGATGATGGGTTAGAATGAGAGCCAGATTTTAGGCGCCTACACCAACAATCGGGACGCTACCCACATCGGAACACGAACAATCTCTAAAACCAGTTAACCTATTATTGCAATAGAGCCTCGTACCTAAGCCCAAGGGAGCAACCCTGCAGGTGACCCTGGTGTGGGCCCAAAGAACCATAAGTCTTCTTTGGGCCCACACCAACAGACGTCCTCTTCTACAGCTCTGCGTCAATGTGCCCTAGTCACAAACGAACGTTCAGCCCATGTGCTCAATTGAAAGAAAAACGATTGGCCCCTGGATCGGCGTCCCAAACCTCACACTCTTCCCCCAGAGACCATCCCCCGCGCCACGGCTGCTAGGGCATTCTGATGTTGCGGCTTGTAGGGTTTCCCGGACAGAATGATCCTTTCCATCTTTAGATTCCCCAAATCTTCGGGGGCCATGTTATAGGGGTTTTGGGAAAGAATCACCATGTCGGCCATTTTTCCAATCTCTAGGGAGCCACGATCCTTCTCATCGAAGGTAACCCAAGCGCCGTTGTATGTGCATATCCGCAGCGCCTCTCGCACGGTAAGACTCTGCTCTGGCACACTGTGGCTGCATGCTCGCTGCATCCACAAAATCGGATCGGGGTCGGTGCAGGGCGCATCGCTGCCAGCCGACAAGATGATGCCAGAATCAACGAATCGGCGCAGCGGATTCAGCCGCGCCGCCCGTTTTGCCCCCAAAATGTCCGACAAGTAAGAGTCGGGCTCCTGCGGCCATCCTATGAAACTCGTTTGGACGGGCAAATGGATGCCGTATTCCGCGCAAATGGCTATACCCTCCTCCGTCGGCAAACAAGCATGAATAATGCCGTGACGGTGATCTTCGCGAGGCGTATCGTCCAACGCCGCCTTCAGTGCGCGCGTCGCCTGATCAAAGGCTGCATCCCCGATCGCGTGCATTTCGATCTGCAGACCAGCACGATTCGCCGCCTTGCAAAAATCAATCACTTGCTCGTCCGAGTAATACAGAACGCCACAGCCGCCAATCGCATCATCATAGCAGTCAACCAGCGCGGCATCATGACTTCCAAAGCAACCGTCAAGCGCACATTCGAAACACCCTCCGATACGCGGCAGCTTTCGCTTTGTTGCCACCCCCACATCCATCGACTGGGGAAACACACGCACTTGAAATCCGCCCTGAGCGCTCTTCCCCAGCCACTTCTCCAGGCTAATGTCTAGATCGCCCGCAAATCCCACCCCGCTCACGCTGTGCACCATCCCAATACCGCGCCCAGCTAGAAAATCCATGGCTTTCTGGATATTACCAATCAGCTCGGGAATCGAAAGACTGCCTGTGATGTAATCACTCACTGCGAAGAAGGCCTCTTGGTTCATCTCCCCACTCTCAGGATGATAACCACGCAAGCCTTTCACCTTGCCGTCAATCTTCTCCAGCAATGCCGTATTAACCACACAAGCATGACCGTCGTACTTCACCATAAAGACCGGTCGATCGGGGCACACCTCGTCAAGCTCGTCGCGAGAAAGCAGCCGCCCCTCAATCACTGAATAGGGAGATGCGCCGAATGCCACCAAAATCTTCGACGAACAACGTTTCGCAAAATCGACAACCATCGCCTGAATATCCCGATTAGAACGGGCGTGCATAACGTTCAGTCCCGCATTGAAAGTTGCAAAAGAGGCCAAGTGCTCATGGGTATCCACGAAAGCGGGGCATAATGCTCTCTCTCCCAGATGCTCGACAGGCACCTCCTCGTATTCGGCGGGCAGATCATCCCCTACGAACAAAATGCGGCCGTCGTCTTCCACCAAATATCGAGCAACACTGTCCTGCGCATCAACCGTCAGAATATCGCCTTCGTAAACCCTCACAACACACCTCTTTCTTCGCGACGTTTGGGCTCGATTGCCACGTCATCACCTTAATGGGCGTATCGCAGCCACGATAGCCCCGGATACCTCTCAAACCTTATCAGCAATACCGTCACCAGCAAGCACGTAATTATCACGGGGCCCAGCACCACTGCCGCCGAAGCAGGCAAACCCCACCAACCCAGAAACACCGCCAAAACACTTCCCAGGGTCGCATGCAGGCAATATGTTACCGTACTCGCTGCACGGAGAAACGCCCCACAAAACAAGGAAACCTTCCACCTCAGAAGCAAGGGAAACAACGGGACGACCACCAGTGGGAGCGAAAAATAGACGCTCGAGTCGAAGCAGTAATGGTTCGACACAATGAACCACTGCTCAAATCCCAGAGCGACAACGCCAACTGCCGTGCAACCCAAAAGGCTGCGAGAGGAGACACTTTCCCAGACCCCCCCGATCACTAATCCATTTCCCCACAGCTACCCAAAACAGACCGATCCAAAAGGAGTTGTATGGATACCAAAACGCAAATTCAAGCGTATCGAGATGAGTTTGGGTAAGAGGAGCGTAGTAGTAGTTCGACATCAGACAAGACACAACGAAGAAGGGAACCGTAATTGCAACGACCTGCGTGCTGCTCAGTTTCACCGAGAGAATGAGCACCACCCAAACCGCAATAATAAGCGCCATGATGTACCACGACGCGATGAATGTGCTACCGAAAAAGAAATGTTGGAGCAGGACAAAGACGCCTCGCAAGATGCCGTGACCAAACCAACCTCGCAGGGAAATTACGGGCACTATAAGAATAGCCAACCAGAAGAAATACAGCGAGAGGTTACGCTTCGTAAAACCAATCGCCCGCTTCACGGCTTGAACCACGTCACTCTCCGTCGCGCCTTTCCCCGGTACTGTCAATAATCTTGCGCAAATTCCAGCAGGCGACC
>OGPD01002517.1_pt1 | contig 10935 bp, 13 predicted proteins | sample 1552861 | NCBI WGS metagenome assembly OGPD01 (sample SAMEA2580280, study PRJEB22360) | human gut metagenome | biome: human gut; feature: human-associated habitat; material: faeces | place: Denmark | collected 2008/2010
GGAATATACAAAATATATTGTGAATTCTCTGTTAAATGCAATATTATGCACGATAAACAATAATGTTTACTGACTTAAATCCCCTTTAATTATAATAAACAAGCTGTATAACATAGTATAAATATTATAAGGAGGCATTAAAATGTTTTTAAATATGTTACAATCAATATTAAGTAATTTATTTTTTTTCGCATTACATGTAGACAGCAGAAATGTTTTTCCTAAACCGCTGTCTAAAAAAGAGGAAGAGGAATATTTCAAGCTTATGGGGAAAGGAGACAGCAATGCGCGTACAAAGCTTATTGAACATAATTTAAGACTTGTCGCTCATATCATTAAAAAATATTATTCAAATATAAAAGAACAGGATGAATTGATATCAATAGGAACAATAGGACTTATCAAAGCGGTTTCCACATTTGATTATTCAAAAGGGAACAGGTTTGCCACTTATGCAAGCAGATGTATTGAAAAAGCAACGGTATCATTACGGCTCTCACAACATCTCAGGAAGTAAAACGAGAGCCTTTTTCAAATCCATGGAAAATCTATCGGAAAGTCAGCGATTGTTTCTATATTCTCTACCGTTTCAGAGATAAAAAGGTCTGCCACGCTCCATTATATATACATTCATTTCTTTTGCTGAATCATCGTCACCTGACAAAATCTATGATATTCCTCTATGAAAATACAAATCCCGACAAGCTTGTAACAGTATCGGACAAGCTGAAATGGTATCGGCTTCACAACGTACTTTTACAGCGTGATGTTGCTAAGGTAATGGGAGTTGACAGAACCACCTATTCACGCTATGAGGAAAATCTCCTTGAAGCCTATCCGCTGGACAAGCTTACCAAAGCAGCTGAACTTTTTGGAATAGATGTAACCGTACTTCTTGATGATTACAATTTGTTTCTCTATCATGGACAAGGACGGCAGATAAAAGAACTGCGCAAGTCTATGAAACTCACGCAGTCCGAATTGGCAAAATATATGAATATTCCTCTCGGTACACTCAAAAAATGGGAACAGGAACGTGCTTGTATTCAGAAAAAGACGTTTGAAAAGCTGTTGCAGCTAAAGAACGTTCAATCAGACGCTTCACACGCTCTCAGAGCCGTTTGAATCCTTTCAGCGAAACCCTTTGCCCTTGAAAATGCAACGGTTTAAACAACGTTTCAAGACGTTTATGAAAGCCATTCATCAACAATAATTGATGTTGAGTTGTCGTCACTCCATGTCTTAATATGTATCTTTCCATTTTCAAAAGACAGAACTCCTGTTCCATGTCCGTCAAGCATATCCGTAAATTCAAAACCCGCCTTATTATCAACAATTTCTGCATTAATATTCCTTGCTGAAATTGTATCGGTAGGTAAACCGCTTTCGCTGTATTTTATTATAGAAAATGTAATGGAATTATCGTCAATTTCTTCAATCTCTAAAATCGTACCGCCTACATCTTCATAACCGCCATAGCCTTGAATCTGACTGTAGGATTTGCCACCTGTCATATAATCGCCTGTTACTAATTCTTGCGTATCGGAGTTATTTTCAGTAGTGGCAGTTGTTTCTGTATTCGTTGTTGTTGATTCTGATATATCAGTCGTTGTAACAGTTGTAGATTGAGTGCTTTCAGATGTTTGTACAGTTGTTTGAATTTGAGAGGTAGCAGTTGTTGTAATTATCGAATTATTTTGTTGTGAGTAATTCTGAGGTGTTGTACTATTTTGAAGTAGCGCAAAGATAATGCAACCAATCACAGCAAGCAGTATAATTGAAAGAGATATTGGAAAAAGTTTTGATTTTTTCTTTTCGGTAAGAGCTGACTTTAGTTCTTCTGCTGACTGAAAACGCTTATCGGGTGAAATATGAATACATTTTGCGATAATATCAGAAAGTTCTCCGTTGTAGGAAATTTTATCAGAGGTTTCACCTGTCAGCATTACTTTCATAAGCTCTCCGACTTGCTTGATATCCGTCCTTATATCGCTTACTCCGCCGAATTGCTCCGGAGCGGCATAACCGACAGTACCTAAGTATTCCGTATCTCTCGGACAATATTTCTTATAAATTCTTGCAGAATCAAAATCAAGCAGTTTCAATGTCTGATTATTATTTTCTATCATTATATTTTCAGGCTTGATATCCCTGTGAATAATATCATGTGAATGAAGAAAAGTCAGTACATCACACAACTCTGATACAAGCTTTTTGACCTGATTTTCCTTGTAGAGATTTTCACTTAACAGCTCCGAAAGTGTAAAACCGTCAATGTACTCCTCAAGAACAAGCACCTTATCCTCAAGCTCTGTTACCTCTAAGATTTCAGGTGTGTTTTTATGTTTTAAAGTCAGAAGCTTCTGATAGACCTCGGATTGTCCTGTAAAAACACGTTTTATAATCCGTTTATTAAGAGTTTTATGCTCTAAAACAATAATTTCACTTTTTTCGGTTTTATGCAGACACTTTACAAATCGATACTGTTCATCAAGCACACTTTCAAGCCAATTATGCAAAAATATCACCTCCGAAACTTGCTTTCTTAATTATACCATGCTATAATATATTTGTAAATATTTTCTTGGAGAATGATGTCGAATGAAACAGAAAGATACGGAAAAATTATTGGAATTATTGAAGCAGTCGGGCAGTATCGACAGCTATTTGCAGGAAAATTCCGATTTTCTTATTGACTGCAATATCAAAGAATTCCTGAATACTCTTATCAAAGAAAAACACCTTACTATTGCACAGCTTGCAAGAGATTCCGACATTTCGGAGCGTTATTGCTATCAGTTCATGTCAATGACAAATCCACGCTTTCCATCAAGAGAAATTCTGCTCTGTCTTTGTATCGGCATGAAGCTGAATCTTGATGAAACTCAGACAGCCTTGAAAATTGCAAAATTTGCGCCTCTATACCCTAAAGACGAGCGTGACAGCATTATTATTTTCGGTATTGAGAAATCTCAATCCCTTATGGAAATGAATGAAAGCTTATATAATCATGGTTTCAATTGTTTATGCGAGAAATAGAAAAGACGGAGTTTTTACGCTCCGTCTTACTTGTTTCTGTTTGCGATATGTAATCAGCGTTCTTGTACCCTGTCACATATCATAGCTATCAATTTTTCCGATTGTTCTTTTGAAAACCGCATTTTATTTATATATTCAATTACTGTTTTAGCATGAATTTCAGCTATATTCCTGCTTAATGTCTTCATTCCGCTTTCAGATTTCGGGTAATGTACAACTACCTCCATGATGAACACCTGCTTTCACTTTCATCATATTTTCTTAGGTTTGTACATTATTCTTTTCTTGTTGAATTGGTATCTTGCAATTCTGTTGACAGTTACATTTTCTTCGGGATTATCGTAGGTAAGAATAATCTCGTTTGCACTTGAATATGTCAGATTCTTTTCATCAACATATTTCAATGCTTCTTTGTAGGTAGTTTTAAATCTTATTGGCTGAACGATTCCTTTTGAATATCCGTAAAACCTTTTATTCGGAGGATAGAACTGTAATCTTGCATTTTTGACAATACAATGCTTGTCGGTTGATTCCTTTGTATCATCTTCAAATATATCAAGATTTTTGAGCAACGCTGTGAAATATGCACCTACATTGTCACAGCCAATAGTTGTTCTTTTACTTACAAATCCATGTCCCCAAAGCTTTTCAATTTGTTCCAATGGAATAGAAAGATTTCCATATTTTTTCGATTTCACCAAAGCATGAATATGCCATGAACCTGTTTGCTGAGGCTCAATTATACGGATAAATTCCAAATCAGGATAGTGATAGTGAAGCTTCTCCCAGAAACGCTTGAAATCAATCGAAGCCTTATCAAAATCAGTCGTTTTCTCAGCATAGGTTAATGTAATATGACGTTCATTGATTTTACCTGTAAAATTTGCATTGATAAGCTGACGAAGCTTCTCAAAGGAACGATTCATATTACGAGTACGATTTTGTTCTTTGTGCTGATACTCCTTAACCTCTCCTGTACGAGTATCAAGATACTCATTCCGATTGATACGCTTGATATGCTTTAGATTGTTGAAGCTTCTGTCCATTGCACGAAGCTCTGTTACATGTCCTGATATGCATACATGAGTGATTGCATTGTCATCAGGGGTGAAGTTGTCGATTGCTTTTGCTTTTACTTTGAAATTCTTGTTCATAAAGAATTCCTCCTTATTATGAATTTAACAAGTCGGTTTTCACTTGCTATCCAAGACTCGCAGTTAGCTATAGCTACAACTCCTCGTTTTGAAAATTTCACAATTCCATCACATTCAGTAAATAAAAATAAGTCCCTGATTTCTCAGAGACTTACTTCATATATTTATTCATTTTTAGCCGATGTAGCGGTAATAATCAAGTTAAAGGGTATAAAAAAAGCAGTCCATGGTGAGTGGAGTGCATAGTGAAATATTCTACTTTTTTAAAGATGGACCATTATATATTTTTCCGCAAAATTTGCAAATGTTACTTTTTAGCACTTGATTTTGACAACATCCATTTTTGCAACCTATCCTGCCACATCTTGGACATTGGTATATATCCATACCGCATTTACATTTCTGACTTGCCATAATTACTCACTTCAAGTTTTATTAAAATACTAACACCTCGACAACTTTGATTTTTTCAATACTAGAACCCGAATCAACATTATACATATCATCAAATTCATATTCTTCTCCCTCGTTTAATCCATCAGCTTCTATTTTACAAGTAGTCACAACTCTATCATATTCATTATAAACATCGACATAAACTATGACACCTACTTTACAATCCACCTTTGCCTCAATTTTCCCTTTAATAGTCAAATAACCGATATCTTCATTATAGTCTGCGGAAAAGCCGCTAAGTTCCACTTCATTGGTTTCTCCATATTTTCCATAGTCGACTTCGATACCACTTCCAAAAATTAAAGAGCCTATCCATATTATTACAGCTATAATTATTCCAACAAATACTAAACCTATTATCGTATTTTGCTTATCCTCTTTAGCTTTGGCAGTTGCTTCAGCAGAAGATAATGCAACTTTTTCTGTATTGTTCGATTGATTTACATTCATGTCCGTCTGATTTGTCTGAACACTTTCAACGTTTTCAGCTTTAGCACCACATTCAGCACAGAATGCAGCATTATCTTTGATTTCTTTTCCACAATTTTTACAAAACATAATTTTACCATCCTTTTCAAAATTCTGATTAAAGAACATTATTCCAATCCGTTTCTTTTTTCATTTCTTCAATCAATTGTGAAAGCTTCTCAGTATTATCTATAAACGTAGTTTTAACATTTATCAGGCTCATCGGGTCATCCTTCTGTTCCTTATCAGGTACAAGGAGCATCAATGCAAATTTTTGCATTTCGTCGGCTATTATCGGAATAAGTATAATCCTTCTTCCAAATATGTCGCTTGACATAATTTTAATATCATTGTCTATACACTTTACGTTTTTGTCATTTTCGTGTTCGTTATGTTCCCTATATACCGACAATGCGTGAGCTGCTGCAATTCTGATATAATCATTCTCTTTTATATAGGAATAGTCATATTTCATTAATCTCATAATGACAGAAATGTTTTCTTCATTTTCTTCACGATAAATGGTACGTGGTCTATTACCGCCGACTGTAAAATTATTGCCATTCAATTGAATATATGGTTTAAAGCATTTAATCCATGTAACAGAAACACCTGATTTAGAAAGATATTCATCTGGAATATTTTCTGGTTTTTTCGTATTAGTAACTATACCAAGTGCTTTAACATAGTAAGTAGCATTCAGTCCGTATGATTTAGCAATGATAATATCACCAACTTGTATTTGCTCAATCAACTCAACATATTTAGGTCTATCCTGATTTGTAAAGCCCATACACCAAAAGCCGTTTTTCAGAAAATCATCTAACTTTTCAATTTCATTTTCACCTTTACCACCAAAGACAGTTCCAACTCCATAAAAATTCATAAATACATCTCCAATCCAAGAAGTCTAATTTTGTCTCATTATACCACTTTTCCGACATATTGTCAAGCACATTTCGTCTATAAGATAAAGCAAAATGTCCAACCGACAAAAAATAGTATTCTCACAGTCCGTTAAAACTACACACGAAAAGCAGTATAATAATACTAAGGAGTGTGATACTATGGAACTTGACTATACAGCTATCGGCGACAGAATAAGACGATACCGAGAGCTTTCACGCATGACGCAGGAGCAGCTGAGCGAATTATGCTCTCTTTCAACAGGTTATATCGGGCATTTAGAGCGAGGAACACGTTCTCCGTCTCTGGAAACCCTTGCAAAAATTTCTCAGATTCTCCGTGTAAGCTTGGACGACTTAGTATTCGGAGAAGCTGAAATCAGCAACAACATGATTAAAATTCTCGCACTCACCTTAGAGGACAAGAGTCCCGATAAGGTAAAAGTATTCCTGAAAACAGTATGTACTCTCGCAGACCAGCTTGATGAATTCTGATTTTAAATGCCCTATGATGATTATAACACATCACAGGGCATTATTTTTGCAGCAGTTTGCTTCAATTTTAAGGTTTTTATTATTTTTTCAAAATTGTTTTGCTTTTTTACGAAATTTGCGGTATAATAGTCTTAGGGACAAAAGCCGTAATGTGATGAAACATCATCGATACATACAAAGGAGAGTATTTATGGAGGATTTAAGAAAAATTGCAATATATTCAAGAAAATCCAAATTCACGGGTAAAGGAGAAAGTATTGCTAATCAAATTGAATTATGTAAACAGAGTATTTATAGTACATTTCCAAGCATAACAGAAGAAGATATATTGATTTTTGAGGACGAGGGATTTTCGGGTGGTAATACTAATCGCCCTCAGTTTCAGGAAATGCTGAAGCTATGCCGTAAAAAACAAATTCAATGTATCGTCTGCTATCGTTTAGACCGTATCAGCAGAAATGTCGGTGACTACGCAAATCTCATCAACGAATTGAATAATCTTAATGTTTCTTTTGTATCCGTAACAGAAAAGTTTGATACAACTACTAATATGGGCAGAGCTATGATGTGTATGGCTTCTGTGTTTGCACAGCTTGAGAGAGAAACAATGGCAGAGCGAATCCGTGACAATATGATAGAGCTTGCAAAGGACGGAAGATGGCTTGGTGGTAATCCGCCTACAGGCTATAAAAGCGTTGAGACAATCGGCAGTATCACTATTGACGGAAGAAAGAGAAAAGCACGAATGCTTGAAATCGTCCCCGAAGAAGCAGAGCTGATTAAGCTTATATTCTCAAAATTCCTTGAATATCGTTCGCTGACCAAGACAGAAACCTACTTGATTCAGAATGATTATGTTACCAAAACAGGCAAAGCCTTTTCACGCTTTGCCATTAAAGCAATTCTGACAAATCCTGTATACATGATAGCTGATGAAACGGCATGGGATTATTTTGATTTGAAAGAGATTGATATTTTTGCCGATAGAAGCAGCTTTAACGGAACACATGGAATTATGTCCTACAACAAAACCAGTCAGCAGGTAGGGCGTTCCAATGAAATCCGTGATATGAAGGAATGGATTATTGCGGTAGGCAGACACATAGGGCTAATCTGCGGTAAGGATTGGGTTGAAGCTCAAAAACTCCTTGAACAGAATAAATCAAAATCCTATCGAAAACCGAGGAGCAATGTTGCTTTACTTTCGGGATTGCTTTACTGTGATGACTGCGGAAGTTTTATGCGTCCTAAGCTTTCTCAAAGAGTCAATCAAAATGGAGAACTGATTTATGACTATCTATGTGAATTGAAAGAGAAAAGTAAAAGACAAAAATGCAATAGCAAGCGAATTAACGGTAACGAGCTTGATAAGCTTGTATGTGAAGAAATCAAAAAGCTTACATCCGATAAATCCGAGTTTATGCAGGCTTTGAAAAAAGAACAGAGACAACTGAATATCAACGATTCCTCCCGTCACGATAATTTGAAAAATCTCAGAAAAAACAAAGCTGATACAGAAACTAAAATCAAAAATTTATTGCAGACGCTTGCCAAAACAGAGGGTACTTCTGCACAGGACTACATTCTGAATGAAATCAATGAGCTTGACATAAAAATCAAATCATTGGATAAGCAGATTCAGGAATATGAGGATTTAGCAACTACAAGCTCCATGTCCGATATTGAGTTTGAAAATCTTGCGGATATGCTCTGCTCGTTTGCGGATTCTTTTGATACAATGCCGATAGAGCAGAAGCGTCTGGCACTCAGAGCCTTTATAAAGAAAATCATCTGGGATGGTGACAAAGTACACATCTATTTCTTTGGCTGTGAAGAAGATGACATAGACCTTTCAGATGAGGAAAACTCAGAGCCGCAGGGAAAGGGTTGCAAATGAAATACTAATGCACTTCCGCGCAAAGAAGAAAAGCTCGTCAGATATTTACATAGATGAACCGATTGAAACAGATAAGGACGGCAATCAGCTTACATTAAGCGATATAATTGGAGACGATGAGGACATAATCGAAAAAATTGATTTATCTATAAGATCGGGACAGCTTTATAAGTTTTTGGAGCAATGCCTTGATTCAAGGGAAATGGAAGTAATCAAGCTTCGTTACGGTCTTTACGGCTGCTATCCGCTAACGCAGAGGGAAGTATCCGATAAATTGAATATTTCACGCTCATATGTTTCCCGCATAGAAAAAAAAGCTTTGACCACTCTAAAGAATATGTACGATAAAAATCCATACTGATTGATAAAAGCTGTCTCACAATATAAATGAGACAGCTTTTTTATCACCGTATCTTATTATATTTTGTCAAACCGTTTTCTGCGCCTATCCTAAGCAGTCTGTTATATTTTGCTACTCTGTCAGAACGGCACGGAGCCCCCGTCTTTATTTGTCCGGCATTAGTTGCTACGGCGAGATCTGCAATTGACGTATCCTCCGTCTCTCCGGAACGATGTGATATTATTGCTCTGTAACCGGCTGAACGCGCCATTTTTATAGCGTCAAGCGTTTCGGTCAGAGTTCCGATCTGATTAAGCTTTATCAGAATTGCGTTAGCAGCGTTTTCTCTGATACCGCGTTCAAGATGACGCGTATTAGTAACAAAAAGATCATCGCCTACCAACTGTATCTTCTTGCCGAGTACAGACGTTATCTCAGTCCAGCCGCTCCAATCTTCTTCGCCCAGGGGATCTTCAATTGAAATGATCGGATACTTTTCAACAAGCTTATCCCAGTAATCAATCAATTCGCCTGTTTCAAAGGTTGCTCCTCTTTTAGGAAGATAATATTTTCCGTCCTTATACCACTCGCTGCTTGCTGCGTCGAGTGCAATTTTTATCTTATCGGTATTATAGCCGGCCTTTTCAACCGCTTCAATAATACATTCGATTGCTTCCTCCTCAGATGATAAATCCGGCGCAAACCCGCCTTCATCTCCGACAGCAGTCGCCAGTCCCTTTTTCTTTAAAACTGATTTCAATGAATGATAAACCTCAGTACCCATTCTAAGCGCTTCTGCAAAGGTAGGGGCTCCTACAGGCATTATCATAAATTCCTGAATATCAATGTTATTAGCGGCATGCGCTCCGCCGTTTAAAATATTCATCATAGGTATAGGCATAATATCTGCCGATATACCGCCGATATATTTATAAAGCGGCAGCCTGTAATGCGACGCGGAGGCCTTTGCCAGCGCAAGAGAAACCGCCAGTATTGCATTTGCCCCCAGCCTGCTTTTATTATCAGTACCGTCAAGATTAATAAGCATACTGTCAATTCTGCTCTGATCTATAGTATTAGACGAAGCTGCTGCCTTGCATATTTCTATATTGATATTCTTTACTGCCTCTGTAACGCCCTTACCGCAGTATCTGCCTTCTTCCCCATCGCGCAGCTCTGCGGCCTCGTTTATTCCGGTTGACGCTCCGGAAGGAACGCTTGCTACTCCGACGCTTCCGTCCGAAAGCAGAACTTCCGCCTTGACAGTCGGATTTCCTCTTGAATCGAGAATTTCATATCCTCTTACCTTTTCAATTTTAATAGCCATACTGTATCCTCTTTTTATTATAATTTATTCGTAAAAGGAGCTAATGAAAGCCTTATAAAATAGCCCTGCTTATGATTGCATACCGGACAAACCTTAGGAGCCTCAGTGCTCTTATGAACATATCCGCAGTTAAGACACATCCATTCTTCCTCTACATCAGATATAAACAGCTTTCCCTGCTCAAGCCAATCTGCAAACATTCCAAAGCGTTCGCCGTGAATCTTTTCAATCTTTGCAATTTCGTTAAATTTCAAGCCTATCTGGTTAAAACCCTCCTGATTGGCTATTTTACCGAAATCCGGATAAACGGGTTCAAATTCCTCAAATTCATTATGCTGAGAAGCCCGAAGCAGTTCCAGAGTTGTGCCGTAAATGTCCACAGGATAGCTTCCGTCAATCTTAATATTCTGACCCGACATATCCTTTAAAAAGTCGTAAAATACCTTAGCATGCTCCTTTTCCTGATCCGCAGTGAATTTAAATACCATTTCTATAACGGGCAGATTTTCTTTTTTTGCCTGCGAAGCCGCAAAAGTATATCTGTTTCTGGCCTGGCTTTCACCGGCAAACGCTCTTAAAAGGTTAATTTTTGTCTGACTTTCAGATAAATTATTATTCATATTGATCTCCTTCTGCCGCTATATCTTTAAAATTTAAAACATCGCAGCGGCGCAGCGAGGTTTTATTTTTTATGTTTCCGTTTTATGTTAATGAATAAATCGGAAACGCTTATTAATATTATTTTCCGTTTATACTAAATTTATACAGTAGTTTTATTGACATCATAATAAAATTCATGTTATACTGTTTTTACAAATTAAATATAAAACTGATAAAATTAAGGTATATTACTG
>OGPD01002522.1_pt1 | contig 10920 bp, 8 predicted proteins | sample 1552861 | NCBI WGS metagenome assembly OGPD01 (sample SAMEA2580280, study PRJEB22360) | human gut metagenome | biome: human gut; feature: human-associated habitat; material: faeces | place: Denmark | collected 2008/2010
ACCGCCTCACTGGTAACAGGGAGGGCACATGTAAACCCCATCCGAAGCAAGACCGAAACAAAGCTTTGACGTGGCCCGCCAGCTTTAGGTAGGTTGCTTGAGGCGTCTGGCAACAGGCGTCCTAGATAGATGATCACTCAACGACATAACCCGGCTTATCGTCCTGCGTATTTTAATAATCTAAAGCCTATTGGCGTTTCGTAAAATAACTTATTAGTAACGTGCGCCGCAAGGTGCACCATTAAAAATGCAACTGAGATATCTCAGTTGCATTTTGTTATTTCCCGGTAACTATCATTTGCTGTTGTATATGATGCAGTCTACCGGTAATTATTATTTGCTGTTGTATGTAATAAAGTCTACCGTCATCTCTATCTGCTCCTCGAAAGCCACATCAGGTGTACCGTCTCCCTTTTGCAGACCATAGCCTCCAAAATAAGAATGGCACCCGCCATCAATGACATACTCATATGTATCCTCCGGCAGGTTTGAGCGGTATTTGCGGTATTTGTCCATATCAAGCACACCATCCTCTGAACCGTACACGCTAAAAACCCTCAGATCTGAATCCGACAGGTCAGCGGTAGAATATGCTGCAAAAAGATATAGTCCGTCAAACTCATCTACATGCTTTGACACATATTCTGCAGCCATGGCTCCGCCTAAGGAGTGGCCTCCCATGTACCATTCCTGTATGGATGGGTATATTTCCTTGTATTTTTCAATGATACCGTCAGCTGCATTCTTGTCCAATACTGCGAGGTTGCCCGGCATATGTACAAGTATGCACACGAAATTATTCTTTGCAAGCTCATGCATCAGCGGCGCATACGCCGTATATTGCACCCTGCCTCCCGGATAAAAAATCAATGCCTTTGTGGCTTTTTCCTTATCCTGCGGTGCAAAGGTTATCGTATAATTCTTATGCCTTAAGTCGTACTGGGTGGCCTGTATACGCTTGTCCTTCTTTTCTATGGTAACAGCAACCTCTCTGTCTGAATCGATTGCAGCCTCCGCAATTGAATCTGCACGATAATAATTTCCCACATAACAATTTATGGCGATACCGCCAATAGCCATGACTGCAATTGCCACAAGCAGTATTCTATATACAGCCGGAATGCGGGATTTTTTAGTTTTATACATTAAAGCAGCTTCCTCCTACAAACTCACGAAGCAGTGAATTGTTTGGTATGCCGTCAGCCGGCATCGGAAGAAAGTAGTCTAAGAGCTTAAGCAGCCTCTTTGCCTCGAGATACTCCGGGCAGTCTCTTTCTATGCCAAAAAGCAACGGCTCCGCATACACCTTGAGTACCGCAAGCTCATACACAAGTGCAGAGTTGAACATCACATCCGCCTGTTCCTGGAAAGGAAAGATATTCTCCCTTTCACCCTTTCTGACAGACGGCCACATAGCGATTGTCTCCATGGCATTTGTACCTCGTGTGCGCGCATCACGCACAATCCGGCGTATAAGTCTTTCATCTGTGGTGGAAAGAGGATTGTGCTCGTCAATATTGAGCTGTGTAAGCGCTGAGATATAGATTTTGAACTTGTGCTCAGGCGGGATAAGCTGTGAAAGCCTGTCATTTAAGCCGTGGATTCCTTCTATGACAAGTATATCATCAGCTCCCAGCGTCAGCTTTCTTCCGCGGTACTCTCTCTTTCCTGTCTTGAAATTGAAGGAAGGCATATCAACAGCCTCTCCTTTAAGAAGCCTGTTCATATCCTCATTGAACAGCTTCACATCAATAGATTCAAGGCACTCAAAATCAAAGCTTCCGTCCGGATGCTTCGGGCAAAGCTCCCTGTCCACATAGTAGTCATCCAGACTTAACGGATGTGGCTTTCTGCCCTTTGCGATAAGCTGGATTGACAGTCTGTTGGCAAACGATGTCTTGCCTGATGATGAAGGACCTGCTATCATGACAAATTTCTTTTTGTCATCCGAAGCAATCTGCGCTGCAAGATTTCCTATCTTCTGCTCCATCAGTGCCTCCTGAAGCAGCATGATTTCCTGTCCCCTTCCTGCTGCAATCGCATCATTTAGCGAGCCTATCGTGCCAATTCCAAGCATCTTGCTCCATTCCCTGGAATCATCCAGCGTGTGAAACAGCTTATTTGATGTCACAAGCGGCTCAACACTCCTGCTGTGAGCACCCGGAAAAAGAAGCACGAAGCCACTCTCATACGGCACTATATCAAAGTATTTGAGCATGCCTGTCGAGGGTGCCATAAATCCGTAGAAATAATCCACCACACCATCCAGCTCATAGAGATTGACTCTGGAGCTTCTCCTGTAGTGCAATAGCCTCTCCTTATCATGCAGCCCTTTTTCCTTGAAAAACTGCTCCGCATACTGTGTTTTTGCACTGTGCTTGGTAATTGGGAGGTCTTTTTCCACAAATGAGTACATGCTGCAGACTATCCTGTCGATATCATGCTCTGTCACGCTTTTCTCACTGTTTTCTCTGCTGCCTTGTAAGTCTGTATCTTCATTATATTTTTCCTGTTGGCTGTCCGCACACCCCACTGCTTTCTCAAGCTGACAATAATAGCCTTCTCCGAGCGAATGCATCACATGAAGCTGTGTCATACTGCCATATACATCGTATATAGCCCTCTGCAAAAGCAGCACAACACTTCTTCTGTATGTACGCCTGCCATCCCTGTCAGCTGTCGTCACGAAGCTAAGCTCACAGTCACTTTTTATTTTCTTATTCAGTTCACGAAGCCTGCCGTTTACAATTCCAAGGATTATGTCATCCTCATAATAATCCTTGAATCTGTCTGCTACGGCTTCTAAAGTATCACTTTCTGATGCTGTCACTGCCATGACCTGTCCATCCGGCAAGGTCACCTTCACACTATATTCCTGCATTTCTTATTGCCCCCATAGTCGAATATGCTGCCTCATTGTATGCCATCATCTCGTTTATCTGCTCGATTCTGTCCATGATGGAATCACTCATCTCCTGTGTCCTTAGCTGCTGCATGATGGCAGCCAGCTTGTGGTGTTCCCTGACAAGGAACTTCCGAAGCACCGGATTACCGTTTTTGATAAGTACCGGTCCGTACAAATCGCATACAGTAACCGTCGTCTCGTCCATATTGTCCCATGCGGAATTGTCCGCACACGGCACACATCTGAACATCGGATAGTATTTTCCGTCCTCCAAAATCATATCCTCATCAACTATCTTATAGCCTGTGTTCCTTACATATTCACGGACTTTGCTCACTTCCGACTGTGGCTGCAGAATCAGCTCCTTTGCCGACCTGCACACTGTCTCCCCTGCGGTTAAAATGTGAATAACAAGCTCTCCTCCCATTCCTGCTATGACAATAGAGTCAACCTCTCCGTCGTGTATCGCTTCAAGCCCATTGGAAAGCCTTGTGGTAATCTGCTCTGTCAGACCGTTTGCCCTTATATGCTCATTGGCGCGCTCAAGCGGTCCCTTATTTATATCAACAGCAATTGCTTTCGGTATTATATTACCCTGCACCAGGGCAATAGGCACATAGCCATGGTCGGTTCCCACATCACACAGCGTGTAGCCGGCCGTGACCATTGATGCCACTGCCTTCATTCTTCTGGATAGCCTAATCATCTTACTCTAAGTAGTCCTTAAGCTTTCTACTTCTACTTGGATGACGAAGCTTTCTTAGCGCCTTTGCCTCAATCTGGCGGATACGCTCACGAGTGACGTTGAACTCCTTACCTACTTCTTCAAGTGTTCTGGCTCTGCCGTCCTCTAAGCCAAAGCGGAGTGTGAGTACCTTCTGCTCTCTCTCTGTAAGAGTGCCAAGCACCTCCTCAAGCTGCTCCTTAAGAAGTGTGAATGCTGCCGCATCAGCAGGAACCGGTACATTATCATCCTTGATGAAATCACCAAGATGTGAATCCTCCTCCTCACCGATTGGAGTCTCAAGTGAAACAGGCTCCTGCGATATCTTGAGTATCTCACGCACACGCTCTACCGGCATGTTCATCTCCTTGGCAATTTCCTCCGGTGAAGGCTCTCTGCCAAGCTCCTGAAGGAGCTGTCTTGACACACGGATGAGCTTGTTGATTGTCTCAACCATATGCACAGGAATGCGGATTGTTCTGGCCTGATCAGCTATGGCTCTTGTGATAGCCTGGCGAATCCACCATGTGGCATATGTAGAGAATTTGTAGCCCTTCTTGTAGTCGAACTTCTCAACTGCCTTGATAAGACCTAAGTTTCCCTCCTGAATCAGGTCAAGGAAAAGCATTCCTCTTCCCACATATCTCTTTGCGATGCTGACAACAAGACGCAGGTTTGCTTCTGCAAGACGCTTTTTGGCATCTGCTCCCTTGTCCACATCCCTCTGCAGTGTCTTTATTTCTTCCTTTATCTCAGCCTTTTCCTCTTCCGATGCACCATCAATGCGGCCCTTTAGTACATTAATCTTCTCGGTTGCTACCGCTCCGTCCTCCATATTCTGAGCGAGCTCAATCTCCTCATCTGCTGAGAGAAGAGGTACCTTACCTATTTCCTTAAGATACATACGGACAGGATCCTCGACGCTGACTCCCTCCGGTACTGAGAGATCAATCTTTTCAACCTCTACCTCGTCCTCATCATCGAGTATGATATCATCATCCACGTCATCATCATTGCTGATTTTAAGCACGTCTATGCCGTTTTGCTCGAGATAATCAATTACCATCTCAAACTTCTCCGGATCCAGATTTAAGTCCTTGAAAAAATCTGCAATTTCCTGATATTCGAGCATATTCTTTTTCTTTTTTCCAAGCTCAAGAATCTCAATAAGCTTCTGCTGGAAATTCAGTCTCTGCTCCTGCTCCTGTGCCATGTCTTTTTGTTCCTTTTTCTTTGCCATTTTATTTTCCTCTTTATTCTGGTATTTTTTGCAATTCTTCGAGTGCACGCTTATCCTCAATAATCCTCATCATGCCCTCCATATCTGTAGGTGCCAGATGCTTTGAGCGGTAGTCTATGCTGTTTTGCTTGATACGGACAACGGTTTCCCTGAGTGCGGTTGCCTTGTCATTTTTCCCCTCCACCTGATGGATTGTGGCATTGAAAAGCCCTGCCACCTCGCGCTGTTCGTCCTCATCGGTAAACATGCTTACTATCCTGGCCGGATTTACTGTATGCGTGGTCTCGTACTGTGAAAAAACCTCCTTAGCCACCTTGTGGTACAGCTCTTCGGTAAAGTCATCTGCACTGATACGCCCCTTTATCCTGTCAAAAAGTGAATTATCCTCTATGAGCCATGTGAGGAGAAGCTTCTGCGACTGCTTCATGCCATCCTCCTTTTTATTTTTCTCATTGATTCCACTTTTAAGCTTTGTCTGGGGCTTTACGATACCGCCCTTCATTGCCATACTGTTTACGAGCTTTCTTAAGTCGTCGTATGGTATGCTGTACTCTCTGGACACTGCCTGCGTATAGTTTGTCCGCTCAAGCTCCTCGGTAAAACCAAGCAGCTTCTTTGCGATTTCATTATAAAATGCGGTTTTTGACTCGGGATCGTCCATATCATAGCCTGCCTGCATGATCCGTATCTGAAACATAAAGCTGTTTTCAGCCTTTTTGATACGCTCCTCATACTCCTGTGCGCCAAGCGCCTTGATAAACTCATCCGGGTCCTTGTACGGCCGCATGTTAATGACCTTTGTTGTGATGCCTACCTCCTTGAGTATCGGAATCGCACGCAGCGCTGCCTTTACCCCGGCGCCATCACTGTCATATGTCAGATACACTTCATTGGTATATCTCTTTAATAGTGAGGCATGTCCGCTCGTGAGCGCCGTGCCAAGCGACGCCACCGCATTGTCAAAGCCCGCCTGATGCAGTGCTATGACATCCATGTAGCCCTCACACAAAAGGAGCTGATTTTTCCTCGTGCTCCTTGCTATATTAAGCCCGTAAAGATTACGGCTCTTATCAAATATCTTTGTCTCCGGAGAGTTTAAATACTTTGGCTCTCCGTCACCCATCACTCGGCCTCCAAAGCCTATGACGCGGTTGTGCACATCCATAATCGGAAACATCGCACGATTCCAGAACTTATCGTGCCCGCCTCTGACCTCATCTATCGTCACAAGACCTGTCTCCTTAAGTATCTCATCATCATAGCCCTTGCTGCGCAGATACTTGTACAGATCATCACTGTACTGGTCCGAGTAACCAAGCCCGAACTTCTGCATTGTCTCATCTGACAGCTCTCTCTTTTTGAAATACTCATGTGCCCTTTGTCCTCTCGGTCCACGAAGCAGCATATAAAAATACTTTGCAGCCTCTTTATTTATCTCAAGCAGCTGTGTACGCCTGTCTGCCTCCCTCCTTTGTGCTGAGGTCATCTCCTGCTTGGGAAGCTCAATTCCCACACGGTCTGCAAGCTCCTGCATGGCCTCAGGGAAGGTAAAGTTCTCATACTGCATGAGAAATGTAAATACATTGCCTCCGGCTCCACAGCCGAAGCAATAGTACATCTGCTTATTCGGTGAGACGGAAAAGGATCCTGTCTTTTCGTTATGGAATGGGCATAATCCAAAATAGGTACTTCCCTTTTTCTGAAGATGCACGTAGCTTCCTATAACATCGACTATGTCATTTCGCGAACGTACCTCCTCTATAAGCTCGTCAGAGTAGTACGGCATTTTATCATCCCCTTACTGTTCATCTTTGTTGTCATTTGTGTCGCCCGGCGAGCGCGTCTGCAGTGCGGCACTTAGCTCTTACAACCGGCTAACGCTACGCTGCTAAGAGTCTGTACGAATTATCAGTAACCATCTATTTCCCATGCTACCGGCACGAAATACTCGTGGAACTTCGTGGTGGCATACTGGTCTGTCATGCCTGATATATAGTCGCATATGATGCGCCCCTTGTCATCACCCTGCCCTAGCATGGCAAGATATTTCTGCGGCAGCTCCTCTATATGCTCCATATAATAGAAATAAAGCTGCTTGAGCATCGCCTTGGCCTTTTTCTCCTCGCTTTTTGCGACTGGATTGTTATAGAGGTTTGCGAACATGAATTTACGCAAATCCTGCATTGCCTGCGCGGACTCTTTTGACATGCATATATCGTCCTTTCCCATGCTGTTTGTGATGATATTGTGCACCATATGATTAAGCCTGGCCTTGGTGCTGTGTCCAAGCGTATTTCTTATCTCAAGCGGTATATCATCCTCGCACAGAAGCTGTGCTCGGATTGCATCATCAAAGTCTGAATTTATGTAGGCTATCTTGTCTGAAAGCCTGACTATTTTGCCCTCTAAGGTGTGTGGCATGAGCGAGGTCTGGTGATTTAGCATACCATCTCTGACCTCCCAGGTCAGATTGAGTCCTGCTCCGTCCTTTTCAAGCTTCTCCACTATGCGCACACTCTGCTCATTATGCTTAAAGCTACCCTCGTATATCTCATTGAGGATGCGCTCACCCGCATGTCCAAACGGTGTATGCCCCAGGTCGTGTCCCAGCGCTATAGCCTCCACCAGATCCTCATTCAGTCTCAGTGCCTTGGCTATTGTCCTGGCATTCTGCGACACCTCAAGCGTATGCGACATACGTGTGCGGTAATGGTCGCCCTTTGGCGTAAGAAACACCTGTGTCTTATTTTTCAGACGCCTGAATGCCTTGCTATGCAGTATCCGGTCCCTGTCCCGCTGAAAAACAGGTCTGATATCGCACTGCGGCTCATCATAGTCCCTGCCTCTTGAGTTGATGCTCAGGCATGCGAACGGACTAAGTATTTCCTGCTCACGTTTTTCTATCTGCTCGCGAATAGTCATTTATCTGCCTCCTCGCTGTCACAGTCGTTATGTTCTGCTGCTATTCACACACAAATGTAACAAATAGCGTTACATTCCACTAACAGTGCTCTACACTAATTATGCTCTACACTAGTTATTATTCGACGTGATTTTTAAAAATCCTTTTTTTATTTCTTTTTACTTTAATTTTCTTTCGGCAAAAATTAAATGCTATATCAATTACCGCCGAGCACATGGCGCAACATCTGAAGCTGTCCTCCTGTGATTTCATTGTCGTAGCTGCCATAGTAAAATTTATCGTCTTTTGCCAGTATGCAGCCCACCCAGGTGCCCACATGACTGTCACTCTCTATGGCATCCTTCATGGATTTGTAGCCCTCTATTGTAAAATAAGCATCATAGCCCTTGAAGTCTGCCGGATTTATTTTCACTGCACCAAAGGTATCCTCAAGACTTTTTACGAAATCCTCATCGCACTCCGTATAGCCTGTGACATCCTTGCTGTAGCGCGACTCTGACTGCCACTCCTCATCCCACATGAGAAAAACGCTGCAGTCCTTCCATGAATTGCTTTTTTCAACTACAGACAGCTTCTTGTATGAATTTGATGCGTTGCCCGCCATCTGTAAATATGTATCGTCACCGTTCTTATTCATATATAAGAGGTTTGAAGCTGCAAGCTCATAGTACCTGCTGCCATAGTCCTGATCCTTGTATACAATATAGCCAAGCGGACTGCCAGTCCCTGCATAGTCAAGCTCTATGGTTATCGGAATATACACCTGACTGTCATAAACCATAGGCCCAAGCCTGTCATCATTTGTGATACAACTTGCGACCTTTTCATACTCAGCCGGCTCGTTTGAAGGCGACATGAAATATGTGTAAACAACAATAATTGCAATGACAACAACCGGCACAATGACTATTACAGCTTTTAATGTTTTCCTTCGAACCCTGCGTCTGTGAATGCGCACTTTCCTGTCTGCATGCTCATCGCAATACCTGTATTTCACCAGTCTGTATACAACGAAAAGCTCCAGCACAAGCAAAAACACAGCAAAGGCCATCATACAGCCGGCCTGCCACATCACCTTGTGATTGACAAATTTCTTATCTATAAACCTAAGCGGTATGAGTATTATCGTCCAAAAAAGCGTATTTCCCAACACATACCGTGAATATATTTTCCTGCTTTTTATCACGGTAAGCGGAAAAAATGAAACAATCACTGTCAGCATGAGCACAATTGCAAAAAAATATCCCCATATCTCTGACAGGGTTGAGCCGTACAGTGCCTTGAAATACTGCGCCGGACCAAGCTTTTTGATATTGCCCCAGCCTGAGTATTTTGAGATAAAAAGCACTACTGTGCCGATAAACCATGTCAGTATATAGATGCCCATGTAGCATGCCATATTTTTCCTTGCAAAGCTGCCATATCTCATAACGGAATATGACACAAGCACCCCTGCAAGCACAGGAAATCCGCCCACTCTGCCAATCAAAAGATTTACATACTCCATAACAGCAAAGGACAAAACAAACACACATATTACATTAATATAAGATAGATTCAATCTCTTCACGCTGCAATCCCATCTCCAATATAATAATCAAATTCCTGTGACAGCTGTGCCCCTCAGTGTGGCAGGCAACGGTTACAGACCATTAATAGCCAATAGGCTTTCAAAATTATCTGCACAAAATAAAATAGGAAGCCGTTCACCGACTTCCCTGTTAATGCAGGAGATGGGACTTGAACCCACACGATATTGCTACCACAGGCACCTGAAGCCTGCGCGTCTGCCAATTCCGCCACTCCTGCGAACAAGCATTATTCTACCAAAAAGTTTAGAATAATGCAAGCATAAATTTAAAAAACTATACGAAATGTACGAAAAACTATAAATCTGTTACTACACCAACTTTGATATATCTAAAACCAGTGCATCAACCTCCTCCTGTTTTGTGGCCCAGCTGGTGCAGAATCGCACTACAGTGCCCTCTTTTTCTCTTTCCATCTCTTCAAAATAGTACTTCTCGGCAAGTGTCTTCTTCTGCTCATCCGATAAAATCACAAACTGCTGATTTGTAAAGCTCTCAACCCAAAACGGTATCTTTTTCTGTTCAAAAGCGCCTTTAATCTGCATGGCAAGCTCATCAGCACGCTTTGTCTTTTCAAAATAATCGCCATTCTCAAGCATAGTGGCAAACTGTAAGCCCATCAGCCAGCCCTTTGCAAGCACTGCACCGTTTTGCTTCATATAAGCCTTAAAACGATATTTGATATCCTCAGCATTTATAACCAGCGCCTCGCCAAAGAGCGCACCACACTTTGTGCCACCGATATAAAAAACATCCGAAAGCATGGCAAAATCACAAAGTGTAAGGTCATTTTTATCTGAGCCCAGTCCATAACCCATTCTCGCACCATCAACAAACAGATACATGCCGTATTTCTTGCAGACAGCACTGATATCGCAAAGCTCTCTTTTCGTGTAAAGAGTACCCTGCTCAGTCGGAAATGAAATATAAACCATCTTTGGCTCCGTCAGATACTCAGGCTTTGCATTGTCATAATACTCTGCGGCACACGCCTCAATCTGCGCAGCACTGATTTTACCATCCGTGTTAGGAAGTGCAAGAATCTTATGACCTGTATTCTCAATAGAAGCGGCCTCGTGGCAATTGATATGTCCCGTATCCGCTGCAATCACGCTCTGCACCGGTGAAAGCGCCGCCGCAACCACAACATAATTGGCCTGTGTCGCACCCGGAATAAATTTAATCATGGAATCATCTCTGCCAATAAGCCCCTTAATAATCTGCTCAGCCTTATCGCACCACTCATCCTCACCATATCCCGGATAGCTGGTTGTATTTGTATCCGCCAGTGCCTTCAAAACACAATCAAATGCACCGCGGTTGTAATCGTTATTAAATCTAATCATAAAAATCCTACCTTTCCTGTCTTATCATTATAGAGAGCCTGCCCAGCAACAACCGGAGCCTTGCGGAAGATGGGGCGCAAGACATCCGGGGGATGTCTGCTCTGCGCCGACCGAAGCGGAGCGGAGACCGCAAGACGCCCGGGGGACGTCTGTTCTGCAACGACCGAAGCGGAGCGGAGACCTTGGACCCATG
>OGPD01002530.1_pt1 | contig 10889 bp, 8 predicted proteins | sample 1552861 | NCBI WGS metagenome assembly OGPD01 (sample SAMEA2580280, study PRJEB22360) | human gut metagenome | biome: human gut; feature: human-associated habitat; material: faeces | place: Denmark | collected 2008/2010
TATTGAGTGCTTGTCGTCATACAGCCGACCGATTGTTATCTATCGAACAATTAATCAGGCTGAAACCGGACAGCGCCCTTTCTTTGCTTCGCCAAATTCAGTATCCGGAGAGGCTGTCGGATTCAAATGGCGCTTTATATGCGCTGCTAATGACGCAAGTGATTAATCAGTCATCTGATGAGGGGCATAAAAGTGATTCACTTATATCTGTTGCAATCGATTATTATAAAGGTACGAAGGACTCTGCTCATGCGGCACTGGCTTATTATAATGCCGGTCTGGTAGCAATGGATAATGAAGATTCGGAAGCTTCCCTGCATAATTTCCTAAAGACAATCGATTGGCTGGGAGAGAGTGATAACGATGAACTTCAGTTCATGGTCAGGTATAAAATGAGTCGTCTTTTCAACTTGCGACTGATTCCTGACGAGGAACTACGGTTGGGGAAGGCAGCGTTACCTTATGCCGAACGGATTGGTAATCCTTTGTATATCTGTGCACTGTTGCCATATATCACTCACGGATTTATGCAGACAAATCAACTGGATAGCGCCTATAAATATTCTGTGCAAGCGATACAGCTGGCTGAGAAAGAGAATCTGGTCCGGACATTATCACATATTTATTCACAGCATGCCCATCTTTGCATGGCAATGAAGGACTATAAACAGGCGTTGATGTATCGCGATAAAGATTTGGCTATTCTATTTGAACTTTTCGGAGAGGAAAATGAATATATCTATGATCATTATATAAATAAGGCAAACACACTGACTGAACTGCATCAGTATGATTCTGCTTTCTACTACATTAATAAAGCGGTGGAAGATACAACAGATATACAATATACAACTCGAAAGTCTTTGGCTAAGGCTGAAATTTATGCTGCTACCGGGCAGATGGATTCGGCATATTATTATATGAACCGACATGCTGACTTGCGGGATAGGCTCATAGAGGAGAGAGATAAGGAAGGTTTACTGACTTTGCACCGGAATTATCACAATGATGAATTGAAAAAAGCCAATACCCGTCTTTGGCAACAGGCGGTAGAAAGGAAGCTGCAACTGTACGTTGTGACTATTGTTTGTTGCCTGGCGATTTTGTTAGGGGTATGCATCTACTTCTTTTTATATAAAAGGAAACAACAGGAAGTATTGCGTCAGAAAGGACAGATTGCCCATCAGCAGGAGTTGTTGAAGTACCGTGAAATAGAAAAACTACAGGCAGAAAAAGACTTGTCGGAAGCTAAGGAAAGGGAAGCGCAGATTCGGGAAAAAGAGGCTTTACTAAAGGTTGAGTTCTTTAAGCGCCTGAATGAAACTTGTATTCCTGTGATTGAAAATCCAAAGACCCAGCAGAATATAATGCTCAAGAATGAGGACTGGAAAGTTATATTCAAGAATGCCAACAGTATCTTCCTGAATTTTACAGAACGTCTGAAGAATCAGTATCCTGCACTGAATGAGGAGGATTTGCGGTATTGCTGTATGGTGAAAATGCAGTTTTCGCAGACTGATATTGCTAAGATCATGCATCTGGAGAAAGATTCGGTGAAGAAAAGACTGAAAAGAATTCGTACCGAAAAGATGGGGATAGCGCAGGAAACGACATTGGAGGCTGTGCTTCGGGACTTTTAAATGGTTAAGAATGAGAATGAAATAATTTGTTAAACCAAACATTAGAATTATGAAACAAACACTGAGTTTTCATAGTCCGATCATTGCTTCTACACAGAGCAAGGTGGATGTAGAAGCTTTTGAGAAGAGTACAGATGCCTTTGAAAAGGGAGAGCGCTTACAGTCTTTTTATCTGTTGCTGGATTATATTGATCCGGAGTTACGCAGCAAATTTGGTAATGCCGAAGGAACGGAGTTTGCCGTGCCTCATGGTTCCATTATGGTCTATCTGAGGCTGGAGGGTGACCAGTTGAATATTACAGCTCCATTTCTGTTGTTGCCGGAAAAGGGGAGGATTCCTTTGCTGCGCCAGGTGGCAGCTTTGAATCTGACAGAACTGACATTAGCATGTATCTCTTTGCAGAATGATAAGTTGTTCTTTGACTTTCATTGTCCGGTGGCTTTATGCAATCCTTACAAGATATACTATGTGCTTGAAGAAATCTGTCGGATAGGTGATAAATATGATGATGAATTTGTGACTAAGTTCAAGGCCGAGCGTATTTATGAGCCCAAAATTACTCCATACGATGATGAAACGGTAGATAACGTATACAAAGCTCTTCAGCAGACCTGCCAGGAATGTATGGACGCTGTAAAATACTTTGAGACAGAACGAAAGTATGGTTATGCCTGGAATATATTATCCAGTACGCTTCTTAAAATATGCTATTTTGTCTGTCCGCAGGGTCAACTGCTGAATGATCTTGATAAAGCGATTACAGATCATGGGCGGGAGGATATGCCGTTGCCGGAGATCGTATCCCGTACCAAATCTGTTGTCACACGCCTTCAGGAAATGACGAAGGAGCAACTGGCTGCCGATCTTTACTTTGTTGAAACTTTCATTTCGGACAGACGCCGTTCCGTACTGAAAAACATTCAGGATAACTTTGAAGATGCATACGAGAAAGCCGGCTCGGCATTGGAATCAGGTGACTTCATCGTTTGCTGCCTGCTTATTATTAATAAATTCTATGAATTGTACTATTATAATAATGTGCAGAATGATGTGAATGCGGTAGTTGTGAAAGCAATGAAGGCTACCTCTGCCATGTCATGGGAAGAAGCTGCTCCGATATTATATGAAGCGATGGATAATATCATGGAAGGAGAACTGGATGTAGATGATGACGAAGAAGGTGGTGACGAAGACGGAGAAACAATGGGCTTCGATACGTCACAGCTTCAACAGATGCAACAGGAAATGATGCAGCAGGCGATGCAGAATATTGATATGGAGCAAATACAGAAGATGCAGCAACTTGCTATGGAGAATATGCAAAAGATGATGGCCGGTATGTATGGCAACAATAACAATACGGAAGAGGACACTAACAAATAAAGAACAAGACTATGGAACAGAATATATACAATGCCATTTATAAAGTGAATCATGCCGGTGGCTGCGGCAGTTGTTTTTATCTGAAACAATATGATCTGTTTGTTACCAATTATCATGTAGTAGAGGGATTCCGTCAGGTAGCGATCCAGGATAATGATAAGAATTCGTTTCTGGCCAGGGTCGTTATGGTAAATTCCGTATTGGATATTGCTTTGCTGTCGGTGGAAGGGGATTTTTCTGCTCTTCCGGATATCCGGTTATCGGAGTTGAAAGAAGTCGCGATCGGACAGAAGATAAACGTGGCCGGCTATCCGTTTGGTATGCCGTTCACAGTGACTGAAGGTACGGTTTCTTCTCCCAGACAGCTGATTAACAACAGTTATTATATTCAGACGGATGCTGCGGTCAATCCGGGAAATAGCGGAGGTCCCATGTTCAATGAACGTGGTGAATTGATCGCCATTACCGCCAGTAAGATCACCGATGCGGATAATATGGGATTTGGTATCCCTGTGGATACACTGAAAAAGGTACTGGAGAATATAGAAAGTCTGGACCGCTCTGTTTTCAATGTGCAGTGTAATAGTTGCGATGAATTCATTTCCGAAGAAGATGAATATTGCCCTTGTTGCGGTGACAAGTTGCCGGAAGAAATTTTTAAAGAGAGGGGACTGACCGATCTGGCTGTATTCTGCGAAGAAGCCATTGAAGCGATGGGAATCAATCCGGTATTGGCACGTGTGGGATACGAAGGCTGGAAATTCTATAAGGGAAGTTCGGAGATACGTATGTTTGTGTACGACCGTTCTTATCTGTTTGCCACCTCTCCGCTGAATATTCTGCCAAAAAAGAATCTGGAACCTGTGCTGACCTATTTACTTCAGACAGAGATTGCTCCTTATCGTTTCGGACTGGATGGAAATCAGATTTATCTTTCTTATCGTGTGCATATATCTGATATATTCTCCGATTATTCGGAAAATGTCAAGACGAATCTGACCCATCTGGCTTTCAAGGCAGATGATCTGGATAATTATCTGGTGGATACTTTTGGCTGTGAGTTTTCCGAATATGCTAATAAAAACGCTATCTGACCAATAACTAAACTATTTGAATATCACTCCTTTCGCTGAATTATTGAGGCGGAAGGAGTGTCTTTTTTCCTCCCTGCCGGACACTCGCAAATCTATTTTTACGAAGAATAACGAACGTTATATAGGTTTCAAAAAGCTCAAAAAAGGTAAAATGATGTTGCGATTCTCTGTTATTACTTATACTTTTGGACGATTAACAACTAAAAAACACAATAAAGTTATGAAGAAATTGATTTTTTTATTTGCATTTTGCCTTACTGTGACTAACATTTTCGCTCAAACTGACCCTAGCCAATTGAAAAAAGAAGGAAGCGACGCTTTTAATGCCAAGAACTATCCCGTAGCTTATGCTAAATTCAGCGAGTATCTGAAACAAACGAATAACCAGGATTCTGCAATCGCTTATTACTGTGGTATGGCTGCAGATGAAGTGAAAAAGTATGCAGAAGCTGTGACTTTCTTTGATATTGCTATTCAAAAGAAATTCAATATAGGTAATGCTTATGCCCGTAAAGCGCTGGCACTGGATGCTATGAAGAAGACTGACGAGTATGTTGCTACCTTGGAAGAAGGTCTGAAAGTAGACCCGGACAATAAAACAATGATTAAGAACTATGGTCTCCACTACCTGAAAGCAGGTATCGCTGCGCAGAAAGCCGGAAAAGCGGAAGAAGCAGAAGAATGCTTTAAGAAAGTGATTCCTTTGGATCATAAAACATATAAAACCAATGCTTTGTATAGCCTGGGCGTTTTATGCTATAACGACGGTGCGAATATCCTGAAAAAGGCTGCTCCTTTGGCAAACTCTGATGCAGACAAATATGCTGCAGAAAAGGAAAAGGCAGATGGCAGATTTAAAGAAGCTATAGGTTACTTGGAAGAAGCTACCAAAGTTTCTCCGGAAGATACAAAGTCTAAAACTATGCTTTCTCAAGTGCAGGCAGCTATGAAGTAAACTACCAATTCCAGATAGAAAGGGTTGCCGGGGAACATTTTGGCAACCCTTTTTTATTGCTTCTTTTTTTGAATGATCTACTTTTTGCGTACTTTTGCTTTCCCAAAAAGAAAGACTTTATGCAATTATATACAAGAGAAGAAACGATTCGGAAAATAAACCATTTAGGGCAATCCTGCCGGCCTTTTATTTTTATTATTAATTATTTGCAGGATGCATCTTATATTGAAGAAGTTGCCTCTGTTGACCCTTCTGAAGTAGTATATAACCTGAATGGGTTTACCAACCAATCTTCATCGAAGGATGTGCTTTCTTGTTTTGAAGAACCTGTCCACTGGAATTCTTATCCCGAATCTTTCGATAGTTACCGCCGGTCATTTGATATTGTCCAACGGAATATATTTGCCGGAAACAGCTTTCTGACCAATCTGACATGCCGCACGCCGATAGAGACCAACCTTAGTCTGAAAGATATTTTCTTCCGTTCAAAAGCAATGTATAAATTGTGGGTCAGGGATCAGTTCACTGTTTTCTCTCCCGAGATATTTGTCAGAATCCAACAGGGAAAAATCAGTTCTTATCCGATGAAAGGTACTCTTGATGCATCATTGCCTTCGGCTGTCCGGCAGCTGATGGATGATCCGAAAGAGGCTGCCGAACATGCTACTATCGTAGATTTGATCCGCAATGATTTAAGCATAGTGGCCGATCGGGTATCTGTGTCCCGATACAGGTATATTGATAAGTTGCAGACGAATCGCGGAACTATTCTTCAGACGAGTTCTGAGATACAGGGAACTTTGCCTGATAATTATCGGGAAAGTCTGGGAAATATTCTTTTCAAGCTCTTGCCTGCCGGTTCTATCACCGGAGCTCCCAAGAAAAAGACGATGCAGATTATCAGTGAAGCCGAGACGTACGAGAGAGGATTCTATACGGGCGTGATGGGGTATTTCGATGGAAGCAGCCTTGATAGTGCCGTTATGATACGTTTTGTGGAGCAGGAAGGCGACAGAATGTATTTTAAGAGCGGAGGCGGAATAACCTGCCGCAGTGAAGTGGAAAGTGAATATCATGAAATGAAACAAAAAGTATATGTGCCAATTTATTGAAACGATTCGCATAGAAGACGGACAGGTGTATAATCTGTCGTATCACACAGCACGCATGAACCGGACTCGTGCCGCCTTTTGGAAAGAAGCGGCTCCCATTGATTTGTCCGGCTTTATATCTCCTCCGTCTCTGTCCGGCATCTGGAAGTGCCGGATTGTGTACGGTAAGGAAATCGAAGAAGTCGGATATGCTCCTTATCAAATGAGAATGGTTTCTTCCTTGCGTCCGGTTGTTTCGGACACTATTGATTATAGTTACAAGAGTACCAATCGGGGAGAACTGAATGAACTGTTTGCCCGGAGAGGGAAGGCAGACGATATTCTGATAGTGAAAGACGGATATCTGACAGATACCTCCATTGCCAACATAGCGCTGTATGACGGACATACATGGTATACTCCGGCCCATCCCTTGCTTCAGGGGACGAAACGTGCGGAACTGCTGGATAATCGGTTCATTGTGGAGAAAGATATCCGGCAGGCGCAATTGGGCGATTACTCCCATATCATGTTGTTCAATGCGATGATCGACTGGAAGCGGCTCATCATACCTGTCAATGAAAAACATTTTATTCTATAACTAAAATTAACGGAATTATATACAGAACCGTTGAACAAAGCCTCTTTTTTATCTGTTATATTTATGTGTTTTTCATAGTATTAGATAAAGATTAATTAAAAGAGATTGTACTTCACTTGTGAAAGCTTAGAGTACATCAGAAGCAGAAGAGTCTGTTTTTTTGATAAATGTGTTAGAGCATCGGTTTTACCAGGCCGATGCTTTTTTTATGTCCTTTTGTTGCGTTTTGTAGTTTATATGAAATAAAATTTGTACGTTTGTAGGGTAATAATAGAAAATGATGAAGATGAACATACCCGTTATCTTTCAGTTTTTAAAAGATCTTTCTGCGAATAATAATCGTGAGTGGTTCAATGAGCACCGGTCAGAATATGAAGTAGCCCGTGCCGAGTTTGATAACTTTCTGGCAACAGTAATCGCCCGCATCTCTTTGTTCGATGAAACAATCCGAGGAATCCAGCCCAAAGATTGTACCTATCGTATTTATCGGGATACCCGCTTCTCTGCGGATAAGACACCCTATAAGATACATTTTGGCGGCTATATCAATGCCAAAGGCAAGAAATCCGATCATTGCGGATACTATGTGCATCTGCAGCCTGACGGAAGTATGCTTGCCGGAGGAAGCCTCTGTTTGCCTCCCAACGTACTGAAAGCTGTCCGCCAAGCCATTTATGACAATGTGGAAGAGTATATCTCCATTGTAGAAGATCCCGAATTCAAAAAATATTTCCCTGTGGTGGGAGAGGACTTCATGAAGACGGCTCCCAAGGGATTCCCGAAAGATTTTAAATATATTGATTATCTGAAGTGCAGACAGTTTGTCTGTTCTTATCTTGTTCCCGATGATTTTTTCACTCGGGCGGACATGATGGAGCAGATAGAGAAAGCATTCCGACAGTTTAAGAGATTTGCCGATTTCATCAATTACACAATTGATGATTTTGAATAAAATAATACCTAAATATATAAACTTAAAAATTAAACTCATATGGTAGTAGATACTTTAGAAAATCTGGAAAAATACGCGTCTTTGAATCCTTTGTTTGCACAAGCTATTGAGTTCTTGAAATCTCATGACCTTCAAGCCATGGAAATAGGCAAGACTGAACTGAAAGGAAAAGATCTGCTAGTGAATATCGCACAGACAAAGCCTAAGACTAAGGAAGAGGCGAAACTGGAAACGCATAATGAATTTATTGATATTCAGATCCCATTGTCGGGAACAGAAGTGATGGGGTATACTGCTGCCAAAGATTGTGTGCCTGCTGACGCTCCTTACAATGCAGAAAAAGATATTACTTTCTTTGAAGGACTGGCAGAAACATACGTAGCCGTGAAACCGGGAATGTTTGCCATCTTCTTCCCGCAAGACGGACATGCTCCCGGCATTACTCCCGACGGAGTGAAGAAAGTGATCGTAAAAGTAAAAGCATAAACCTAATTCAATTCTGATATGAAAGAGACACTCAACATTATCAAAAACGATCCCTGGCTGGAACCTTTCGCAGATGCCATTACCGGTCGTCACCAGTATGCACTGAACAAGGAAGCCGAGCTGACCAATAAAGGAAAACAAACTCTTTCGGACTTTGCATCAGGCTATCTTTATTTTGGTCTGCACCGTACTCCCAAAGGATGGACGTTCCGCGAATGGGCACCGAATGCTACTCATATTTATATGGTAGGTACATTCAACAACTGGGAAGAGAAAGCTGCTTATAAGCTGAAAAAACTGAAAAACGGTAATTGGGAAATCAATCTTCCGGCAGATGCCATTCAGCACGGAGACTTATATAAGTTGAATGTGTATTGGGATGGCGGACAAGGTGAACGCATTCCTGCATGGGCTACACGGGTAGTGCAGGACGAACAGACCAAGATATTCAGTGCGCAAGTCTGGGCACCGGAAAAGCCATATAAATTCAAGAAAAAGACATTCAAGCCTGCTACGAATCCTTTGTTGATCTATGAATGCCATATCGGAATGGCGCAACCGGAGGAAAAAGTAGGCACATACAATGAATTCCGCGAAAAAACACTTCCACGCATAGCACAGGAAGGCTATAACTGTATTCAGATTATGGCCATTCAGGAGCATCCTTATTATGGTAGTTTTGGCTATCATGTATCCAGTTTCTTTGCTGCTTCTTCCCGCTTTGGTACGCCCGACGAACTGAAAGCGCTGATTGATGCTGCTCATGAGATGGGTATTGCCGTTATTATGGACATTGTCCATTCTCATGCGGTGAAAAACGAAGTGGAAGGTTTGGGTAACTTTGCCGGTGATCCGAATCAGTATTTCTATCCCGGCGCTCGCCGTGAGCATCCGGCATGGGATTCACTCTGCTTTGACTATGGCAAGAATGAAGTGATTCATTTCTTGTTGTCCAACTGTAAATACTGGCTGGAAGAATATAAGTTTGACGGATTCCGTTTTGACGGTGTGACGTCTATGTTGTATTATAGCCATGGGTTGGGAGAAGCATTTTGTAATTACGGAGATTACTTCAATGGTCATCAGGACGGCAATGCCATTTGCTACCTGACATTGGCGAATGAGTTGATTCATCAGGTCAATCCGAAGGCTATCTCTATTGCTGAAGAAGTTTCCGGTATGCCGGGACTTGCGGCCAAAGTAGAGGATGGCGGTTACGGATTTGATTACCGTATGGCTATGAACATCCCTGATTACTGGATCAAGACTATCAAGGAAAAGATTGATGAGGACTGGAAACCTTCCAGTATGTTCTGGGAAGTAACCAACCGTCGTCAGGATGAAAAGACGATCTCTTATGCGGAAAGTCATGATCAGGCATTGGTAGGAGACAAGACTATTATTTTCCGTCTGATTGATGCCGATATGTATTGGCATATGCAGAAAGGCGATGAGAATTATGTAGTCAATCGCGGAATCGCTTTACATAAGATGATCCGCTTGCTGACATCTTCGACGATCAATGGCGGTTATCTGAACTTTATGGGTAATGAGTTCGGGCATCCCGAATGGATCGATTTCCCGCGTGAAGGTAATGGATGGTCTTGTAAGTATGCCCGTCGTCAGTGGGATCTGGTAGATAACAAGAATCTGGCTTATCACTATATGGGAGACTTTGATGCTGAGATGCTGAAAGTGATTAAGAGTGTGAAAGACTTTCAGGCGACTCCGGTTCAGGAGATCTGGCATAATGATGGTGATCAGGTATTGGCTTATGGACGTAAGGATCTGATATTTGTATTTAACTTCAATCCGAAACAGTCTTTTGTGGATTATGGTTTCCTTGTTACTCCGGGAGCTTATGAAGTAATCTTGAATACGGATAATGTTGCATTTGGCGGAAATGGTCTTGCAGATGATTCAGTAGTTCATTTCACGATTGCCGATCCGTTGTATAAGAAGGAAAAGAAAGAGTGGCTGAAACTCTATATTCCTGCACGTACAGCTGTTGTTTTGAGAAAGAAGAAATAACTCAAGGAATAAAAAATAAGAAAGCCCTTGCCGAGCATTTGATGTTTGGCAAGGGCTTTTTTCTATAAGAATGTTCCCGGACCGAGAATGTCGTACATATAACTGACATTGCGGGTTTTTAGCAACATTCCTTGCGGGGAATAAAAGAGCTGGTATTTGATATCTACATTATCTTGTCCTACCTTAATGACGATGATTGCCTGCCATTTAGGAAACTCCACCATGGTTACATCATTTACTGCCCAACTGGCATAAGGACCGGATACAAAGGCATTGTATACGGTAGGTGTCACCCGGTCGAGACTGACAAGATCCGTCTGTGTCATTTGCCATTGAGCCTGCGTATTGAACCAGACGTTTTTAGTAAATCCATTCATGACAAAGTTAGCGCAATAGTAGCCATCATCCTGCGACCATGCTACACCGTTGGCTTTGGGGTACATCTTTTTGAAGGTAGCCTGTATATTGCCGGGAGGTAAGATTGCGAAGGCAGATACAGACAATAATAATATGACTGCCAAAAAACTAATTTTCTTCACTCTTCTTCTCCTTTTTTTCACCAAACTTATTTTCTGTACCATGAATCAAACGTATAATGTTTGCTTTATGTTTTATGTAAGCTAAAATCGTAAACAATAAACTTACGATTAAAATC
>OGPD01002547.1_pt1 | contig 10826 bp, 10 predicted proteins | sample 1552861 | NCBI WGS metagenome assembly OGPD01 (sample SAMEA2580280, study PRJEB22360) | human gut metagenome | biome: human gut; feature: human-associated habitat; material: faeces | place: Denmark | collected 2008/2010
AAGATCACCAAAAACCATCGTGCCATCCAGCATAAAGCTTACATTTTCAATTATCTTTTCTCCCTCTTGTATGGCAGTGTAGGCCATGCCTTCATCACCTTCCTGCTTACTTTTTGAAATATTAACTTCATTTATTTCATTTATCAATTCCTGTAAGTCGTTAACAGCTTCATCAATACCATTTCTATCAATTTGTAAAACATTGCTCATAACATATTCTCCTTAGTAAATTTCTCTGTCTGCCTCATCAATATCCTGTATAAATTTTTGCATATTGCTTTTATTGTTATCGCACAAAACTCCTGCTGTCTTAAATAGTAACATGCTTGCAGTGTCCGCAAAACTATATAATTTTTCGGCAGTAAGTCCTTTCATACTTCCATCATCTATAATCCCTTTTAATATTCCGATATATTTAATAATAATATCATCTATCTGTTTTCCCACCTCCATATATGCCTGTGAATACTCTCCTATATAATTATCATCAATAATAATTATATTTCTACTTCCCAAAGGATTCATAACTGCCACTATCCCAACCTCCTCAGTTCATACTTTAAGATTTGTCTTTTATACATTATTGAAGAAATCATGTCATATTTTTCTTCTAACATATTTTCATTATTAAGAATCTCTTTGTCCATCTGTTTCATCATATTCAATAATCTATTACTGTTAACATTATAACAATTGCCAGATACTCGATCGCTCATTCTTCCTACATATCTTTCAACTAGCTTAACATTCTGTATTAAACATGACATATTCTCTAATTTTATCTTTTTTTTCTGCCTTTTGATTTCATACTTATCGCATTCACTCTCAAAACGTTTTTGCGTGCACTTTTGATTTTTTATGATTTCTTCAAGATTTTCAGCCTGTGATCTGAGTTTAACTATATCATTGTCACAGGCAATTATACTTTTTCTTATTTCTTCTTTTCTTTTTTGTTCCATAACCTCTCTCCCTTTCGCGCAAATTCATACATAATATATATGTTATCATTTGTATTGTTTAATTACAATAATACAATTTTACCATTTTCATCAACTTATTTTGTCCGATTTTCTTTCAGCTTCCTGCACTCCTTTTCTCTTGCAAATACAGGCCGCCTCCAAAGTCTTCGAAGCGGAAATCGTATGATACTGTCCTTTTCATCCTCGCCGCCTGTCAGCTCGCTGCCCACGAATGGCATCATGTATGGATAACCACAGCTTTTGAGCTTTGCAAGATGCAAAAGTATCACCATCAGACTTATTAAAAATCCAAAGTATCCAAGCCATGCCGACATAATTATTACAGCGAATTTGAGTATCCTAAATGAAAATGCAAACTCCTCACTCGGTATGGCAAACGAGCAGAGTGCGGTGAATGCAACCAGGATGACCACTATAGGGCTCACTAAATTTGCATCCACTGCTGCCTGTCCGATTATGAGGCCTCCGACTATGCCTATCGTATTTCCCATGGCTCCGGGAAGTCTTATGCCGGCTTCGCGAAGCAGTTCAAAGGACAGCTCCATCATGAGCACCTCTATGAGCTGTGGAAACGGGCAGCCGAGTCTTGCTTCATAAAACGCCAGTATGAGTGGTGTCGGCAGTATCTGTGTATGAAAATTTGTGACCGCCAGATAAAGCCCCGGCAATGTAAATGACATAAAGGCTGCCACGTACCTTATCAATCTGGCAAAGCTTGCCGCTATCGTTCTGTTATAGTAATCATCTGCGGTTTTTAAAAAATTGTTCATGGTGGTTGGCAGTATTATTGCTATCGGTGAATTATCGCACAGCACCACCACCCTCCCCTCTAGGAGCGCATTTACCGCCACATCCGGCCGCTTTGTGGTCTGAAGCTGTGGGAACGGTGAATACCATTTTGCCTCAGCAAACTGTTCAAGAACTCCCGAGTCACCCACATGGTCTATCACATAGCTGTCCAGATTCTTTTCCACTTCCTCTACAAGCCCCGGTTTTACGAGGTCTCTCACATACAATATGTCCACATTGCTGTGTCCGCGAAGCCCCTTTTTCACCTCTTTACACTTTAAGCGAGTGCTCCTTAACCTGCGCCTGATAAGTGCAGTATTTATCTTTATTGAATCAGCAAAGCCCTCATTTGAGCCTCTTATGACCTTTTCCGAATCAATCTCCTGAATTGACATGGCGGGATATCCCTTGTCTGGAAGCTTGAAGGCATCCGGATAGCCATCCACAAAAAAAATCACGTCTCCTGTCAGCATCATCTGGGCTGCCTCATTAACCGTGTGCAGATGTGCAAATTCGGATAGAGCTGCCTGATTTTTGTCAAGTACTTCCTTAACCTGATCCCGGTCTATCCCTTCAAGGTATGATGTAAATCGTCCAAACGCACTGTTATTGATACCGGAGCCTGCACATGTCACCTCAATATATGCAACAAAACACTTTATGGAAGCATCACGCCCCAGATACATCTCCTGCATCTTGATATCTGAGCAGTCAGAATATATCTGCCTGAAGCTTTTTATGTTCTCATCTATGTTTGTGGTCATCTTTAACTCTCCTATATACCCAATAAATCCCGTAAGATTTAAAATCCCTGATATAGTATGACCATACAAGCCCGCAAATATCCCTGATTACTTATTTTTTGCTATTATCTAAGCCACTAACTAAGCCACTAAAAAAAGGCCGCCGTTCACACGTCAGTGCAACCGGCAGCCCCTGGTTTTGTTATATTATTTTGTATTTTATTATCTTTGTCTGCTATAATCTTGTTTTATTTCTGTTTTATTTCTTCTCTTCATCCTGCTTTTGTATCACAGCCTTCACAGCAACCGCCTGATTGGCCACATGCGTATGCATTTCTGTAGTCACAAGCTCCATATTTCTTGCCTCAAGCGCCCTGTAGATGGCATCATGCTCCTTAACAAGCATCGGATAATTCTTTGGGTCCTTCAAATACTCCACTCTGTAGCGGTACATCTGCTCGCGGATATTGTTCATCATAGATACAAGCTTCGCATTGTCGGTTGCCTCGTAGATAGCATCGTGAAATTTCACATCCTCCTCAGCTATCTTTTTCACATCTCCTGAATCCATGCTCCTCTTAAACTCGTCCTTTATGGTTTTTAGATTCGCAAGCTGCTCATCACTGATTTTCTTACAGGCTATTTTGGCTGCAAGCTCATCGAGAGCCTCTCTCACCTCAAGCACATCCTCCATATCCTTGAGAGTCATCTTGGCAACCTCTGCGCCCTTTCTCGGCATTGTGACTGCAAGCCCCTCCTGCTCAAGCATTCTGATTGCTTCACGTATAGGTGTACGGCTGACTCCAAGCTTTGACGCAAGCTGCAGCTCCATAAGTCTCTCTCCCGGCTTGAGCTCACCCTTTAAAATTGCCTCACGAAGTGTATTAAACACCACATCACGCAGTGGCAGATATGCATCCATATTTAAAGTTAAATTATCAGTCATCAAACTTCTCCTATCTCTTGTATTATCATTCTCACATATAAGAAAAAAGTAACTATAAAGCACCCGCTGTGCTATCCGGATATCACGTTATTTGCGATTATTGTATACAGATGTCAGATACACCTGTCTGGCAAGATGTGAGCTTCTCATGGCTTTGTACGCTTTCTTTGCAGTATCTTTATCGTCAAACAGTCCAAAAACCGTCGGACCACTACCGCTCATCATGGCTCCTACCGCGCCATTTGAAAGCATATGCTTCTTTATCTCATCTATCACCGGATAGTTTGGTATGGTCACGGTCTCTAAGACATTTCCCATATGTGCTGCGATATCATGCAGATTCTTAGCCTTTATATCATCTATCAGGCGGTCTATATCCGGATGAATAGTCGTATCATCAAGCTTCAGATTCTGGTACACAAATTTTGTGGATACCGAGATGGACGGCTTTGCAATAAGCACCGGACACTTTACCATTGGAGGAAGAGGACTAAGCGCCTCTCCTATGCCCTCGGCCAGCGCCGTGCCTCTCATAATACAGTATGGTACATCCGCACCTATCTGCACACCTCTTTCCATAAGCTGTCTCTTTGTCAGTCCCAGTGAAAAAAGCCTGTTTACACCTATAAGCATAGCCGCCGCATCAGTACTGCCCCCCGCCATCCCTGCTGCAACAGGAATACGCTTGTCCAGCTTCACTGATACACCGTCAGTTATAGAAAACTCATCCATCAGAAGCTTTGCAGCCTTGTATATGAGATTGTTCTCGTTTACAGGGAGAAAAGACAGATTGGTCTGTATCTGTATGCCCGGCTCCTTTGTCCTTTTGATATCAAGCCTGTCATACAGATGAATGGTCTGCATAATCATACGGACCTCATGATATCCGTCCTCTCTGCGCCTCACAACATCGAGCCCCAGATTAATCTTGGCTAATGCTTTTAATGAAATATCGTTATTACTACCCATATTGTATTACCTCTGTTTTTTGTATACAAGGATTATAACACACCATGCCAAAAAGAGCAAATTTAAATATTCTCATTTAATTGTTCATTTTCATTACTTTTCAGATCTTCCACGTATTGCACAAAAACACTATGTTCACATAGTACATGTTTACTAGATTTAAAAAGTAACCCTCTAACGCACAACAACAAAAAGCCTCACAGCATATCCATAATGCTTGTGGGGCTTTTTGTTAAAAAGTTTCTCTAAACTCGTATGTACAATTTTTCTATTTCTTTTCCAATATAAATTTGCTAATCAGCTCGTTCATTGTCTCCGCCTGTGCTGAAAGCTCCTCACTTGTTGCTGATGTTTCCTCTGCATTTGCTGAGTTGGACTGTACAACATCTGATATCTGATTAATACCGGCCTCTGCCTGCTCCATAGCCTTTGCCTGCTCCTCTGCAATCTCGCTGAGTTTTTGAGAAGAATCTGCAACTTCCTTCATACCATTGATAACCTTTTCAATAGAAGTACTTACGCGCTCTGCAGCTTCATTACCCTCGTTAGATACCGCAATGGCACTCTCTATAAGCTGACGTGTGTCAACCGCAGCCTTGGCACTCTGCTCTGAAAGACTTCTGATTTGTCCCGCAACAACTGCGAATCCTTTACCTGCCTCACCTGCACGCGCTGCCTCGATAGCTGCATTGAGTGAAAGAAGGTTTGTCTGACTGGCAATATCCTCAATCTCAGAAATGATATTCTCAATCTGCTTAGATGTATCATTGATGCGTCCGATAACATCAACCATGCCCTGCATCTCTGTATGGCTGTGATCTGCTTCCTCAGCATACTCCTGTGCAATCCTGTATGTATCATTGAGCTTCTCAGATGTTTTCTCAACACCGCCTGTGATATCTGCAAATGTAGCCTGAAGCTCCTCAATGGCTGCTGACTGATCCATAGCACCTTCTGCTATTTCCTGTGCTGCCTGAGCAAGGTTGTTAGAACCTGCTGTAACAAGTGATGATATCTCATTGATATGTGACATAACATCATTCATCTGTGTCTTCATCTGACGCATTGCCATGAGAAGTCCAATAAAATCTCCGGTATATTTATCTTCCATGTCTGATGAAACTGTATAATCTCCTTCTGCCATCTTTCCAAGAAGCTTGTCAGAGTCAGATATGATAGTCTTAAGGTCTGCTGCCATGTTTTTCGCAACCCCTACCATATCAGCAATTTCATCTTGTGAATCAACTGCCGGGAATGGAGCCTCAAGATCACCCTGTGCAAATGTACGTAATCTCTGTTTTAACTCATCGAGTGGTTTAGAAATACCAACTGCAACTTCGTCCCCGATTTTCATCGAGATAAAATATGAACTGACAATGATAACAATAACAATACCAAATGCGGCATATGATACTAATGATAATCTCTTGCTTAAATTATCTCCCTCTGTTACCTTTGTATCCATAAGGGCAACAAGCTGCTGATATATCTCATCATATGCAGGTGCAAGATCTGCTACTGCTCTCTCCTCGGCTTCCTTCTGTGTCTCAGGATCTGTAGCATTCCTACCTAACTGTCCGATTTCATCATCGAGACTCCAGTATGAATCGAGCTTACTGTTTATATCATCATATATATCCTGCTCCTCACCTGTCTTTATAGAGCTTTGCAGCTCTTTCCAGTATTTTTGAAATGATTCCTTTTTAGAATCATGTGTATCAGACATCTTACTTAATGTGTCAGAAGCTGTATAACCGATAAGAGCTCGTGTAGCGCTTCGTGTCTCTGAGAAGGTTACCATAACCTTTCCTATATCTCCCTGTGAAAATCCGTAAAAGGTTAGTGCGCTGGAATATCTCATTGATACAAGAATCATAAGAATACCCGCGATAACCCCCGATGCCGATGCTACAAATGTAGTCAGTCTGAAGCCTTTCTTTAAACGATTTTTGATGCTAAGTGCTTTCCACTTTGACATGTCTAATTTCATGATATTTCCTCCACATGAATAATGATACTTATATACTATTCTTCTATTATACACCTCTCAAAAAATTATACAAGCACTAAAAAGGTGACTGCACGCTGCGTGCAGCCCCCTTTTCATAATTCATAAATCAGATTTCTTATATAATATTCGTTCCATCACGACACTTTTACATACACATCCGGCTTCTAGCCCTGTACCTGTGTGTCCTCTGTGCCATTCTTCCAGTCATCAAACTTCTTGACTACGGCATCATAAGTATCCTGGCAAATTGATGGCAGCTTGTCTCCCCAGGCTCCTGTTGCCTGTGAAAAGCCCTTCTTGAATGCATTCAAAAGCTCATCAGCCTTGTCCTTGTCGCCTCCCGACAGTGCCTTTGCAAAGTCAAGAATACGGTCTGAGGTCTTCTCAACTCCCCAGTATCCATCCTCTGCGATGTCCTTTTTGGCCTGCGCTATTGTGTCTGCATCTACAGTCAGATTCTCAAACAGACTCTTTAAGCCCTGTGACTTGTCCCAGGTTGAAGCCTGTCCCGTCATGGACTTTCTGACGATCTCGATAAGCTGCTGCTGTCTGGCGTTGGCATCATCCTTAAGTGCCTGTACCAGTGCATCTCTGTCTGCCTTGCTCATCTTCTGGTTTACTGTGCTCTTTGCAGTATCCTTTGAATCATCCTTGCTGTCTGATTTCTCATATACAGCTGCCTCCTCGCTGAAGCCTGCAGTCTTTGCATCCGACTTATCCGTCTTTGCATCCTGCTTCTTTGAAGCGGTATTAGTATTCTTTGTCTGCGCCTCGTCCTTTGCTGTGACACTCTGCGCCGCTACTGCTGAAACTACACTTGAAATAGCATCTAACATCTCTCATCCCTCCCTGGTAATGTGCGTGCGGGAATCCTTTCCCGCTATACTATTATCAACCTGTATAGCGTCTGATATAGCTAAACAGTCTTTCTCTTATATTGTGTATCGGCTGTTTTGTATCTGTTTCTTATAGCCCTTGCCGTTATTTTTTCAATTTTCTGCCAAATATAAATGTCGAAAAATATATTACCGATGCGATAATCACTATCATCGGACCTGTTGCCACATTGGTGTAGTATGACACTGCGAGGCCGACTATACCGGAAAATACTGAAAATATCACTGAAAAGAAATGATACTCACGCATATTTTCCGAAATATTCCTTGATGAAGCCGCCGGTAATATAAGCAGAGCATTTATGATAAGTATGCCTATCCACTTGATGGATAGCATAACTATGAGTGCTACAAGCACCGCAAACAGATTATCCAGAAGACGCACATGGATACCCTTGCTTTTTGCCACGCTCCTGTGTATACATATGGCGTTGAGCTTATTGAAGCAAAGCACCCAGAACACTATAGTGACCACAAAAATCACAATTAGATAAACTATCTCAGTCTTTGTGATGCTTAGCACATCGCCCACCAGTATACTTGAGTATTTGCTGAAATTGCCGCCCTTTGACAGTATCGCAAGACCTATCGCCACAGAGCACGATGAAAATACCGATATAATGGTATCTGTCGATGCAGTGTTCAGACTGCCTATCTTATTTAAAAGAAGTGCAAACACTATCGCAAATATCACCATGGCAAGCGAGGTGTCTGCCATGCCGCATACCACTCCGACAGCGATTCCTGTAAGTGCTGAATGTCCGAGTGCATCTGAAAAGTATGCCATCTTTTTGTTTACAATCATGGTTCCCATTATGCCAAAAAGCGGTGTGATGATGAGCACAGCGATAAGGGCATTTCTCATAAAATCATATTGAAGCCAGGAGGTTATATTCATTTGTGTTCCTCCTCTCTCACCCAGGATTCCTCTCCTGTGTAAAAAATTCTCTCAAATTCCTTGCTCTCGAAGACTTCCTTCACAGTCCCCTGCTTTGCTACTGTCTTATCAAGCAGCACAACATGGTCTGCGTACTTTGCCACATAGTCCAAATCGTGCGATATCAGTATGATTGCAAGGTCATAGTGAGTCTTTAAATAATCCATGGTCTTATAGAAAAGCTCCATGCCGTTTTGGTCTATTCCGGACACCGGCTCATCCAACAGCAGCAAGTTCGGCTCGTCCATGATTGCCATGGAAAGAAGCACTCTCTGCAGCTGTCCTCCCGAGAGGTTGCACACCTGCTTGTCGATGAGCTCCTCAGCCTCAAATACCTCGAGTGTCTCCCTTATCTTTGCCTCTATCTTTTTGCTCTTTGGCAGAAAAACAGGATAATTGTACTGATAGCTTGCTATTAGGTCATACACGCTGACCGGTGTATTTTTCTCGATATTGACAGACTGCGGCACATAGCCGATTTTAAGCTTAGCCATATGTCCGTCCTTAGTATCCTTGAACTCAATCGTACCGGTGTGAGGTATCTCGCCGAGTATCGCCTTTATGAGTGTAGATTTTCCGGCACCGTTCTGGCCTATTATGACATTGAAGGAGCCGCAATGTATGTGCATATTTACATCCTCAAGCACTGTCTGCTCTCCAAAGCTCACTCCAAGGTTATTTATTTTTATGCAATGAAAGCCACATGGCTGTATTATTTTCCGCATATTTTCTCCAATTTTATTTAGTAAATGCCTCTTTGATAAGCTCTATATTGTGCTCCATACCATCAAGATAGCTGTCCTTGTCGTACTCTCCCCTGTTGAGAGGGTCGATATAAATCACATGCACATCTGTCTCACGCGATACGGTATCTCCCATGCTCTTTCCGTAGAGCTCCTCAGCTAGTATTACCGACACTCCATCATCCTTTATGGCACCTATTACCTGTTTTATCTCACCTGCGCTGACTGAGCGCTCCTCGTCAAGGTCTAACAGATAGCATGCATTCATTGAAAAATCATCCGCTACATACGCATAGGCCTCATGGAATATGATGATATTCTGTCCATTGGTAAGACTCTTTAGGCTATTTATCTTTTCTTCAAGCACTGCAAGCTTTGCATCATATGCTTTTGCATTTGCATAATATTCATCAGCATGCTTTGCATCCTTTTCGGCAAGCCGGGATGCGATTGTCTGAACCATGGTGCGGTAACGCGGCACGCTCATCCATGCATGGGCATTCTCATCACCATGGTCATGATCGTGCGCGCTATCTGATTCTGCGTCTGCTTCGTGGTCATGGTCGTGGTCACTGTCCGATTCTGTGTCTGCCTCGTGATCATGATCGTGGTCACTGTCCGATTCTGTGTCTGCTTCGTGGTCATGGTCGTGGTCACTGTCTGCATCATCCTCAGAAAGAAGTGCCACATCCTCACAGGCCTCAACCACATCAAGCTTCGGATACGCTTTTGCCACATCAGACATAAACGACTCTATACCGCCTCCGTTTATTACAAAAACATCGGCTGTGGATAAAAGCTTCATATCCTCCGGTGTTAGCTGAAAATCGTGCAGACAACCGGTCTGTGGCTCGCTTAAGTTTTCGAGTCTCACTCCGTTCACACCATCCACTATGTTTAAAGTGGCAATGTACATAGGATAGAAGGATGTCACGACAGTAAGCATATCGTCTGCTTCGTCAGTATTTTTTGTATTGCCCGAAGCATTTGATGCTCCACCGGCAGCGCCTTTCATACCTGCTGTGTGCTCATATGCCATTACCGCAAGCGTACACACTATCAATATACACAAAAACATAATGCCTACAAATTTGCATTTATTCTTCATATATTAAATATTCGCCTTTCTTTCTATAACTTTATTTCTTTTTATGATTATTAACGCTTTTTTTGCTCTTGGCCTTATCTCTGCGTTCTTTAGTCTTTTTGGCAACCGGCTTTCCGGTCTTCTTCCAGCGCTCCTTTTTGTGTGGCTGGGATGCAGCGGCTCTTTTTGCAGCTGATTTTGCCTCGCGCTTTGCTTCTTCCTCCTGTTTCATGGCAAGAAGCGTCTCCTCGTCAAACACGAGTGAATCTATGAGATTCCAGATTTCGTCCCTGCCTTCCTTTGACATGGACGAAAACGGTATAACTACCGTGCCCGGCTTCACATGAAGCACATCCTTGATAGTCTTTATGTGTGCGGCAATCTGGCTTTTTTTCAATTTATCAGATTTGGTTGCAATGATAATCGGTGCAAAGCCCTGGTTTACCATCCAGTCATACATCATGATATCATTGTCCGATGGCTCATGCCTTATATCTATTAAAAGAAACACTGCCTGAAGCTTTTTGGAGGTGTGAAGATAGTTTTCTATCATCGGTCCCCATTTTGCTGCGACTTCTTTAGATACTTTGGCATAACCATATCCTGGAAGGTCTACAATATACATTTCTTCATTTACGTTGTAGAAGTTAATGGTCTGTGTTTTTCCTGGCTGTCCTGAAGTTCTTGCTAAAGACTTTCTGTTTACAAGGGCATTAATGAGGGAT
>OGPD01002554.1_pt1 | contig 10797 bp, 8 predicted proteins | sample 1552861 | NCBI WGS metagenome assembly OGPD01 (sample SAMEA2580280, study PRJEB22360) | human gut metagenome | biome: human gut; feature: human-associated habitat; material: faeces | place: Denmark | collected 2008/2010
GGTACCGATCTCATCGATACATCTTCCGTCTCTCGGAGAGCGGGAATCTGCAACCACAATTCTATAGAAAGGAGCTTTCTTCTGTCCCATTCTTCTTAATCTGATCTTTACTGCCATTTTGTTTCACCTCCTCATAGGTTTATTGAATAATATATATCAAAAGTAAAATAAATACTTTTGTTAACAAAACATGAAATTCTTTAATGAAATTCCTTTAATGAAATCCATTAAAACGGAAGTCCTTTGAATAAGCCTCCAAGACCACCGCCTCCACGGCGTCCCTTCTTGCCGCCCATCATGCCGGGCATCTGCTTCATGAACTTCTTTGTCTGCTCAAACTGCTTTACAAGTCTGTTGACCTCTGATACATCCACACCTGCGCCTCTTGCTATACGAGCCTTGCGGCTTGGATTAAGAAGCTTTGGATTTCGTCTTTCCTCAGGTGTCATGGAATAGATGATTGCCTCTGTGCGGGCCATGCCCTTTTCAGCTTCATCTGTATCAATATCCGGCATCTTGCCTCCACCGATACCCATGCCCGGCATCATGCCCATCACGCTTGAAAGACCGCCCATCTTCTTCATCTGACTCATCGAATCAAGGTACATCTCAAAATCAAACTCATTTTTGCGCATCTTCTGCTCAAGCTTCTTGGCCTGTTCCTCATCAATGTTCTCCTGCGCCTTCTCAATCATGGAAAGCACATCGCCCATGCCGAGGATTCTTGAAGCCATACGCTCCGGATAGAACTGCTCAAGGTCTGAAAGCTTCTCGCCCATACCTGCGTATAGTATCGGCTTTCCTGTAACGGCTCTGATTGAAAGTGCCGCTCCACCTCTGGTGTCACCATCAAGCTTTGTGATGACAACTCCGTCAATTCCTATCTTTTCATCAAAGGTACCTGCTACATTTACCGCATCCTGACCTGTCATGGCATCAACCACGAGGATGGTCTGGAAAACATCAGTAGCTTCTTTTATCTCAATAAGCTCTGCCATCATATCCTCATCAATATGAAGACGTCCGGCAGTATCGATGATAACAACATTGAAATCGTTTTTCTTAGCGTGCTCCACAGCAGCCTTTGCGATGTCGGCAGGCTTGTTTTTATCACCCATTGAGAAAACCTCAACGCCCTGCTTTTCACCATTTATCTTTAACTGCTCAATCGCAGCCGGACGATACACATCACAGGCTACAAGCAGTGATTTCTTGCCCTTGCTCTTAAGCTTTCCGGCAATTTTTGCTGTGGTGGTTGTCTTGCCGGCTCCCTGAAGACCTACCATCATGATAACAGTAAGCTCCTTGCCCGGCCTGAAAGCAATCTCTGTCGTCTCAGATCCCATAAGCTTAATCATCTCTTCGTTTACGATTTTGATGACCATCTGTCCGGGATTGAGACCATTCATGACATCCTGTCCGATTGCTCTCTCCTGAACACTCTTTGTGAACTGCTTAACAACCTTGAAGTTAACATCGGCCTCAAGGAGTGCCATCTTAACCTCTTTAAGAGCAGCCTTTACATCATCCTCAGTAAGCTTTCCCTTGCTGCGGAGATTTTTGAAAACGTTCTGCAGTTTTTCTGATAAACTGTCAAATGCCATATTACAGCTCCTCTAATATCTGATTCGAAATAGCTTCGATTTCATTCATTAATAGCTCATTATGTGATTTCTTAAAATCATTTGTCAGCTCATGAATCCTTCGTATGTCACTCTTTATGGACATGAACTTTTCAACAAGATGCAGCTTTGCCTCATAGTCAAGCAGCTTCTTATTGCATCTCTTAATCAGATCGGCAACACCCTGACGGGAAATCCTCTCCTCGGATGCAATCTCACCGAGTGACAAATCATTGAATACAAAATCCTCATATACCTGACGCTGATGCTCATTCAAAAGCTCACCGTAGAAATCATATAAATATGCCTGTTCAAGTTTTTCTTCCATATCAAGTATCCTCTTTTTCCCTCGAACCTATGGTAGAATAACACATAGTTTGCCCGGTGTCAAGTAAAAATACTTGATACTTTTATTTTTATATCATAGTGCGTACAATTCTCGGCTTATAGCCCTTCTTCTCGAGCGCAGCAATAATCTGCTCCTTGTGCTCTGTACCAAAACACTCAAGCGTGATGCGAAGCTCGACAGCCGCACTTCTGTTTGTAGTGACAAACTGGTTATGCTCCAGCTTGATTACATTGCCCTGTACATCGGCAAGAGTCTGTGAAACCTTGGCAAGCTCGCCCGGCTTATCAGGCAGAAGCACTGAAACAGTAAAGATCCTGTCTCTGAAAATAAGACCCTGCTGTACAACTGATGACATGGTAATGACATCCATGTTGCCTCCACTTAGGATAGAAACCACTCTCTTATCCTTTACACCAAGATGCTTAAGCGCAGCTACAGTCAGAAGACCTGAGTTTTCGACTATCATCTTGTGATTCTCAACCATGTCAAGGAATGCCACGATAAGCTCGTCATCCTCCACTGTGATAATATCATCAAGATTTTTCTTTATGTACGGGAAAATATTTGAGCCCGGTGTCTTTACCGCTGTTCCGTCTGCAATAGTATTTACACTTGGTAAAGTGGTCACCTTGCCGTTCTTAAATGACTCCTGCATACAATTAGCACCGGCCGGCTCCACTCCGATAACCTTAATCTTTGGGTTTAAGAGCTTTGCAAGTGTGGATACACCTGTTGCCAGCCCGCCGCCGCCGATTGGAACGAGGATGTACTCAACAAGAGGAAGCTCCTTAAATATCTCCATAGCGATAGTTCCCTGTCCTGTTGCGACAGCTAAATCATCAAACGGATGGATAAATGTGTAGCCCTCTTTCTCTGCAAGCTCATATGCCTTGGCACATGCCTCATCATACACATCTCCGTAAAGCACTACCTCAGCGCCGTAGCTCTTTGTACGGTTTACCTTGATAAGAGGTGTGGTGGTAGGCATCACGATGACAGCCTTGCAGCCATAGCACTTTGCAGCATACGCAACACCCTGCGCATGGTTTCCTGCAGATGCTGTGATGAGTCCCTTTGCCCTCTCCTCGTCTGTGAGGGTGCTTATCTTGTAGTACGCACCTCTGACCTTGTAAGCTCCGGTAAACTGCATATTTTCAGGCTTCAGATATACCTTATTGCCTGTCTGGTCACTTAAAAAATCGCTGTAAATAAGCTTTGTCTCAAGGGTGACCTCCTTGACCTTCTCACTTGCTTCTTCAAATTTATCTAATGTCAACATATTTGTTCTCCCTTTCATTTCTTCGGTATAACTATTCATACCCACCCACACATTATTCGCAAAAATGCATTGTTCTCAGTGGTTCTGAATAGTTATTTTTCATTATATTATACCAAAAATTCCGTACAGATATATATAAACTGATATATCAGATTATTATAAACAATATAACTTATACGCTCAAAAATATTCTCAAATTATTCCGTTTTAGTATCAAACAATGCATTCACGAACTCGTCCGAATCAAATTTCTGCAAATCATCGATAGTCTCACCGACTCCGATATACTTGACCGGCACTGAAAGCTCCGACTGTATCGCTACAGCGATACCGCCCTTTGCCGTACCATCCATCTTGGTCAGTATAATACCGCTTACCTTAAGCACGATGCCCGAAATCTTTGCCACATCAGAAAACTCTCTCGCCTGAACAAGTGCATTCTGGCCAGTGGTCGCATCAAGCACGACGAGCGTCTCTCTGTATGCATCTGGATACTCACTCTCCAGGATTTTATTAATCTTTCCGAGCTCATTCATCAGATTCTTTTTATTGTGGAGTCTTCCGGCTGTATCCACGAGAAGCACATCTGCGTTTCTGGCCTTTGAAGCTGCAACTGCATCATATACAACAGCTCCCGGGTCAGCCCCCTCGGCACCGCCAATCATATCAACCCCGGCGCGGTTTGCCCATTCCTTCGGCTGGTCCCCTGCTGCCGCCCTGAAGGTATCGGCACCTGCAATAACTACCTTCTTGCCCTGTTCCTTAAGCTTTCCTGCAAGCTTTCCGACAGTGGTAGTCTTTCCTCCTCCGTTGACACCGATTACAAGCACAACAGATTTTTCATTTTCAAATCTGTAGGCTGTCTCCTCCACCTTCATCTGCTCCTTGATGCTCTCAATCAAGAGTTCCTTGCCCTCTGCCGGCCCCTTGATGTGCTCCGCCTTCCCCTTCCTCTGCAGATCCTCGATGATACTCTCTGTAGCTCTCACTCCGAGATCTCCCATGATGAGAATCTCCTCAAGCTCCTCATAAAAATCATCATCTATATGCGAAAATCCACTGAAAAGTGAATCTATGCCTGAAACAATATTGTCTCTGGTCTTTGTCAGTCCTGAAACGAGCCTCTTAAAAAAGCCCGGCTTCTTTTCTTTTTCTTCCATTTCAACTCTCCATAAATAAAATTTTACTGCGTCAGATCATTCTCTATCAGATTTACTGAAACGAGTGTGGAAACACCCTTTTCCTGCATCGTGATACCATATAGCCTGTCCGCTGCTGCCATCGTACCACGTCTGTGTGTGATAACGATAAACTGTGTGTTCTTTGTAAGCTTGTTCAGATAATTTGCATAGCGCGAAACGTTTGAGTCATCAAGCGCCGCCTCAATCTCATCAAGCAGACAAAACGGTGATGGCTTAAGTGCCTGAATGGCAAACAAAAGTGCAATAGCGGTGAGCGCCTTTTCTCCACCGGACATCTGCATCATATTCTGAAGCTTCTTTCCGGGCGGCTGTGCGACGATTCTTATGCCGCACTCCAGTATATCCTCATCCTCCACAAGCTCCAGGGAACCATGTCCACCACCAAAAAGCTGCTTAAAGGACTTGTCAAACTCTCTCTGAATCTCGGCAAACTTCTCTGTAAACTGCTTTCTCATACCACTGTCAAGCTCATCAATGATGCCAACCAGAGTCTTTTCAGCCTCGATAAGGTCATCATGCTGTCCCTTTAAGAACTCATAACGCGTTGAAATCTCCCTGTATTCCTCGATAGCATTGACATTTACATCGCCGAGGCGTCTGATTTCGTCCTTTATGCCTGCAATCAGCTTCTTTAATGAAGGCAGATCATCGTATGCATCATTTCTAAGCTCTGAAGCCGCATGCGGAGTAAGCTCATACTCATCCCACATATAGTTGGTCTGTGTCTCTGAAGCCTCCTTAAGCTTCTCTCTCTGGCTGTTCAGTCTGAAAAGCTCCTTATCCAAATCAGCCTGTTTCTTTGAAACTTCCTCCTGCTTTGCAAAAAAGCCTCTGTAATCCTCAGACATCTTTTCCTTTTTTGTAAGGCTCTCCCTAAGCTCCTCGTCAAGCTTAGAATTGTTGTCCTTTGATGCCAGAATGGTCTGTGTGATTGCATCAATATCAGCCTGCTTCTTTTTAATATCATCCTTTGCAGCAGCTGCACCTTCCACAAGACTTTCCTTCTGCTCATCAAATTTCTCTATCTCTGAATTGATACGATTGATATTTTCTATAGCAAACTCTGCCGTCTTTGTAATATTAGCAAGCTCAAGTGAAATGGCAGCGGCCTTGTGTGAAGCCTCCTGCTCAAGTACTCCCTGCTTTTCAAGTATCTCACTGTATGAGCTGTTTTCCTTCTCAAGCTGCTCCTCACGCTGCTTTGATGCCTCAAGCTGCGCTGCAATATCCTTCTTGCCCTGATCTATCTCTTCGAGTTGTTTTTCAATCTCGACATTTTCTGTGCGCAGATCCTCGTAGACATTCGCACTCTCCTTCTTTTGCTGGTCTGCCCTGTCAACAGAAATCTGTGCTGTGTTCTGCTCAATATACTTCTCCTGCAGCAAGGTCTTTGTGGCTGCTATATCCTCCTCGCCAAGCGCAATAGCCGTCGCAATATCATCCTTTCTGGATCTAAGCTCTTTAAGCTTTGTCTTAGTCTGATCAACTCTCTTTTCAAGCTCCTCAATCTCACGATTTCTCGCAAGCAGATTGGATGAATTTTTAAACGCACCACCGGACATAGAGCCTCCCGGTGCCAGATACTCGCCCTCGACAGTCACAATATGGAGTGAATAGTGATTTTTCTTAGCAAGCGCAATGGCATTGTCAATTGTGTCCACCACAATCACTCTGCCAAGCAGGTATGCAACAACCTCATCAAACTTCGGATCACACTTCACCAGCTTATTTGCAATGCCAAGCACACCCTTTTCGCCGAGTGCCGCCTCATTTTTAGTATTTCTGTTTGCACGCACACTTGTAAGAGGTAAAAACGTAGCCCGTCCAAAATGATTGGTCTTTAAAAAGCCTATCATCTTTTTGGCTGTGGCCTCATCCTCAGTGACAATATTCTGAATATTACCGCTTAAGGCTGTCTCTATTGCTATCTCATAGCGCTTATCCACCTGGATAAGATCTGAAACCACCCCGAGAAGCCCCGGATTTTTAGCCTTCTGCTCCATAACACGCTTGATGCTGTTACCATAGCCATCATAGCGCTCGGCAATGTTTTTAAGCGACTCAAGCCTGGAAACAGACTTATGATACTCTGTGGAAGCCTCCTCCATCAGGCGGGCATTCTCTCTGGACTTATCTCTCCACTCCCTGGCCTTTGCCAAAAGAGCCGACTCCTTTTCCTTTAAACCGGCTATCTCTTCATTGACAGCATTAAGCTTCTTATTAGCCTCATCCAATATATCATCAAGCCCTGCTTCCCTTGTCTTCCTATCTAAAAGACGCTTGGTAAGCTCTGCCTTTCTGATATTAATCTGCTCAAGCATAGTGGCAAAACGCTGCTGCCTTGACTGGATACTGCCTCGCTCCTGAAGCAGGGCGATAAGTTCATTCTTGCCCTTTTCCAGTCCGTCATTGCAGCGGTTAACCTCTGCAAGCACAGCCTCATGCTCGTTTACCGCAAGAAGCTCGTTCAGCTTCATCTGCTCTATATCAGCTTCGAGTGCAGCTTTTTTGTCATCATACTCTTTCCTGCTTTTAAGACGCTGCGCCTTTTCCTTTTCGATAGCTAAAAGACGCGACTGCAAATGCTCATCCGTCATTTCGGCCGTGTGAATCTGCTCCTTTAAAAGCTCTATCTGATTCTCAAGCTTCTGTCTGGTGGATGAAGTGCTCGTGATGCTCTCACGAAGAGACTCGATACGCTCATCCATCTGCTGCATATCGTTCCCAAGCCTCTCATACTCTGCCTTGATGCTCTCGTATGTGGCGTTGGTCTCCTTTAGCTCGTCATCCGCAATAGCGTATTTCTCATCAGCTGACTTAAGCTCGGTCTCAATGCGCGCTGATTCAAGCAAAAACATGTTGACATCGTAGTTCTTCAGCTCTTCTCTCTTTTTAAGATATGTATGAGCCTTCTCGGACTGTCTCTGTAACGGACCTACCTGTCTCTCAAGCTCTGTCAGGATATCATTGACACGCACAAGGTTCTCTCGCTCATTATCGAGCTTCTTTTGTGCTGTAAGCTTTCTCTTTTTAAACTTCACAATGCCGGCAGCCTCATCAAACAGCTCTCGCCTCTCCTCCGGCTTTCCACTTAAAATCCTGTCAATCTGGCCCTGTCCAATGATGGAATAGCCCTCTTTACCAATACCGGTATCATAGAAAAGCTCCGAAACCTCCTTGAGTCTGCACGGATTGCCATTGATTAGATACTCACTCTCCCCTGAGCGGTAAACACGTCTGGCAACCGTAACCTCATTGAAATCAATCGCAAGCGAATGGTCTGAATTGTCAAGTGTGATTGCAACATACGCGTATCCAAGTGGCTTCCTGTTCTCTGTACCTGCAAAAATGACATCCTGCATGCTGGCACCACGAAGCTGCTTTGCGCTCTGCTCACCAAGCACCCATCTGACCGCATCGGCGACATTACTCTTTCCACTGCCGTTTGGCCCTACAATACCTGTGATGCCGTTGTGGAACTCAAAAACAATTTTGTTGGCAAAGGACTTAAAGCCCTGTACTTCCAAACTCTTTAAATACATTAAAAACTCCTATTCCCTGTTTCTGTACAAAAGAAGTGCCTGATATGCAGCCTGCTGCTCCGCCGCCTTCTTTGTGTGGCCTTCTCCCTCGCTGACACGCTCGCCGTCCACAAGCACCGCAACTGTAAACTGCTTGTCATGGTCCGGACCGCTCTCATCAATAAGTTCATAGGAAAGCTGCTCGTGTCTGCCCTGTATAAGCTCCTGAAGGATAGTCTTGCTATCATAAAAGAGCTGCTTATTCTCAATATCAGTCATGATAAACCTAAGCACAAACTCCTTTGCATTAGTAAAACCACCATCTAAATAAATTGCTCCAATCACTGCCTCAAGTGCATCAGAAAGAATCGATTTTCTCTTTCTGCCACCTGTATGATCCTCGCCCCTGCCAAGACGTAAGTACTTTCCAAGGTCAAGTGGCTTTGTACAAAGTGCAAGAGTCGGCTCACAAACAATGCTTGCGCGCAGCTTGGTAAGCTCACCCTCAGGCTTTTGCGGATAATTGATAAACAAAAACTCACTTGAAACTATTTCCAAAACAGCATCGCCCAAAAACTCCAGACGTTCGTTATCAGAATGCTTTTTCATGTGCTTTTCATTGGCATACGAGCTGTGTGTCAGCGCCTGCTCAAGCAGATGTCGGTTCTTGAACGTATAGCCTATTTTGCTTTGAAATTCATTTAAATCTGCCATAATTTTTCCTCTATTTCTATATCTATCCATTTTACATGTTCCGTGAGTATAACGAAAAGCCCTCATAATAAAGGGCTTTTCATTAGTTAAACATACTACTGCTCGCTTACAGCTTTTTTAATCTGCTCAACAGCATCGCCTACAGTGACGATTTTCTCTGCTTCCTCATTAGGAATCTCGATATCGAACTCTTCCTCGATACCCATGATAATCTGGAATACATCCAGAGAGTCAGCGCCAAGATCATCAATGAAAGTTGACTCCATAGTAACCTCGGTCTCGTCCACGTTAAGTACCTCGACAATAATGTCTCTAAGCTTCTCAAATTCCATTTTTAATACCTCTCATTTCTGTTTATAGTGACCAATCATACAGCAGTACTGCTATCTAATCAGCCGGCTTATTAATAATATATTCTTTAATTTTATCATTAATCTCTTTTTCCTTAAATGTAACACATTGGAAAACAGAGTTAGTGATTTCCTTTGCCTTGGAGCTGCCGTGTGTCTTTACCACAAGACCATTCAATCCTAAAAGCGGTGCTCCGCCGTACTCGGTCGCATCAAATGACTTTAGCGTATTCTTAAGAGCCGGAAGTGCGAGTGCAGCTCCTATCTTGCTCTTTAGTGTGCTCATGAGCCCCTTCTTTATGACTCCGATAAGTGTGGAGCTGAGACCTTCGTATAGCTTTAATATGACATTGCCTGTGAAAGCCTCGCAGACTATAACATCGGCATCTCCCTTTGGAATATCCCTTGCCTCAATGCTTCCGACAAAATTGATATCTGTGCACTCTCGAAGAAGCGGCATGGTCTCCTTTACCAGGGCATTACCTTTCTCTTCCTCTGCACCGATATTGACAAGTGCAACCTTTGGATTCTTCACGCCGACAACATGCTCCATATAGATAGAGCCCATCTTGGCAAACTGTACCAGATGCTCAGCTCTGGCATCCACATTGGCACCACAGTCTATGAGCAGAGATACGCCCCTCTCAGTCGGAATAAGCGGTGCCAAAGGCGGCCTTTGTATGCCCTTTATCCTGCCGACTATTACCTGTCCTCCGACAAGTACAGCACCTGAGCTTCCTGCCGAAACAAATGCATCAGCCTCTTTATTCTTGACCATATTCATGCCAACAACGATTGATGACTGCTTCTTTCGTCTGATTGCCATAACCGGTGGCTCTGCCATCTCTATAACCTCAGGCGCATCTACTATCTCTATCTGCTCCTTAGGATATGTATACAAAGAAAGCTCCCTCTCTACCGGTACCTTCTGTCCTACAAGAAATATCTTTATATCATTTCTTTTGTTAACCGCATCTACCGCACCCTTTACTACCTCTGCGGGTGCATTGTCGCCACCCATTGCATCGAGTGCGACCCTTGTTGTACTTTGCATTGTGACCTCCCTGTGCCTGCTAAAAAGCAAACTACTAATTGATTAAATAAAATATACTATAATCATAGGTATAAATCAATAACCAATTCACTACTCTATATGGCTTCCATCATTCTCCCGGACTCATTGAAATAACCTTGCCACAGTTCCATAAATCAGCAGTGCGCTTTGCTGCATCAAGTCTGTCATCGTCTGACTTGAAATCAATATTTACTGAGTGGCATCCGCACTCAAGACATGTCACATAATATGAGCTGCCGCAGTCCTCCTCAAGAATCCCGGCACCGCCACAGAGCGGGCACTCATAGATTTCAACTAAATCGTCTATATTATTCATGATAGTTTGCTTCCTTCTTTCTTTAATATCTAAATATCCTCTCAGTATAATAACATCCCTGCAAGCTATATACAAGCAAAAAGTACCTTCATTTTATTATGGGATAAAAAAGGGATAAAATCAATCAAAAAAGGATTGAACGATATCGTTCAATCCTTAATTTTACTGGTTTTCTACTATTAGTCCTGAGGAATGATTTCTTTTTTGTTGTATGATCCGCAGTTCTTGCAAACTCTGTGTGGCATCATAAGCTCTCCACATTTGCTGCATTTTACTAAAGTAGGAGCAGACATTTTCCAGTTTGCTCTTCTCTTATCTCTTCTTCCCTTAGAAGATTTATTCTTTGGACAAATTGACATTTGTTTACAC
>OGPD01002556.1_pt1 | contig 10789 bp, 11 predicted proteins | sample 1552861 | NCBI WGS metagenome assembly OGPD01 (sample SAMEA2580280, study PRJEB22360) | human gut metagenome | biome: human gut; feature: human-associated habitat; material: faeces | place: Denmark | collected 2008/2010
TCCTGCCCTGTATTCAAGCGGCGCGGTGGCGCTGCTGCTGCTCGTGCCGCACCTCGTGTGGCAGTACGAGCACGACTGGGCGTCGTTCGCCTACCACCTTTCGGGCCGCAACTCGGTCTTCAGACCCGGCTACGTCGTCGAATTCCTGGCCAACGTGCTGGTGGTCTTCAATCCTTTCTTCGTGCCGCTTTACGTGCAGGCATGGCGGAAGGTGAAGCCGCAGACCCCCGTCGGGCGGGCGCTGAAGCTCCTGCCCGTGGCCTTTATTGTCTTTTTCATGCTCTCGTCGCTGCGCGGTTACGTCCAGCCCCAGTGGGTGATCGTCTCCTGCTTCGGACTGGTCTGCGTGTTGTTCGCCTATGCGCGGCGGCATCCCCGCACGCGCCGTTACGTGATGCGGGCCGGGGGCGTGACCGTCGGACTGATCGTCCTGGTGCGACTGGTGATGATCTTCAATCCGCTGGGACTCCGTTTCGAGGTCTTCGACAATTCCGAGAGCTACGGCGCCATCGCCGCCGAGGCGCAGGGCCGTCCGGTCGTTTTCCGCCACGGCTACGCCGTCGCGGCCAAATACGCTTTCTATACGGGCGGCGAGGCCTACTGCCAGCCCAATATCCGTTACCGTACGCACCAGTGGCAGTTCCGCGATGACGATACGCGCTTCGCGGGACACGAGGTGCTGGTCGAAACGCCTTACGACGGGGCGGATACCACGGGCCGCGTCCGGAGCGTCGTGTTGCCCAACGGCAAACGCTTCACGTGGTTTGTCGACCCGCATTTCCATCCGACGCGCCTGGTGGATATTGCCTTTACGGGGCTGCCCGAACAGGTCGTTGCGGGCGATACGCTGCGTTTGACGCTGCGCATCTCGAACCCCTATCCCTATGCGATTGGGGTCTGCGGGGATCGGTCGCTCGTGATGCTCTGGAAGCACGGTCGCTTCCGCGTCGAGGAATTCGATACGGGGGAGCATTTCAATATCCCGGCCGGGGATACCATCACGCGCGAGGTGCGGTTCGTCGTCCCGGAGCAACTCTCCGGCGCCGGTTTCGATGCCGGTTTCGCCCTGCGCCGCGATGGGTATACGAATTGGTTTAACGGGAAACCTCTCCGCACGGAAGTCGTCGCACCATGATCCAGCAGTTCATCAAATTCTGTGTCGTCGGAGGTTCGGGGGTCTTCATTGATTTCGGGATCACTTACATTTGCAAGGAGTGGCTGCGCCTGAACAAGTACCTGGCCAATTCGCTGGGGTTCCTCTGTGCGTCGACCTCGAACTATGTCCTGAACCGCATCTGGACGTTCCATAATGAAAACCCCGACATTGCCGGGCAATACCTCCGTTTCCTCGGTATCGCAGCCGTCGGGCTCGTGATCAACAACCTCACGATCTATCTGCTGCACGAACGCTGGAAACTGAATTTCTACCTGGCTAAATTATTTGCCATCGGGGTAGTCACCTTCTGGAATTTCTTCATGAACTATTTCTTTACGTTTTGATTTCCGGGGTGCTCGGATTCCGCTGTAAAGTATGTATGCATAAATGCCAGCCTCCCGGGAGGCTGGCGTCCGTATTCCTGCCGGATGGCTGTCACTGCCTTTTCGCGCTTCTGATCGAACGGAACGGGAGTCCCAGCACGCCGAAGAACGCTTCGCGGAAGATGCCGCCGCTCATTTTCGAGGTGCCTTCGCGGCGTTCGACGAAGATGATCGACACCTCCTTGAGTTTGAGTCCCAGCCGCCATGCCGAGTATTTCATCTCGATCTGGAACCCGTATCCCTTCATCTTCACGGCGTCGAGGTCGATCGTCTCCAGCGCCCGGCGCGAGTAGCAGACGAATCCGGCGGTGGCGTCGCGCAGCTGCATGCGCGTGACGATGCGCACGTACATCGAGGCGAAGTAGGACATCAGAAGGCGCGACATGGGCCAGTTGACCACGTTGACGCCCTGCACGTAGCGCGAACCCACCACCACGTCGTACCCTTCGGCCGCCGTGCGGGAGAGGCGCACCAGATCGTCGGGATTGTGCGAGAAGTCGCAGTCCATTTCGCAGATGTAGTCGAACCCGTTGTCCAGTCCCCAGCGGAACCCCGTCAGATAGGCCGTGCCCAGCCCCTGCTTGCCGCTGCGTTCCAGCAGGTGCAGCGTCGCGGGGAATTCCTGCTGGCGCTCTTTGACGATTGCTGCGGTGCCGTCGGGCGAACCGTCGTCGATGACGAGCATTTCGAAAGTCTCGGGCAGCGAGAAGACCTTGTCGATCATCGCCGAAATATTCTCTTTCTCGTTGTATGTCGGGATAATTACCAGTTTGCGCATAGGGGCTCGTTTTGGAATTTCTTACACAAAGGTAACATTATTTTGCAAATCTGTGCCGTGCGCCCTGTTTTTCTGCCGGGCGCCGTCGCCGGGCTGCCGTTTTACCGTCTGTCGGTTGTTTTGGGGCCTGTCCAGGCCGTTTTTCCGCCTGCCCGGCCGTTTCGGTGCCGGGGCGCGGGTTCACGGCGGCCCGTGAAGTTGCCTGTTTGCGCCGTTTCATGGCGCGGATCGCCTGTTTGTCCGTGTCGCTCACGCGCAACGATTCGACGATTTTTTGCAGCGATTTGTTGAATGTCCAGTCGTCGAGCGAGCAGCTGCCGAGCCACTCGTGTGTCCGCTGCGGGAATTTTACATAGCAGACCGACACCGCCCATGCCACGGCCATACGGGCGTAGTAGGCTTCGTGGCGGACGCCGTCGAGCAGTTGCAGCAGTGCCTCGAGGTGCTCCCCGTCGACGAAATTCCCCAACCCCGTCACCACGGCGAAACGCACGTCGTATTCGGCTTCGGATCGGAAATAGGGCTGTATGAATTCCCACATCGGCTGCCGTTCGGCCGCCTTCAGGCGCCAGCAGAAACAGTCGCAGACCGCCCAGTTGTCGATTTTGGGCACGAAGCGCGCCACATGCTCCAGCTTCTCGGCCGGCGTGCAGCGGGCGCAGCCGATCACCAGCCCCTGCAACATCCGCTCCTCGAAATAGAAATCCTCGGCTTCGGCAAGGTATGTGCGCCAGTCGCCTGCGGCGATCTGGCGGGCTATTTTGCGCAGTACCGGCAGGCGTATGCCCAGTACGTTTTCCACGCCCGGCATCAGTGCCGCGGTGAATTTCATGTATTTCGGCTCCTGGAGTTCGAGCAGTTGGTCGCGGAGGGTCATCGTTCCCGGAATTTGGAATTTTGCCGCCCCGAATAGGGCGGATTGCCGTGTGTGGTTATTGTTTTTTCGTTACGGTGCGGTAGCAGCCGATGCCGCTCACCTCGGTCGATACCTCGCCGATCAGGGGCGCTTTGGCATTCACCCCTGTCTGCACCATGATGAAGTCGACCTGTGCGAGGTTGGCCGGGGCGCCATCGGCCGTTACGGCGTCGCTGATCCGCAAGCGGTTGGTCATGCCGGTGCGGTCGGAGGCCGAATAGTTGTCGGCGTAACCCCATGCAAAAGGCTCCATCGTCCATTTTTCCCCGGCTTTTCCGATATTGTCCGGCAGCCGTGTCCCTTCGAATGTGAATTGCTCCCCGAGCCATTCGGGGTAGTAGGCCTGCGTATGTTCTTTCACACGGTCGATCGTGCCGCTGCCGCCCGCGTTGTCACTCCAGGCTACCGGGGCGTCCGCCTCCGCGGGGCGGGTATAGGTGATCTTGTAGCCGCGGATCGTCTCGGCGTTGTCGTATTCGCTGCCCCGCAGCTCGTACCACGTATCGTTGGGCGCTCCGTCCCCGTTGGCGTCCTGCGACACCCACACGATGCCCGGTTCGGACGACGTGTCGAACTGGTTGCCTTTGACGTAGAGGTCGTATCCGCCCGTGTTGGGCACGGGTTCCGCGAAGGCCGCCACGATGCGGCCTCCCCAGCCGCCGAGCGAAACCCAGTTATTCGAAGCGATGCGGTTCGCAGCATAGCTGCATGCGTCTGCCGCCGATGCCACATGGTCGAACTCGGCCATCGTGCCGTTGATGAACTGGCCCGGTGCCGGGGTGTATTCGAGGATCGTGGCGACGGGCTCCTGAATCTGTGTGGTCGTGGTCTCTTCGCCGGAATTGCAGGCGGCGAAAAGAAGCGCCGCGAGCGGGAATGCATATTTTTTCATGTTTTCCATAATTTTTTACGGTTTCGGCCGGGATTCGGCCCGGGTATTCCCCGGGCTTGCCGGCGCCCGGGCTCCTGCCCCTCCCCGGGCATTTTCTCCGCGCCGGAGGGAGGGGGCTGTCCGCAACTGCACCGGTCGCCCGGCGTACGATCCGCCGCAGGGTGGCACGGGGCCGCGTCGGGGTGTCGGTTTGCCTGCCTGTCCCGAACGGGACAAAAGTAATCTTTTTTCGGCATATGGCAGCCGGGATACGGGCAAAAAGCCGGGGTTTCGAAAAAAAGATTAACTTTGTGAAAAATATCCGGGAAACATGGCGGTCGAAATAGAGTGTGTGACAGAGGTATCCGACGAACTCGCCGAGGCGTTCGCAAGGCTCATGCCTCAGCTTTCGCCCCGGCTGGGGGCACTCTCCCGCCAGGCCATGGAACGTGTTGTGTGCAGCGATGGCGCGGCGCTGTTCGCCGCCCGGCTGGATGGCCGGATCACCGGGGTGCTGACGCTGGTGTGGTACGACCTTCCCTCGGGCCGGAAGGCATGGGTCGAGGATGTGGTGGTCGATGCCGCGGAGCGCGGCTGCGGTGCCGGCGAGGCGCTCGTGAAGGCCGCCACGGAGCATGCCGCCCGCATCGGTGCCCGGAAGGTGATGCTCACCTCGAACCCTGCGCGCGAAGCTGCCCGGGCACTTTACCGTAAAGTCGGATTCGAAGAGGCGGGGACTACGGTTTTCGTCTTTAAAACAGATGGAAAATGAAAAAGATCGTGAAGATTGTGGCCATTGTCGTGGCCGTTGTTCTGGTGGTGGCTTTCGTCGCCCCGATGTTGCTGAGGGGGAAGATCGCCCAGATCGTGAAGCGCGAAGCCAATGAGATGCTCGACGCACGGGTCGATTTCGAGAAACTCGACATCAGCCTGCTGCGCCATTTCCCACGTGCGTCGCTCGACCTGAAAGGGTTGACCGTCGTGGGCGCGGGGTTGTTCGAAGGCGATACGATCGTTGCCGCGAACCGCATATCGGTCGTCGTGAACCCGATGTCGCTGTTCGGCGACGACGGGTTCGAAGTGACGAAGGTCATTCTCGCCGAACCGGCGCTGCACGCGCATAGACTCGCCGACGGCAAGGTCAACTGGGACATCGTGAAGGCTTCGGGGGAGGAACCCGCTGCCGGGGAAGGGGCTTCGGAGGAGGGTTCTTCGTCGTTCAGCCTCTCGATTCGCGATTTCAGGATCAGCGACGCGACGATCCGCTATGAAGACGATTCGACGGGCATGCGTTTTTCGACGGCACCCCTCTCCCTCCGCCTGCGGGGCGACATGTCGGCCGACCAGACCGACCTCGACCTGCGGCTTACGGCCGGTGCCGTGCGGCTGGTTTCGGGCGGGGTTCCGCTGCTGAGCGATGCCGAGGCGGAGCTCGACGCCGTGATTGCGGCAGACCTGAAGAACAACCGTTTTACCTTCTCGCGGAACCGCCTGCGCCTCAATGCGATCGAGCTTACGCTCGACGGCTGGGCCGAAATGAAGGACGATGCCGTGGCTATGGATATTACGGCCGGATGCGACAAGGTGCAGTTCAAGGACGTGCTTTCGCTCGTCCCGGCATTCTATACCCGCGATTTCCGCAACCTGTCCGCCTCCGGCGAACTTTCGATGGCGCTGTGGGCCCGTGGCGAGATGCGCGGGGCGGCGCTTCCGGCCTTCGAACTCAAGACCGAGGTGCGCAACGGCAGTTTCCAGTATTCGTCGCTGCCCAAGGCGGTCGATGGAATCAATATCGCCGCACGGATAGTCAACCCCGGCGGCGTCATGGACAAGACCGAGGTAGACCTTTCGAAATTCACGCTCCGCATGGCGGGTAACACGCTTTCGGCATCGCTCTATGCGACGAACCTCGCCAGCGATCCGGTATTCCGCGCTGCGGCCGACGGACGGGTAGACCTGGGGGCGGTGAAAGAGGTTTACCCGCTCGGTGAGGATGTAGCCCTGAGCGGACTGATTAGCGCCGACGTGAAGGTTTCGGGGCGCATGTCCGATGTCGAGAAGGCCCGTTACGGGCAGATCGGCGCCTCGGGGACGTTCGTCGTCGAGAAACTCGGCCTCTCCATGCCCGGCCTGCCCGCGGTGCATATCCGCCGTGCCGCGGCTACGATCACCCCGGCGTCGATGACGCTGGGCGAGTTCGGCGTGACCGTGGGTAAGAGCGACCTTGCGGCCAACGGCCAGCTTACGGGGTATATCGGCTACCTGCTGCGGGGCGACAAGCTCTCCGGCCGTCTTTACGTGAAATCCGACCTGCTCGACCTGAACGAGATCATGAACGCCATGCCGGCCGACGAAGAAACCGCCGGCGGGGAAGCTGCTGCCCAAACGCCCGCCGAGTCCCCTGCTCCCGCGCAGGCGCTCGAAGTCCCGCGCAACCTCGACCTTTCGCTCAATACCGAGTTGCAGAAGGTGTTGTTCCAGAAGATGACCATCGAAGGCATCACCGGCGAAATGCGCATGGCGGACGGTACGCTGTCGCTCAACCGCCTCGGTATGCGGCTCTTCGGCGGTACGGCTACCGCATCGGGCAGCTATTCGACGGCCTCCGACCCGCAGCGCCCGGCGCTGAAACTCTCGTTGGGGCTTTCGGGGGCATCGTTCTCCAAGACCTTCGACGAGTTGGAGATGGTGCAGAAACTCGTCCCGGTATTTGCCAAGACGGGCGGCGACTATTCGCTCTCGCTCGATATGTCCGCGACGCTCGATGCGCAGATGTCGCCCGACCTGCAGTCGGTCAATGCCACGGGCGAGATCAAATCGGCCAATATCCGCATCCAGAACATAGAGGCGTTCGATGCACTGGCCAAGGCGCTCAACAACGACAACCTGCGTAAGATCGAGGCCAAGGACGTGGCCATCCGCTTCGCCATCCGCGACGGACGGATCGCTACGGAGCCTTTCGACCTGAAGATGGGCGATATCAGGATTAACATGTCGGGTTCGACGGGGCTCGACCAGACCATCGACTATACGGCCAGGGTAGCTCTCCCGGCCGGTTCGACGGGCGGTATCCTGCAATCGGTCAACGTCGGCATCGGCGGCACGTTCACCTCGCCCAAGATCACGCTCGGCGTGAAGGAGGCTGCCGAGCAGGCCGTGAAGAACGTCGTCGACCAGCAGATCCAGAAGCTCACGGGCAGCGAGTCGCTCGGCGAGGAGATCCGCAAACAGGCCGACAACCTCCGGGCCGAAGCCGCGAAGGCGGGTGAGAAGCTTGTCGAAGCCGCCCAGGCGCAACGGACGAATCTTATCGACGGTGCGAAGGAGAAAGGCGCGCTGGCCAAGCTGGCCGCCGAGAAGGCCGGGGACAAACTGGTCGAGGAAGCCCGCAAACAGGCCGACAAACTTGCGGCCGAGGCCGACAGGCAGATCGAAAAACTCACGGCGAAGCAGGAGTAAACGATGCTTGTCATTTTTGCCGTCATCATCGGAGGAATCATTACGGGGCGCCTGCTGTCGAGCTGGCGCCTCGTATTCGTCTCCCGAATGATCACCGTGATTATATGGCTCCTGCTGTTCCTGCTGGGATTGGAAGTCGGTTCCGACCCTGCCGTCGTGGGCGGTATGGCGACCCTCGGACGCACGGCCTTCGTCATCTTCGCATGCTCGGTCGCGGGCAGTATCTGCATGTCGTGGCTGTTGTGGTGCTGCGTCCGGCGGGGAACCGCATCCCGGCCTTCCGCAGAAGGGGTTCCGGAACAGGCCGGGGCTGTCTTTGCGGGAATCGAGGCGCCGCAACCGCGCGTTACGACCTCTGCCGGTACGGGAATGCCCGGGCCGGCCGTTGCCGTGGAGTGTCCCGGACAGAACGCCGGGCGTGTTGCGGGGGAGCACGTCGTAAGCGGGGCGGACGCGACGCTTACGATGTGGGGTGCCCTGCGGGGGAGCCTCGTGATCGTCGCCTTTTTCGTCGCAGGGTGCCTGGCGGGGCTCTCCTCCGCCTTGCCGTTCGACGTGGCGGGGTCACGCCTCAGCACTTATGTGCTCTATGCCCTGATGTTTTGCGTGGGGATCACCCTCGGCAGCGATACGGCCCTTGCGGGGCGTGTGCGGCGGCTCGATCCGCGGCTGGCGCTGCTGCCCGTGATGACGGCCGTCGGTACGCTGGCCGGCGCTGCCTTGTCGACACTGCTCCTGCCGCCGCTTACGGCCGGGGACACGATGGCCGTCGGCGCAGGGTTCGGGTACTACTCGCTCTCGAGTATCTTCATCGCCGATTTCCGGGGCGCGGGGCTGGGGACGGTGGCGTTGCTCTGCAATGTCATGCGCGAGCTGTTCACGCTGTTGGCCGCGCCTCTCGTCGCCCGGTGGTTCGGGCCCCTGGCCGCCGTCTCGATCGGCGGCGCCACGACTTTCGATACCACCCTGCCGATCATCACGCAGTCCGCAGGGAAACCCTATGCCGTGGTGTCGATCTTCCACGGCTGCGTGCTCGATTTCAGCGTCCCGTTCCTGGTGACATTCTTCTGTACGATGTAAATTTTACGATTTAAATTCGGATACGGATGCCCTTCCGGGGTGCTTTTGCCGCTGCTACGGCAATAATCCCCGTCAAGCGGGGATTCAGCGCTGGACGGCAACATACACGGCGTTCCGCCGTGGGGTGTTTCGGGGCTATCTTTTTATGTAGGTCTGCAATGCCGCGACGTATTCGGCGAAGGCATCGCGCCCGGTGTCCGTGATGCGGCAGACCGTGCAGGGCATCTTCCCGCGGAAGGTCTTTTCGATTTCGATATAATCCGCCTTCGCCAGCTTGTCCAGTTGTACCGAAAGGTTGCCCGCCGTGGCCCCTGTCTGCTGTCGGATAAAGACGAAATCGGCGCTCTCGACCCCGATGAGGATCGACATCACGGCCAGTCTCAGCTCCGAATGCAACAGGGGATTCAGCTCTTTGAACATTGCTTGCGGGTTATGTGGCGGAGGATAAAACCGGGTAGCAGTACGAGCAGTATGCCATGGGCGGAGAGTTCGAGCATCCACGTTCCGCCCTGGGCGTCGAACGGCATGCGGAACGTATAGTTAAACGCCATGATGAGCTCGAAGACCGAGAGCATCAGCAGCGCCGCGAACGACCCCGATTGCTGGGAGCCTTTCCCCCGGTAGAATTCGGCGGTGATGGCCAGTGCCGTGCCGAGCAGCAGTTGCATGACGCCTACGGGGTTTATCGTGTTCCCGGGGATGGTTACGGCATAGACGATCGCGGCGGCCGAGATCATCGCTGGCATGCCCCATATCAGGATCAGCAGGTCGTCGAACCCCGTGCGGACGAGGGCCTTCCGCCGCGAATTGCGAACCGTCCAAATATAACCGCAGACCAGCGGAACCAGCCAGCTCCACAGCACGCGCACGTCGCCTGTCCAGCGGTAAAGCCCGTATTCGGCCAGCGCCGTGAGGCTGAGCAGCGCTCCCCAGCAGATGAACAATTCGCCCCGCACGTAATTCATGCGGCGCATATTGCGGTCGAAGACGCGGGCGATGATGTCCAGCGCTTCCGTTTCGGATATTTTCTGTCTGTCCATTGCGTTATCCGTTCGTATGGTTCGACTTGTAGTTGAGGATATGCCCCGGGATAATCATCATCACGACGAATCCGACGGCGAAGAGGGTCGGCATCCAGTACCCGCTCACGATGAGCGAAACGGGAGCCAGGACGATAGCCGCCGTACCGCCGGCGGTGGCCGGGCGGAACCGGATGATCAGCCCCGTGATCGTGGTTCCCATACCCATCGTCAGCAGGATGATGAACAGGATCGGCAGCCGTATCTGGCTGAAAAGCGAGAGCATGCTGACGAACCATGCCGTGAGCCCCATTACCAGCCATACGTTGTTGATGACGCGGTCGACGAACGTGCTGACTTTGCCTTCGGTATGCTTGTCGCGTGTCAGCCACATCAGCAATGCGCCCAGTACGGGGAGCAGCATCCACAGGATGTTCCATTTCGGATCCTGGAAATAATATACCGCACCCATGACCAGGAGCGTCGTGAAGACGGTCACGTAACCCCAGACCAGGAACGGCCGTCCCGAGTTGCGCAGCATGCGGTTGCGGGTATTGTCGATCATGCGGCTGATGAGCGCGATGCTCTCGGCGGCATTCAGTTGCTTGTCTTCCATAGCGATTGTTTTTGCATCCGTTTCATGTCGTTTCAGTTGTCTCCGTTTGTTATCCGCCCTTCGTCCGCATCGCGCCTTACCTGCCGCCTGAGTGCATAGCCGGCACCCGTGAGCCCGATGAGGATTGCCGCGGCGAATTGCAGCAGGTTGTAGTCGGGGTCGGCATTGAGCCACGAGTCGCGGGTAATGCCGAAGCCGATCGGCACGACGATGCATGACGCGTAGTACATGTATCTGTTGCGGATCACCTGCCCCGAGATGAAGAGGCCGGCGCCGATCAGCAGCAACGCGGGGAAGAGCGGGTCGACTGTCCGGGTGTCGTACCCTAAGACCAGGATCGCCGACAGGACGATCAGTGCCGCTATGCAGCCCCATATCTGTTCCAGCAGCCGGTCGGTGTAGCTTTTGACCTGCGGGGCGCGGGACTTGTTGTGCCACCGGGTCACTATGCCCCCGGCCGCTGCGGCTGGCAGCCACAGCCCCTGGCCGGCGCGGCAGGCCCAGCGCAAGC
>OGPD01002559.1_pt1 | contig 10787 bp, 8 predicted proteins | sample 1552861 | NCBI WGS metagenome assembly OGPD01 (sample SAMEA2580280, study PRJEB22360) | human gut metagenome | biome: human gut; feature: human-associated habitat; material: faeces | place: Denmark | collected 2008/2010
AAATACCGCTTAAAGGTTGTTGGAATTTATTATTTTTCACCGTTATCCTCTGCCGGTGAGCTCCCATGTGTTACAGTGTCAAAGGAAACAGCCGAAAAAATAGACAAAATGGCACTTGACAATGCCGTTAAAAACGGTATGAAAGACGACCTTGACGATTATATAAACGATGATCAGGCAAGAGCGTATATAGTAACGGCTGACAGTATAGAAAATATAAATGAGGTTATCGATACCCTATTTGAGAAAGGAGTTAATGTATTAGGTACAGTAGGAGATGTTGATGAATCAATGCTTGCGTTTACAGCTGTATTTGGCGGTGTAGGTACATTTTTAACGGCGGCTATACTGTTGCTTACGGTTATAAATATATTTTTAAGCGTGCATAACAACATAGCCGAGCGTAAGGCAGAAATAGGCCTTATGAAAGCCGTAGGCTACAAAACAAGTCAAATTTTCTACAGTATGTACCTAGAAAATATAATACTTGCTGTAAAGTCATTGTTAATAGGCGGAGCGTTGTCGGCTGTAACGGTGCTGATAATTAACCTTGTTAATTCGTCGGGCGACACAATACAGCAAATGTATGTAATGCCGTGGCTAAGCTTTTTAATACTGCTTGCCATAGCCTTTGGGGTTATACTGGTTATACCGCTTGTCTGCCTGCTTATAATGGTGTACAACATAGCAAAAATACAACCTCAAGAGGCTATGAACGCTTAAGGAGGAAAACATATGAGAATAAATAACAATTTATTTTTAGCTAAGGCAAACCTAAAAGGCTCAAAAAGAAAAGACACTGTAATGGTTATGATGATACTTTCGGTAATATCAGTTACATTGTTGTTGGGCTTTTTGGGTGTGGCAAATACTGTGCTTGAACAAAATAAAAATGCAAAGTGTTATAGGCAAGCTGTTATTTTTCCAAAAACTGAATATGAAGAGGTAGAAAGTGTTGGTGTAACAAATAAAAACATAAAAGAGATACTATCAATAGACCATGTTATTTCTTGTGAAAAACGGGATTTGCCACCGTCTGAAAGCATTACGGTAACTAAAATATTAGATGAAAACAATAAAAATATATCCAACACAACAAATGAAACAAGTTTAAAAAAAATCAATGAGGATATGTGTTCCCAAATATACGATGAAGATTTGGTGACTAGGGTAATAAAGGGAACAAATCTTGATAAATCTCCTGTAATGAGTTGTATTTTGCCCGATACTTTTACATATGTGGAATATAACTATGAAAAGGACGAGCTCACAGGACGAAAAGAGCGAATTGCTACCGAGAACCTGCTTGGAAAAACTCTTAGTGTTGATTTAGAGTATAATATACATTTATTTAAAAAAAGCGGAGTAGGTTATTCTGATGACTCGGTTAATTTGCCCAAAATAAGCTACCAACTAAAGGTGGTGGGTATTTATCATTATTCTCAATCTACGGCTTTAGATGGAAGCCCCGACATAGTAATCTCAAAAGAAACAGCCCAAAAAATAGACCAAATGGCACTTGACAATGCCGTTAAAAACGGTATGAAAGACGACCTTGACGATTATATAAACGATGATCAGGCAAGAGAGTATATAGTAACGGCTGACAGTATAGATAATATAAATGAAGTTATTGATACTTTGTTTGAAAAAGGGGTTAATGTAGTGGGTTCGGCAGGCATACTAGACGAATCTATGCTTACCTTTACAGCTGTATTTGGTGGTGTAGGTACATTTTTAACGGTGGCTATACTGTTGCTTACGGTTATAAATATATTTTTAAGCGTGCATAACAACATAGCCGAGCGTAAGGCAGAAATAGGCCTTATGAAAGCCGTAGGCTACAAAACAAGTCAAATTTTCTACAGTATGTACCTTGAAAATATTATACTGGCTGTAAAGGCACTACTAATAGGCGGTGCGTTGTCGGCGGCAGCGGTGCTGATAATAAACCTTGTTAATTCGTCAGGCGACACAGTACAGCAAATGTATGTAATGCCGTGGCTAAGCTTTTTAATACTGCTTGCCATAGCCTTTGGGGTTATACTGGTTATACCGCTTGTCTGCCTGCTTATAATGGTGTACAACATAGCAAAAATACAGCCTCAGGAGGCTATGAACGCTTAAAAAGTACAATTAGGAAAGAAAAAAATTTAATATTTTTTAAAATATTTTTTAATAAACTGTTGACATTGTCGAAAACCGATGGTAAAATATAGTCACGGTGAAATTAAATGATATTTCACCTAGTAAAGTTGTATATAGGGCTAATTTTTGTAAATATTTTGTAAATATAATATAATATGGTACCGACCAACAGCTGTTTTTAACAGTTATTACCGTAGAATTAGTATTGTGTTCGCAAGTTGCCCTTATATGCAGTTTGCGAGCATTTTTCTATATAAAGAGGTGTGTATTATGAATTTCAGAAAAATATTTAAAAAAATTATTACTGTATCGGCGGTTGTGGGTATCCTTGCGACAGGCAGTGTTATAACTGGCTATGCAGGCTATGTTAAGGTTGGCAACACAATTGAAAGATTTTCGTTAAGCAAAAAAGACGCTACATCAATTGGTTGTGGTTACTTGCCTGATTGTACACAGGTAGACCAAACAGAGTCCTATGTTACCATATTTAATGGGGCAGACCACACTGAAGGTTTTGCTTATGCAAGAACCTCGTCAAAAGAAAGCAGTTATGGTTTTGGTGAATATTACATAGCCAAAAACTACCCTGCACCATATGTTTACAGGTATAAGAATGTACCTGAAGGTAATGTTGTACATTATTGGACCAACACCGGTGGCGGTGGTTTTAGAACAAATCTGACTGTGTATAGGTACACAAAGTAATAATAATGTGATTATATTGCACAGCTTGGTCGGGGCTGTGCAATAGCTTTAATAAGGAGAAAACATATGAGAATAAGCAACAATTTATTTTTAGCTAGGGCAAACCTAAAAGGCTCAAAAAGAAAAAACACTGTAATGGTTATGATGATACTGTCAGTAGTGGCAGTTACGCTGCTGGTGGGTTTTTTAAGCATTGTAAATACTACCTGTGATGAGTATAAAAATAAGAAAATATGCAGGCAAGGGTATATAATGCCGGAGTCTTGCTATCCAAGTGGAGGAAAGGGAGTAACAGATAAAACAATAGGTGATGTTCTCTCGCTTGAGCATGTTGTTTCTTGTGAAAGGGCGGCGCTTCCTACTGTGCCGGAAATGATAACAATAACTAAAATTACAGATGAAAATAATAAGGATGTAAGCAACACAACAAGCGAAACCAATTTAGATAAGCTTACTGCAGGCTTAGGAGATCAATTTTATGACAGTGATTACATAAACAAGGTAATAAAAGGAACCGGGCTGGACAAAGCACCTGAAATGAGCTGTATATTACCTCATACCTTTACTTATGAGGATATAGACGAAGATTTAGGAAAAACCGTAGCCCGTGAAAAAATAAGCACAGAAAGTCTTATCGGCAAAACAATTACCGTAGATTTGGAATATCTTATACACCAATTTACAAAGGGTGAAAAACGAGGATATGAAAAGGGCTATTTCGGTGAATGGACCAGCTTGCCGAAAATAACCTACAAGCTAAAGGTGGTGGGTATTTATTACTATTCTCGGGCAACTTCAATAGAAGGCGGTAATAGTATATTAGTATCGAAAGCAACAGCCGAAAAAATAGATAAAATGGCAATTGACAATGCCGTAAAAAACGGTATGAAGGATGACCTTGATGACTATATAAACGATGAATACGCTAGAGATTATGTTGTTACAGCCGACAGCATAGACAACATTGCAGAGGTAATGAGCAAACTGCAGGGTATGGGCTTTAATGCCGGTGTGCAGGTAGGCTATATTGATGAATCTATGCTTGCGTTTACGGGAATTTTTGGCGGTGTAGGTACATTCTTAACGGCGGCTATACTTTTGCTTACGATTATAAATATATTTTTAAGCGTGCATAACAACATAGGCGAGCGAAAGGCGGAAATAGGACTTATGAAAGCCGTAGGCTACAAAACAAGTCAAATTTTCTACAGTATGTACCTTGAAAATATTATACTGGCTGTAAAGGCACTACTAATAGGCGGTGCGTTGTCGGCGGCAGCGGTGCTGATAATAAACCTTGTTAATTCGTCAGGCGACACAGTACAGCAAATGTATGTAATGCCGTGGCTAAGCTTTTTAATACTGCTTGCCATAGCCTTTGGGGTTATACTGGTTATACCGCTTGCTTGCCTGCTTATAATGGTGTACAACATAGCAAAAATACAACCTCAGGAGGCTATGAACGCTTAAAGCGTTTAATCTATATAATAAATTTTGAAAATTAGCAAAAGCATAAAAATAAGGAGGATATTTTATGAACTCAATAGTGGCAAAAGACCTTGTAAAGATTTACAACCAAAAGGTAACAGCGTTAAAAGAGGTAAGTATTACTATTAACCAAGGGGAATTTATTGTAGTAATGGGACACTCCGGCTCGGGCAAAAGTACCCTGCTGCAAATGATAGGCCTGCTTGACCTGCCTACAAGCGGCAGTATATTTATTAATTCAAGGGATGTTTCAAAGCTGCCTAAAAATGCCGTTGCAGATGTACGCCAAAAAAGTCTGGGCTTTGTTTTTCAGGCGTTTCACCTTAACCCGCAGCTAAAGGCATACGAAAATGTAATGCTGCCAATGCTGATTAACCCGGAGTATAAAAACAAGGCAGAAATGGAAAAAAAGGCAAAGGAGCTAATAGATGTGGTAGGACTGTCAGAGCGTGCAGAGCACTACCCTAGACAGCTTTCGGGCGGAGAGCAGCAGCGTGTGGCTGTAGCCAGAGCCTTGGCAAATGACCCCGACTTTATTTTGGCAGACGAGCCTACAGGAAACCTCGACAGCGAAAACGAGGTAGTTATATTTACATTGCTAAAGGAGCTTGCACAGCAGGGCAAGGGGATTATGGTGGTGTCGCATAACGAAAGCGTTTTGGAGTATGCAGACAGAGTTTACTATATGAAGGACGGCGTATTGGGGGATGAAAAGCAGTGAAAACAGTTAATTTTTTAATGCTTATAAAGGCGTCCGTTACTCAGCAAAAGGCAAGAAACATAGTGTTTATAATTTTTAACGCTATCTGCGTTATATGTATATTGCTTACCTCATCTGTAGTTGTCAGACTATGGACAGATATGGACCAAAAGGTAAACAACCACCCTTACAATAGGGAGCTGCTGGTAGATGTAAGCATAAATAACAAGGGTGCAAAGGATAAGCTGGAGGCTATGGACGGCGTGGAGGGCATAAGCGTTTCGCCATATGACATAACGCTGACCTCTGCCGACAACACTCTTAATTCAACTGTTAACCTGTCATATTTACATATGGACTATGAGCCTGTGGTTACAAAGGGCAGTCAGCTGAAAAGCACCGACAAGGACGCTGTGCTTATGCCGGAAATATACCACGACAAAGACCCGCAAACCCAAATGCGTATAGATGTGGACTGTAAAAGCTTTGTGGGCAAGGAGCTGAGCTTTGTTGATGAAAACGGCAGTCAATACAAGCTAAGGGTAGCCGGCACCTACGATGTTACCGACCCTGCCCTTGATACACAGTGCATATATACAAGCTGTGACCAGCTTTTAAAATATTCCGAAAAAAGCAATGATGACGAAAACGAGAGCATAACATACAGCCTTGCTTTGGCAAAGGGTACAAATAAACAACAGCTTATTGATGAATGTGAAAAATACGGAGGCGTTGCCTACGAAAACAGCTTTAGAATAGACCTAAGCACCTTTAACCTGTCGCTTGTTATTATGGTTATTGTTTTGGCGGTGTTTTTGGTAATGACAATAATGGGCCTCTCAATATTTATTTCGGGCTGTATTAAAAACAGAACAAACGAGCTTGCTCTGTACAGGGCACTTGGTTACAAAACCGGGCATATATTTGTTATTATCTTTTTGGAATATCTGCTACTGCTGTTAATAGCGTATGTAATAGCACTGGCATTGTCGGCGGTGTGTGCACAGCTTATACTTAACCCTATTCTTGCCTCAATGGTAAAGGGAGGCTTGTTTACTTTGACTGCAGAGGTAAGTCCTGTAAGTGCTTTGATTGTTCTTGGCGTATTTGTTGCAATTTTGGCTGCGATATGCTTAAGAATGACAAACCTTACACAGAAAATAGAGCTTGCCGTGCTTTTGAAAGAAAAATAATCGGAAATTTTTTATTTGTCAACATTAAAATTTAAAAAATTAAAAAATCGGCCTTTTCGGTGTAGAACAAAACTATCCGAAAAGGCTTTTTTGTGTAAATAAACCCTCTTGTGACATCGAACATTTGTACGCTTTTTGCCAAAAAATCATCGTTTTTACAATTCATTCATCGTTTTGACAAACGCTATTGTTATTTTGATTTATAAGATGTAAAATTTAATTGAAGGAGGTGAGAGATATGAAATCACTAAAGGCATCACTAAAAACAAACCTATGCAAAATCACAAAAAGTACAGTAGAAAAGGTAATCATCAACAGTGCAAATACAACATCAAGTATTTTGGCACATCAGCCTGTAGCACCAAAGGAAATTGAGATGTTTAAGAATGTTAAGAGATAAAATTGTTGCGTATATGGTGGAAGCCGACATCATAAAGGAAAACGAGCGGAAGGTATATTGCTTTGGATTACAGCTGATTGAAGAAATGTTTTTTTCATTTTGCGTATTCCTCTTAATCGGTATATTGTTCGGAAATGTGGTGGAAACAATAGTGTTTTTTGGAGCATTTGCAGTGTTGAGACAGTATGCCGGTGGCTTCCACGCAAAAAAATTTATTTCTTGCTTGGCAATATCCTGTTGTATTATTACAACATTAAATTTATTGCTAATCTTTTTTACCGACTTTACCTGGGCTATTATCCCGTGTGCGGCAGTGGGGCTGCCTGCTATATTTGTTTTATCACCTGTAGATAGTGTTTATAAATATATTAACAAGAATGAAGTTAAAAAATACAGGAAATGCAGCACAGTTATTTTATTAATTGAATTCGTTATAATGCTGCTGCTTGTTTTAACTTCCAAATATAGTATGGCTTTTTGCATTTCGTATGCGTGGCTTGTGCTTTCGACATTGCTTGTGTTGGGAAGGTACAAAAATAGAGCCGGTACACGGGAATAACCGGGCAAATGAGGCTGACGCCGCAGGTCGGTCACTGATATTATTATGTATTTTTATGCACTTCAACAGCGAAAATACAAAACAGATAGGTACATACGGGAGATAAAATCGGCATATGGTACGTTTTTTATATGCTGAGTATATAGAAACGAAATGCTATGGACTATTTGATGCTATATAGTCCGTAGCATTTTGCTTTTGCTAAGCTGTGCGGCACAGTGCTGTGAAGATATATCGCAGAAAATTTAAGGCTGTATTTGCAAAAACAGATATATTTTGTGAATTTTTTTATTGTTATTGCAAAGAAATTTAATATTTGTTATAATTTGTATAAGGTAATCTGGTTTTTTGAAGAAAGCAGGGATATGAATGAAAATTTTACTTACGGGCGGTGCCGGATTTATCGGCAGCCACACTTGCATTGAGCTTATAAAGGCAGGTCACGAGGCAGTTATTGCAGACGACCTTTCAAATAGTAAGCCGGCGGTGCTTGAAAGACTAAAGGAGCTTACAGGAAAGGATATTCCTTTCTATAATATAGATGTTGCAGACAAGGAAAAGGTAGACCATATGTTTGCAAAAGAAAGCTTTGACGCAGTAATTCATTTTGCAGGCTTTAAGGCTGTAGGCGAGTCTGTTGCAAAGCCGCTTATGTACTACAGAAATAACCTTGACACTACGCTTACCTTGCTGGAGACTATGGCGAAATATAATGTAAGCAATTTTGTGTTCAGCTCGTCGGCTACAGTTTACGGAGTGCCTGAAAGAGTGCCTCTTGTAGAGGGTATGAAAACAGGCTGTACTAACCCATACGGCTGGACAAAGCTAATGATAGAACAAATTTTAACAGACGCTGCCGCAGCCGACAAAAACCTGTCGGTAGTATTGCTGAGGTACTTTAACCCAATAGGTGCCCACCCAAGCGGCAGAATAGGCGAAGACCCTACAGGTATTCCAAATAATTTGCTGCCATATATCACGCAGGTTGCCATCGGCAAGCTGCCGCAGCTGGGAGTGTTCGGCAACGATTACCCAACTCACGACGGTACAGGCGTAAGGGACTATATACATGTAGTTGATTTGGCAAAGGGACATGTAAAGGCGATAGAATATGCCGGAAAAAATAAGGGTACAGAAATATTCAATCTGGGTACAGGCATAGGCTACAGCGTTTTGGATATTGTTAAAGCCTTTGAAAAAGCCAACAATATTAAAATACCTTATGTAATTAAGCCCAGAAGAGACGGCGACATAGCAGAGTGCTATGCTGACCCGACAAAGGCCAGAGATGTTCTTGGCTGGCAGGCTGAGGAAACCTTGGAAAATATGTGCAAGGATTCTTGGAGATGGCAGTCTAACAACCCAAAGGGCTATGAGGAATAATTTGTAAATAATTTTTAATGCTTCAATATGTAATGGTTGCTGAGGCGGCAGGCTTTTTGAGCCTGCCGCCTCAGCTGTTTTGCTTTTAGTATACAAATGTTGCAAAAATGTATATAGCCGCTGTATAAATGCGGACAGCTTTTTGATATTGCCTACAAATCTAACAGCTGCGTGTCTTTTTTCTTTGTTAAGACATAAATTTAGAGGTTATCCTGTATAAAAATTCCTACCGTTTTTTGTTATAATATACGATTTTGATTTTACTATGCTAAAAACCATTGTATTTTTTATTGAAGTTCTTTATAATGAAAAGTGCATAGATATGCTTACATAGAGAAGAAAAAGGAGGAATTTTAATGGCAAAACACCAGCGTAAAGTTGTAAGCTCAGTTCTTGCAGCTTTAATGGTTGCGTCAATGTGCGTTGTTCCTGCAACAGCAGTTACAGGCACAAACCAGCAAAGTGCCGGCTCAGCAAAGGTCGGTTCAACAGCTTCGAGCAGTGCAAGCTCATCTTCATTAGCCGATAACGACTCCACAAATGGCACAGGTTTCGGTAAGGATAATGCCGTAACTATGAATGGAGATGTTTCCGGCGGAGACAGCTCAAAAGCATCTCGTGGCAAATCAACACCGGCAAAGGCATCTGTTGCACCGGTAGCACTTGAAGCACAGGTAACCGGTGAAAAGTCTGTTACTGTAAAGGCAGGAGATACAGTTACATTTACTGTAGATGCAAAAACATCAAAGAAGATTGGTGCTTATAAAATAACAACAAACTATGATGCTTCTGCTCTTGCACTTGATACCACATACAGTAAAGACGGTGTAGATACTCTTGGCTCAAGCAAGGGTATAGAGGCGGTTAATACTGAAACTGCAGGCAAAATCCGTGCTGCTGTACTTGCTCCTGCAGATTGCTATACAGCAAAAAACAGTACTGCAATTCAGACAGTACGCTTTACAGCTAAAAAGGCAGGTACATACAATATTAGCTACACTATCGACGAAATGTTAGACGATAACGATAATGACCTTGTTGTAAATGCTAAGCCTGTAAGCGGCTTGTCAATTTCACAGAATGCTGCTGTTCAGAGTGGCACAGTGGACTCAGCAACAGGTTCAACAAAGGTTACATTTAAGGCCGGTGACACAGTAACTTACAAGGTTGACTTTAAGTTTGCTGAAAAGCTTTACGGCTTTAGAACAGACATTAACTACGATTCATCACTACTTACAGTAGATTCGGTATCATTCCCGAATTTCTCAGGAATGACACAGTCAAGGACTGAAGAGGCCGGATTGATTTCTACAATCGGTGTGGCTACACCTACTGCGACCTACGATTTCACAACACAGAAGAACCTAATTACTGTTTCATTTGTTGCTAAGAAGTCGGGAACGGCTACTATTTCCTACAAAATGAAAGAGGCTATGGCCCTTGATGCCGAGAACCAGTATAACTCACAGACAGGACAACCTGTAACAACAAAGGTTTCAAGCGACAACAGTGCTGTTGTAAACACCGAGGCTCCAACAGAGGCTCCTACAGTGGCACCTACAGAGGCACCTACAGAGGATATGTGGGTGACAGCTCCAACAACAGCGTCTAAGGAAATTTCTGTTAAGAAGGGCGACAAGGTTGCTTATTGGGCAGAGGTAAATATTCCGAAGAGCGGCAAGGATGTAGCAGGCTGGGTAGTTGACTTCCTATATGACGGCAATGAGCTTGAATATGATTCTTCATTTGCAACAGCAGGTTACGCATGCGGCACAGCAGCTATTGACTATGCAATAGGAAACACTACAGTATCCGCAGAGCTTCCTGGCGGAAGTATGCTTGATACTAAGAATACAAAGGGAAGAAATTCATTTGTAAGTGTTGTACAGTCTTCAATGGGACTAAACAACGGCTCTACTCAGAAGCTGATATGTGTACAGTATACAGCTAAGGAGACAGGCACAGTTAACCTAAGCTACAGACTAAGAGAAATGTGCAATTCTGATATGAGCGAAACATATGTTAACAGCAAGTACCAGGCTGCAAACGGTGCTAAGTTCGGACAGGGCTATAAGGTTATTTCCAGCGAACAGCCAACAGAGGCACCTACAGTGGCTCCAACAGAGGCTCCAACAGAGGCTCCTACAGTGGCACCAACAGAGGCACCTACAGAGGATATGTGGGTGACAGCTCCAACAACAGCGTCTAAGG
>OGPD01002585.1_pt1 | contig 10676 bp, 9 predicted proteins | sample 1552861 | NCBI WGS metagenome assembly OGPD01 (sample SAMEA2580280, study PRJEB22360) | human gut metagenome | biome: human gut; feature: human-associated habitat; material: faeces | place: Denmark | collected 2008/2010
TTGAAAAATGTTATCAAATCTACTATACTATTCAAGAACAAAAGGGGATGAGGGCTATGTTACAACAAAGTGTCAAATATGATTGCTTACAATTGAATACGAGTACCTCATTTTTATATTCTCATTGTTTCTAACATATCATTTTTAATTGATATGTTTTTTTATAACAAAAAAAGGAGGACAATATATGAAAGCCTATTTAATCTTAGAAGATGGAAACGTATTTGAAGGTGAAAGCGTAGGAGCTGATAAAGAAGTTGTCAGTGAATTTGTATTTAATACTTCGATGACAGGATATGTAGAAGTACTGACAGATCCTTCCTATGCAGGACAATCAGTTGTTATGACATATCCATTGATTGGAAACTATGGAGTATGTTTAGAAGATCAAGAATCTACAAAACCTTATGTTGAAGGATTTGTTGTAAATGAACTTGCAAGACTTGGAAGTAACTTTAGAAAAAATGTTGATTTAAAAGATTATTTAATTGAACATGATATTCCTTGTATTCAAGGAATTGATACAAGACATTTAACTAAAATTATTAGAAATAAAGGTTGTATGAATGGAATGATTACAACAACAAAATATGATGATTTAAGTGAAGTCATGGAAAAAATACATAACTTTAAGGTAACAGGTGTCGTTGAAAAAACAACATGTGACAAACCATATAAAGTAGGAACAGGAGATCGAAAAGTTGCTTTATTAGACTTTGGTGCTAAGAAAAATATTGCTAAATCACTTGCAAATAGAAATATAGAAGTCACAGTTTATCCAGCATCTACTCCTGCAAGTACAATCATTGAAGGAAACTATGATGGAGTGATGTTATCAAATGGTCCTGGAGATCCAAGCGAAAATGTTGAAATCATTAAAGAAGTTAAAAAACTATCTGAAAGTGGTTTACCAATCTTTGCAATCTGTTTAGGACATCAATTGATGGCTTTAGCTCATGGATTTAAAACTGAAAAATTAAAATATGGACACCATGGTGCAAATCATCCTGTTAAAGATTTAAATACAGGGCGTGTTTATATTTCTACACAAAATCATAACTATGTAATTTGTGATGATTCTATTGATCGAAATATCGCAAAGCCTTGGTTTATTAATGTAAATGACCAAACAATCGAAGGTGTTGAATATACTGGTAAAAATATTAAAACAGTACAATTTCATCCAGAAGCATGTGCTGGTCCATTAGATACAGATGCTTTATTTGATGAATTTGAAAAAATGATGGAGGGTAAATAAGATGGCAAGAGATTTAAGTATAAAAAAAGTATTAGTTATCGGTTCAGGACCTATCATCATTGGTCAAGCAGCAGAATTCGATTATGCTGGAACACAAGCATGTCGTGCTTTAAAAGAAGAAGGGGTAGAAGTTGTTTTAATTAACTCAAACCCAGCAACTATCATGACAGATGCTGATATCGCAGATAAAGTTTATATCGAACCATTAACTGTACCTGTTGTTAAAAAATTAATCATGGAAGAAAAACCAGATAGTATTTTACCAACATTAGGTGGACAAAATGCATTAAACATCGCTATGGCTTTAGCGGATGAAGGATTCTTAGAAGAACACAATGTTCGTACAATTGGGACAAATACAGATACCATCAAACTTGCAGAAGATCGTTTAGAATTTAAAAACTTAATGGAAAGAATTAACGAACCATGTGCTGCATCAATCGTTGTTAACCATGTTAATGATGCTTTAGAATTTGCAGAAAAAATTGGTTATCCAGTTGTTGTAAGACCTGCTTATACTTTAGGTGGTACTGGTGGAGGTATCGCAAATAATGAAAAAGAACTTCATGATATTTGTTCAAATGGTTTACGTCTATCAAGAGTAAGTCAATGTTTAATTGAAAGATGTATTGCTGGATGGAAAGAAATCGAGTATGAAGTAATGAGAGATAGTGCAGGAAACTGCATTACCGTATGTAACATGGAAAACTTAGATCCTGTTGGTGTTCATACAGGAGATAGTATTGTTGTGGCACCAAGCCAAACTTTATCAGATAAAGAATATCAAATGTTACGTTCATCAGCTTTAAATATTATTACAGCTTTAAATATTGAAGGTGGATGTAACGTACAATATGCTTTAAATCCAAATAGTTTTGAATACTGTGTTATCGAAGTAAACCCTCGTGTTTCTCGTTCATCAGCTTTAGCTTCTAAAGCAACAGGTTATCCAATTGCTAAATTAGCGGCTAAAATTGCTTTAGGATATACCTTAGATGAAATCAAAAATGCCGTTACAGGTAAAACATACGCTTCTTATGAACCAACATTAGACTATGTTGTATGTAAAATTCCTAAATGGCCATTTGATAAATTCGTTGATGCTTCAAGAAAATTAGGAACACAAATGAAAGCAACTGGAGAAGTTATGTCAATCTGTAATAACTTTGAAGGAGCTTTAATGAAAGCTTTACGTTCTCTTGAACAAAATGTTTTCTACTTACATTTAGATGCCTTTACAAAATTAACACATGATGAATTAAAACAAAAATTAAAAGATGTTGATGATCAACGTATCTTTGCAGTAGCTGAATCCTTAAGAAAAGGAATTACTGAACAAGAAATCCATGAAATTACTAAAATTGATGTTTGGTTCATTGATAAAATCAAACATTTAGTAGAAATGGAAGAAAGAATTAAAACAGAAGAATTAACAGTTGATTTATTAAAACAAGCAAAAAGATTACAATTCCCAGATAGAGTCATTGCTGAATTAACTGGAAAAACAGAACAAGAAATTCATCAAATGCGTAAAGATAATAATATTGTTGCAGCTTATAAAGTTGTTGATACATGTGCGGCAGAATTTGATGCACAAACACCTTATTACTATTCAATTCAAGGTGGAGTGAACGAAGTAGAACCACAAAAAGAAAAGAAAAAAATCATGGTTTTAGGATCAGGACCAATTCGTATAGGACAAGGTATTGAATTCGATTACTGTTCGGTACATTGTGTATGGGCCTTAAAAGCAGCAGGATACGATACAATTATTGTTAATAACAACCCTGAAACAGTATCAACTGACTTTGATATTGCAGATCGTTTATACTTTGAACCATTAACTGCTGAAGATGTAGAAAGCATTGTTGATATTGAAAAACCAGATGGAGCCATCGTGCAATTTGGGGGACAAACAGCCATTAAACTTACCAAAGCACTTACAGATATGGGGGTTAAAATCTTAGGAACTGATGCCGATGATGTAGATGCTGCTGAAGATAGGGAAAGATTTGATGAAATTCTTGAAAAATGTCATATTGATCGTCCAAGAGGTTCAACAGTCTTTACTGCAGAAGAAGCAATTGAAGTTGCTAATAAATTAGGATATCCAGTTTTAGTAAGACCATCTTATGTATTAGGTGGTGCTGGTATGGAAATTGCCTTAAATGATGGTGATATTAAAAAGTTCATGAAAATCATTAATAGACAATACCAAGAACATCCAATCTTAATTGATAAATACTTATCTGGTAAAGAAGTTGAAGTTGACGCAGTTTGTGATGGACATGGTATCTTAATTCCAGGTATTATGGAACACGTTGAACGTGCGGGAGTTCACTCGGGAGATAGTATTTCTGTTTACCCACCACAAAAAATCAAACAAGAAATTAAAGATGTTATCGTTGATTATACAAAGCGTCTTGCTAAAGCATTACACGTTGTGGGATTAATCAATATTCAATTCATTGTTTATGAAGATCAAGTTTATGTTATTGAAGTTAACCCAAGATCTTCAAGAACAATTCCTTATATTTCAAAAGTTACAGATATCCCAATTGTTGCCATTGCTACAAAAGCAATTATGGGACATACAATTGAAGAACAAGGATATTCTTATGGAATTGTTCCGGAAAAAGAAACAATTGCAGTTAAAATGCCAGTGTTCTCATTTGAAAAAATCAAAGGTGCAGAAATTTCTTTAGGACCTGAAATGAAATCAACAGGTGAAGTTTTAGGTATTTCTAAAAACTTAGATGAAGCTATTTATAAAGCATTCATGGGAACAGGTATTCAATTACCTAAGAGAAAGAATATCATTTGTACAATTAAAGATTCTTCTAAAGAAGAATTCTTACCAATCGCTAAACAATATTATATGTTTGGTTATGACTTATATGCAACAGAAGGAACATATAAATTCTTAAAAGAACATGATGTACCTGTACATTTTGTCAATCGTATCTGTGAAAAAACAAATACAATCTTTGACTTAATGTTTACGGATACAGTTGATTTAGTAATCGATATTCCAACAAGAAATGATAACTTAAAAGATGGCTTCTTAATTAGACGTTTTGCAGTAGAAGCAGGTATTCCAATTTATACGTCACTTGATACAGCAAAAGCACTTATTGATTCACTTGAAAAACGTAAACATGGTGTGCCATCATTAATTGATATTACAAAATTAAGATAATTTAAAAATGGTCGAAAGACCATTTTTATTTTGGACATAATTTTAAAGAAGTATTTTGGACTATCTGTCCATTTATAAAAAAATGTATTTTTCTATAATGAAAGAAGGAGGTTTTTTATGAATCAAGAAAATACTTCTTTTGAAAAACAAAAAAAACTAATTGCAAGAAGAAATGCTCTCAAACTTTTCTTTGTTCGTTTTCCTGACGAAGATCCAATTTTTTTAGAAAATCTATCAACCAAACAATATGAAGAACTCTTTGATTTGCTTTTATTAGGTAAGAACTTAGAAGAAATAAAAAAGGCTATTTTAGATATAGCCTAATTCTTTACATGCATAATAAATACCATCTTCATCAATAGAAGTTGTCACAAAATCACTTAATTTTTTTAAATCATTATTCCCTTGTCCCATACAAATCGAAAAAGAAGCATGTTTAAACATTTCAACATCATTTAAAGAATCCCCAAAAGCCACATAACTTTCCATATTCCATAACTTCATAAAATAAGCAATGCCAGTTGCTTTAGAAATTCCTTTAATAGTAATATCCGCATAACTACTTTCTCCTACCATCACATCAAGTTCTTCAATATCTTTAAACTCTTGATAATCATAATCTAAAGGACCATAAGCAATCATGGCACCTACTTCTTGATTGGTATAGCTACCAACAGGGGGAATTGGATTATTGAAATAATTACATGAACGAATGACATCTTCATTGGGTTCCATATTAATAATTCTTGGGGTACATTTAAGAGCTAAAGGAATGTTGTGTTTTTTAGAAGCCTCTAAAGCTTTTAAAACAACATCCTTAGATAAACTTTCTTTGTGAATAAGTTTTAAATCTTTATCTAATAAAGCTTGTCCACTATTACATACATACCCTTCAAAGGCAAAAGTATCATAAATGTGAGTATTCTTTAAAGAATCAACACTTCTTCCTGTAGATACTAATAAAAGATGACCTTTTTCTCTTAATAAATTTAAAGCTTTGATGGTACTTTCTGGTACTTGATGATCTGTGGTTGTTCTTAAAGTACCATCAATATCAAAACAAAACAATTTCTTCATTATTTACCCTGAGGGAAAAATCTTGCAAGTGAATTTGCGACTGCTGAAATAGGCATTGTTTGAACCACAATTCTTCCAGGACCAGTGACCACTGTATTAAATAATCCCTCTCCTCCTAAAAATTTATTTTTTAAACCAGGAACTGATTGGATATCCATTTTACAAGTGGCATCCATTATTGCAAGATAACCGGTATCAATAACCATTTGTTGACCTGGTAGTAAATTATATTCTACGGTACTTCCATCAATTTCAATAAAACATGTTCCGTGTCCTGAAATCTTTGTTAAAATAAAACCTTCACCACCAAATATACCAGAAGAAAATTTTTTATTAAAGAAAACCGATGTTTCTACATTTTCTTCACTAGCTAGAAAAGCAGATTTTTGAATGATGACTTCTTTTCCGGGTTCTACATCAATAGCGACAATTTTTCCAGGGAAACTTGAGGCAAAGGCAATCAAACCATCTTTATTTGCCGTATAACTATTTCTAAATAAAGTTTCACCAGAAAACATTCTACCGATGATTTTACCAGCACCACCACCATTTGTTTCCATTTTCATACATGGATCCATCCAAGACATAGCACCACTATCACTAATCATTTTTTCACCTTTATTTAAATGACAAATAACAACAGGGAGAGTATCTCCAACAATTTCGTATTTCATAATTTTTCTCCTTTTATAAAGCCACACAAACAGGTTGAATAATATCTAAGGTATTTCCTGTAGGCTTAATTTCTTCTTTTTCTTCATTAAATGTATAAAGCTCTAAACAATCGTTTTCTTGACTAGCAACGACAATATAACGATCATCAATAATATTAAAATCACGAGGTCCTTTTCCAGTATGTACCATATAAAGTAAAGTTATTTTTCCAGTTTCTTGATTAACACGATAAAGGACAATACTATCATGACCTCGATTAGAAACAATGATATGTTTACCGCTTGAGGTCATATGAATAGCGGCAGCACTTGAAAAGCCATGGAAATGACGAGGTACACAATGAATAACTTGAACCAAAGTAAAGTGTCCATCATGATATTGGTAAACCATAATACTGTTACCAATTTCATTAACGAGATAACAGTATTTTCCATCATGAGAAAAAATCATATGACGAGGTCCACTACCTGGATTTACAGCTTGACTTAAAGAGGTTTCTTCTAACTTTCCATCTTTGAAATCATACATGACAATTTTATCCGCACCTAAATCAACACTATAAAGATATTTTTGATCTGGGGTAATTCCTACATAATGCGCATGAGGACTTGTTTGTCTTTTAAGTAAATCAATTCCTGAACCATGATGGTGAACAACTGAAAGTTTATCTCCAATTTTATGATCCTTTAAAGGGAAAGCAGCTGTTGCTCCAACGTGATAATTTGCAGTAAATAAATATTTTTGATCAGGACTTAAACATAAATGAGTATAAGAACGACCATGGGAATTATAAAAAGAAAGTTGTTTTAAATCATCTTCTTCAATATGATAACTTGCGACACCTCCTCCTTCACCAACACGTGCATCTTTTAAAGATACATAAAGATAATCATCTTTTTTAATAACATATGAAGGAAAATCTTCGGTAGGAATATGTTTATTTAAATGAAGTTCATTTTTAGTTTCATCTAGAGTACATACATAAAGACCTTTTTCTTTTCCTTTAGCGTAACTTGATACGTAAAAACGATACACAAAATCGCCTCCTTTTGAAATAATTGTACCATAAAATAACTATAAAAAGCTTTCTATATAAGAAAAAAAGAGATGCATGAAGCATCTCAAAATATTATTTTTGCCCAATGCCTTTACAATAAGTTTGAACAACTTCATAATCTCTATCTAAAACAACAAGATCAGCATCATAACCAACGCCAATTGTTCCTTTACGATCATCAACATGTAAACATCTTGCTGGGTTTGATGTACATGCATTGATCGCGTAATTAACAGGAACTAAAGCATTTTCAATTAAGATTTTTAATCCTTTGTTTACATTTAAAGTAGAACCAGCTAAGTTACCTGCTTCTACTAAATGAGCACTTCCATCTGGATAAATAACAACTTCTTGTCCACCAAAATCAAATTTAGTACCTACAGGGAATCCTTTGCACATTAAGGAATCTGTAATCATAACACTGTAATCAGGACCTTTTGAAGTAAAGAAATTATTTAAAGCGGCAAGAGTAGAATGATTTCCATCACAAATAATTTCTCCATACATATTTCTAATACGTAAAGCACCACCAACAAGACCATTTGCACGATGCGTAAATGGTGTCATTGCATTATAAACATGAGTCATACTTCTTGCTCCATGGGCATAGGCTTGAACAGCTTGTTCATAAGTAGCATTAGAATGTCCAATACTTACAACTACATTATTCTGACTACAATATTTTGTAAGAGTAAAATCTTCATCATTTTCAACAGCCATAGTAATATATTTGATTAAACCATGAGCAGCTTTTTGATATCTTTTAAATTGCTCAATATTAGGTTTTACACAATATTCTTCAGGTTGAGCTCCTTTATGTGCTTTATTTAAATAAGGACCTTCAAAATGAATACCTAAGATTTCTGCACCTTCATAACCTTCTTCTACGACTTTTGCGACATTACTTACCGCGTTTGTAAGAACTTCTTCACTTTGAGTAAGAGTTGTCGCAAGGAAAGAAGTAACTCCTTCATCAACGATTCCTTTTGCCCATTTTCTTAATCCTTCAGGATTAGCATCATTTGTATCAAAACCATAAGCTCCATGGCAATGAATATCAATAAAGCCAGGAAGAATTCTTAAATCTCCATAATCTTTCGTAACTTCTTTTTCATTGTAAGGATATATTTCTTTAATAATTCCATCTTCTAATTCTAATTGTGCTGGCGTGAATTGATCCGCAATCCAGACTTTTTTACTTTGTATAATCATAATTTCACCTCATCTTTATTATAGAATACTTTGCTTATCTAGACAAGCAACAATTCCTCTTATTTCTAATAAAAATTCAATTTACCTTACCTCTAAATTAGTATATAATTAGAGTCATAATAAGGAGGAAGAGGATATGGATGAAAATTTACTTTTATCATTAATTGAAAACAACGCGAAAATGGAAGTCGTTGATCTTGCGGCCGCCTTAAACGAAACAGAAGAAAATGTTGATAAGACAATTAAAGATTTAGAAAAAAATAAAACAATCTATGGTTATCATACTTTGATCAATTGGGATAAAACAAATCACGATGTGTGTACAGCTGTGATTCAAGTTAATGCGAAACCTGAAAGAGATTATGGATATGATCGTATTGCAAAAAAAATCTATAATTTTCCAGAAGTAGATACAATGTATTTATTAGCGGGAAATTATGAGTTTTTATTAATTGTTAAAGGAAAAACAATGGTTGAGGTTGCTAAATTTGTAAATAGTCGTTTAGCGGTCATTGAAGGTATTGAAAGAACTGCCACAATGTATGTTTTAAAACAATATAAAAACATGGGTAAACTTGTTGAGGATGATAATAAAGATGCAGCAGAAAGATTATTGGTAACTCCATAATGGATTTTGAAAAAATTGTAAATCCTATTGTAAAGGATATTCCACCAAGTGGAATTCGTAAATTCTTTGATCTTGCCAATCAAATGGAAGGTGTTATTTCTTTAGGGGTAGGGGAACCTGATTTTGCAACCCCTTGGACAATTAGAGAAGCTGCAATCTATTCAATTGAAAAAGGAAAAACATTCTATACTGCAAATCAAGGATTATTAGAATTAAGAAAAGAAATTTGTAAATATCAAAAAAGAAGATTTGATTTAGATTATAAACCAGAACAATGTATTGTCACTGTTGGGGGATCTGAAGGAATCGATTTAGCCTTTAGAACAATTATTAATCCAGGTGATGAAGTCATTTTATTACAACCAAGTTATGTTGCTTATACACCAGGTGTTGCACTTGCTGGTGGAGTAGTAAGAAACATTATTTTAACTGAAGAAAATGAATTTAAATTAACACCTGAACTTTTAAAAGAAGCTATCAATGAAAAAACAAAGGCCATTCTTTTAAATTATCCAAGTAATCCAACAGGTGGATTTATGACAAAAGAAGACTATGAAAAATTAGTGCCTATCTTTAAAGAATCAGGAATTATGATCATAACTGATGAAATCTATGCAGAACTTTCTTATGAACATAAATTCTGTTCAATTGCATCTTTTGATGAAATCAAAGATCAAGTTATTTTAGTGAGTGGTTTTTCAAAAGCTTATGCGATGACAGGATGGCGTTTAGGTTATGTTCTTGCTAATGAATATCTTGTTAAAATGATGAAAAAGATTCATCAATATGTCATTATGTCAGCACCAACATGTGCTCAATATGGTGCCATTGAAGCAATGAGACATTGTGACGAAGAAATTGAAAAAATGCGACAAGCTTATCTTGCAAGAAGAAATTTCTTAGTCAAAACATTTAATGAAATGGGACTTAAAACATTTACACCACAAGGGGCTTTCTATGTTTTCCCATGCATCAAATCAACAGGTTTAACATCGGAACAATTCTGTGAAGAACTATTAAATGATCAGTTAGTAGCTTGCGTTCCAGGAAGTGCTTTTGGTGAAGCTGGAGAAGGTTATATTCGTGTTTCTTATGCCTATAGTTTAGAAGAACTTAAAGCGGCAACACAAAAAATTAGAAAATTCTTAGAAAAAAAGGGAGTTAAATAACTCCTTTTTTTTGGCTTTAAAATAGATACAAATTCATCATAAAAAATAATAATTCCCTATAATAAAGATAAAGAAAAGGGGATGATTAAGATGTTTGCAAGAAGTTATGAACAAATGACAGATGTATCTATTATGGAGGTAAAAACATATTTATTAATTCATAGTGAAGGTGTTTATCAACAAGATATTTATGATTTAATGAATAAATGTTTAGATGTTTCTCAGTTAAAAAGAAAATTGAATAAAAGAAAAGATCTTCAATTATGGTTGTTTACAACAATTAAAAGATATATTGATTGTAGTTTATCTTATAATGAAATGGAATATCATCTTATTATGATGAATATTCTTATTCATCAACATTTTCGTCCTTTGGTCGAATATAAATATAATTTATTTTA
>OGPD01002586.1_pt1 | contig 10672 bp, 13 predicted proteins | sample 1552861 | NCBI WGS metagenome assembly OGPD01 (sample SAMEA2580280, study PRJEB22360) | human gut metagenome | biome: human gut; feature: human-associated habitat; material: faeces | place: Denmark | collected 2008/2010
CGCTGGTCTCATCCTTGCTCTCGGCTGCCGTGGTATCCTCTGCCTTCTCCTCTGCTGTTGTGGCTGCTGCTGTTGTCTCTTTTGCCCCGCCGCCGCAGGCTGTCAGGGAAGCTGCCATCAGTGCCGCCATGGTGATCGCTAAAACCTTCTTCTTCATAATAATATTCTCCTCTTTTCTTTTATGCATCAAATTGCATAACTATAAATGTATTCAACATTTTATATTATAATGCATTTTTCTGGTTTAGCAAGAGGAAAATACGGGAATCACCAAAGAATCAGCAAAGATGCCGTCTAATTCCCTCTCTGTCTCCGGCCTGCAAGCACAAGATGCTTGGCCAGCACGGCCGTTGTCACGGCCCCTACGCCTCCCGGCACAGGTGTTGCCATGGATGCAAGAGGCTCTATGGACGGGAAATCCACATCTCCGCATAATTTTCCATTTTCATCCACATTAATACCCACATCAATGACTATGGCATCCTGTCCCACGTGACGGCCGTCCAGCATTTTAGCCTTTCCTGCTGCGGCCACCAGGATTTCAGCTCTGCGGCACTCTGTCTCCAGATCCCTGGTCCTGGTGTGGCAGATGGTGACCGTGGCATTTTCCTTCAGCATCAGCATGGACAGCGGACGGCCCACCACCATGCTGCGGCCCACGATAGTCACGTTCTTTCCTGTCATATCTATCTCATTGGCCTTAAGTACCTCTATGACCGCCTCTGCGGTACAGGGCGCAAAACCGGTTTTGTCCCCTGCAAATACCTTGGCAATATTGGCCGGGGAAATCCCGTCCAGGTCCTTTTCCGGGTCAATCATCTTCTCGATGTCCGTCTCCGCAATCTGCTTTGGCAGCGGACGGAGCAGGAGGATTCCCGATACATCCGGGTCACGGTTAATGGCACTGAATTCAGCCTTGAAATCGCTGTCGTTTATCTGTTCCGGGAACACATATGTCTGGACCCGCAGGCCGAAGTTCTCCATCTTCTTCACAGCACCCCGTTCGTAGGACATATCGTCCGGTTTTTCCCCCACCCGCACAATGGCCAGCTTCGGAGCCGGGCCTTCCAGACCTTCCATCATCTGTGTTACCTGTTCCTTGATTTTTGCCGAAACCTCGGCGCCTTTTAATATTTTCATTTTCCTTCTCCTTCCTTTCTGCCTGACACCTTCTATCTCAGCTGCTCAAGTACCTTCTGATATATGCGGTCCGCTGCTTCTGTCCCCTCCTTAATCAGGCGTTCCGCCTTCTCGTTCATTTCTTCTGCCTTCTCCCTGTTCTTCATGGACTTGGTATTGATGTACACATTCATCACCGCGCCCAGCAGTGCGGTCCGGATGAACTGGACTCCCACGCCCACATCGCTGACAGCCATCCTGCTTCCCTTATCCGCAAGGATATCCATGATTTCCAGCATTTCCGATGCCTTTTCCATGATTTCCATTGGCACAAGACTGGCATCCAACAGCCGTGCTTCCATGACCTCTGCCTTGTATGCCTTTTCTTCCTCTGTACCTGAGGGAAGGCTGTAGCATTTGGCCAGAGGCGCAAATACCTTTGCATCCTGGTCAGCCAGCGCGCTAAACTGTCCCTGGATTCCCTTCATCCGCTCTGCCAGTTCCTTAATCTCATCCTCCACCAGCGCGTACTTCTTCTTGCCTATGGTCAGATTGGCCACCATCTGTCCCAGGGCATTGCCCAGGGCTCCGGCCAGGGCCGAAGCGCCGCCGCCCCCCGGTACCGGCTCCTTTGAAGATAATACATCCAGAAACTCCTGAATCGTCATGCTCTCTACCATTGTAACATCCTCCTGTTTTTCTATATATAGTTTATATTATATAACCCATTTACACAATTTTAACTCCCATCAGCCTGGCCAGCTCGGCGGCCTGCAGCAGGCTGACCTTTACACCCGCCAGTTCCGTGAACTGATCCGAGACCATGATGCCGTCAATGACGCACTCTGATAAATCCATTCCCTTTAACGGTGTACGGAAAAAATCCGTACCGGCCAGGTCCGTGGAGGAAAAAACCGTCTTTTTAAATTTCACCTCAGACATGAAGGATTCCCGGAAATTACAGCCCTTTATTTCGCCGAACTCCCAGAAGGCAGTAGAGAAATTCCCATAGTGGAACTGACTGTCCAGAAGCTTCACCCACTTAAACGTGGAGTTGCAGAACTGGCTTCCGTCCCCCTTTGAGTCTGATACATTCACATTCTTCCAATAGGTATCCCGGAAGGAGCAGTTAGAAAAATCACACTTGTCAAATACTACATTGCAGAAGGACGCGCCGCTGAAATCACACTCCTCCATCCTGCACCTGACGAATTTCACCGTGTCAAACTCCACTTTTTTTCCCGATATCCCAACGACCGTCTGGTCTTCATAAACCTTATCCAAAATCGGACATTCCTGATTGGCTGCTTCCGCCATATCCTCTGACAGCATATCTCCTCCATGGTGATTTTATTTTGTCCATTCCCTGCACTGTTTTAACCTTGGCTCTGCATCAAAGCCCATATCTGTTCCCATGGACGCCTCCATCTCACAGGGAAAATCAGGACATTCTCCGCAGTGGTTCAGCCCTTTTGCCTCGCAGCAGGATTTAACACCGCACTCACCGCCCCAGAAGGGCTTTTCCATGGTTGCGCACCCTGTACAGCGGACCGCTTCCTTTCTTTCACATTGATTGCAGCAGACTCCGCATCTTGACTCAAACATATTCTTCCTCCTTTGTTACAGCCTCCTAAACCTGTTCTTTCCCTGACATCTGTTCCACATCCAGGCGCAGTACAGCGGTTCTCTTAAGCATAGCCTCCGGGTAATCCCAGCTGTCCTTTCCTGACATGTGGCCCATGATGCAGTTCAGGCCCTTTTTCTTTTCCTGTGTCTCCTCCACTACCCGGATGGGTCCTTCCCCCACCACGCTTCGGTACCGGAAGGAATATCCGCAGGCCTGGTCCGCCGTCTTAAGGCCATGGGCAGTGTCCATCTCAAACCCTGCATACCCGGTCTGCCTGACCAAATCCATCTTCTTCCCCTCGGCAGCCCCGTGGAAATAGAGCGCATTTTCCTCCTCGTCGTATCCGAAGCTGAGAGGTACAATGTAGGCGCTCTTTCCATCTGGAAAAGCCAGCCTGCAGCAGTCGCACTCCCGTATAATTTCCCTTATTCCATATGTATCCTTAATTTCCCTGTCCTTCCTTCTCACCATATTCTCCTTATCCGTGTTCTATTCCGGCAAAGCGGTTTCCCGGTGCCTCCATGGTTTTGCCATAATGTTGCCATGATTCCCCCACAGCGCGGCCATGGTTCCATCACAGTTCAATATATGCCCTGCTTCCGCCTGTCTTGTCCTTCACCACAACAATCTGGTGCTGGATTCGTTCCTTCAGCTCTCCCACATGGGAAATGATGCCCACCAGACGCCTTCCCTCTGCCAGGTCTCCCAGGGACTTCATGGCCAGGTTCAGTGTATCCTCATCCAGAGACCCGAATCCCTCATCCACAAAGAGAGTGTCCAGGCGGATTCCGCCTGCAGCTGACTGTATCTCATCCGACAGGCCCAGAGCCAGGGAAAGGGATGCCTGGAAGGATTCCCCGCCGGACAATGTCTTTACGCTGCGCTCCGTGCCATTGTAATGGTCGATGACATTTAACCCCAGCCCATTCTTCCCCCTGTTATCCTCCTCCGTACACCGTTTCAGCTCATACTGACCGCCGCTCATGACCATGAACCTGGTATTTGCCCTGGCAATGATACGCTCAAAATATGCCATCTGCGCATACGTTTCCAGGGTAATTTTTTCCTTCCCCCCCACTTCACCTGCCGCTGTATCGGAAAGGGCCTTGACCCATGTCCATTCCTTTTGTATCTCTTCCATGGACGCCTTCTGTTCCGAAATACGTTCCCTTGCCATGCGGTTGGTTTCCAGTCTGTGGTGAAGCCTGCTTTTTTCCTGCTCCAGGCCGGTCAGCCTCTCCCTTGCCTCAGACTGGCGAAGCCGGTTCTCCTGCATCCGCGCCTCCAGGCGTTCCATAGCGGTTCTAACGTCCATGCCGCCCGGAAGCATTGTGTCCGGCCCATTCACCGGGTCCCGGTCCTTTCCCGCAGACTCTCTTCCCTCTGCGTCCTTCTCCGCCATCCGGCCTCTCAGCGCCTCCAATCGGGCCTGAGCGTCCGACACTCTGCGGCTTATCCGGTTATAGGATTCTTCCGCCTCCTTAAACGCCTTTTCCAGTCCGGCCAGAAATGCCTTCTTCTCTGCCAGCTCCGCCTGGGCGGCCTTCCTGTTCTCATAGGGCAGGGAGGACTCCATCTCCTTAAGGCGGCTTTCCAGTTCCCTTTCCTTTGCCTGGCTCTCTGCCAGCATTTTCTGGGCCTGCTGTTTCAACTCCGAGGCTGCTTCCAGGGATTGACGCCCTAAGACCCTTCTGCCTTCAATGGCTTCCTTATATTCTTTTCTCTTCTTCTTTTCCTGAATCTTCTCCTTCTGGGCAGCAGCCTGGCGCTCCAGCTGGCCCTTCAGCTGCCCCATCATCAGCTCCCACTGTTCAAGGAAATACCTGCGCCCCTGCCGTACATCCCCTGTCTTTGCAGCCAACGCCCAGAAAAGGCTCCCGCCGGGCGAATCCGCTGCTGCCAGTCCTCTTTCCAGGTAGCCACCTCGGCATCAATCTGCTGTTTCATCCTTTCATAGCGGGTATCCAGACTGCCTGCCAGTCTTCCTGCCTCCAGGCTCAGCCTGGCAGCCGCCTTATCCTTTTCCTCGGCAGCAGCCTTAAGCCGGTCTACCTTGTCCTTGGCTGCCTCTTTTCCCTCCTCCAGATACCGTGCAGGCGCCGGATGAGTGACAGAGCCGCATACAGGACAGGGCTGGCCTTCTGTGAGCCGTGAAGCCAGGATTCCCGCCTGGTTGTCCAGGAATCTCTGGTACATCTCCCGGTAGGCATCGTCTGCCCTGCGGCTCTCCTCGCCTGCTGCCCTGTAACGCTCTCTGGCTGCCTCCAGCTTCTTCCTCTCCTGCCCGTACTGCCCCAGCTCCTCTGCCAGAAGTCCGATGCGCCCGCTGTATTCGCCCAGTCTCTCCCCTGCTGTCAGGGCTGCCTGGTATTCTTCTCCTGCCTGGCGAAGGCTTTCCAGTATCTTCTCATCGCTGTCATTTCGTTCCTTCCACTGCCTTTCCTCCAGGGCCACCTGCTCCAGCCTTTTTTCAAGGCTCTCTGTCTCTTTCCTGCATGCCTTCAGATTTTCCTGCAGCCCGTCAAAACGGTCATAGGTTTTCAGGTTTTCTTCCATCCTGGTAACAGCGCCAATCAGCCCGTCTCTGTCAGCCTGGCGTTCCTTTTCCCTCTCATACCTGACCTTTGCCTGTTCCAGAACCGGCATATTTTCCCTGAGCACATCCGCGGCAGCCGCCATATCCCGGCAGACCGCGGCATCCCCCTGCATTTTCCCCAGCTCCATTCCAAGGGCAGCCATCTCGTCCCTGACCAGGGCCATGGCTCTGTCCTTCCCCTGCTGCTGCGCCTCATCCGCCCCAATCAGCTGGTCCAGCACCTCCAAAAGAGCTTCCAGGCTCCCCTGGGGCACCTCCTTCCAGCGCAGCTTAAGTTCCTCACTATGGCCCTCTGTGATAACACCTCCGGCATACTGTTCCATGCTCTTTCTGCTGTCCGCGTAGCGGCCATACAGACCCTTGGCCCGGTCCTTCAGCTTTTCCTGAAACAACTGGTAGGGCTTTGTCTTGAATATTTCCCGGAAAATGATGCCCCGATCCTCGGTTCTGCCTGACAGGAGCCTGGAAAAACTGCCCTGGGCCAGCATGGCAATCTGGGAAAACTGCTCCCTGTTAAGGCCCAGAAGCCCTTCCACCTCCACCGTTACCGCTTTGTCCCCTGTAACGAGCCTGCCGTCCGACATATGAAGCTGTGCGTCCGGCTTTTCCCGTGTCTCCCCTTCACCTCTTTGCTTTGTCCTCATATACTCAGGATTGCGCCGCACCCTGTATTCCTTTCCACTATAGGAAAATCCCATCTCCACATAGGTCCTGGCATCCGGCCTGGCATATTTGCTGCGCAGCATCCTGGGTTTGCGGCTGTCCCCGCTGGCGTTGCCGTAAAGGGCAAATGCAATGGCGTCAAACAGGGTGGTCTTGCCTGCTCCGGTGTCGCCCGTAATGAGATAAAGTCCCCGGTCCCCCAGGGAGGCCATATCCAGGGTGACCTCACCTGCATATGGTCCAAATGCGGATATTATCAGTTCTGTGGGCCTCATCTGCTTCCCTCCCATATCTCTTCCATCAGTTTTACCGCAAAGTCAGCCTGCTGCTCTGTCATGGGCTGATTGTTCTGAAGCTGGTACAGCTCCTCCATCAGAACAATGGGGGGCTTGTCCGCATTGGCGGCAGCTTCCACCACCCTGCCCTCCCTGGTGCGCTTGTTATCATAATCCAGCTTCATGACATTGGGATAAATGGAGCGCAGCTTGCCTATTGCATCCAGTATATCCTCCTCATCCGTAAGGGTTATGTGAAGGTAATCATCCACAGCCGTACCCTGGTAAAAATCACGGCTGGTCAGTTCTTCATAGCTTCCTCTCAGCTCCCGCATATCATGGAGGGGCCTGAGAGGACGGGTATTCACGGTCACATTCCCCTTTTCCAGCAGCTCCACCACGGTCACTGACTTCCTGTGGTTCACCTCTGAGAATGAATATTTAAGGGGAGTCCCGCTATAGCGCAGGGTATCCCTTCCCACCTTCTGGGGCCCGTGGATATGTCCCATGGCCACATAATCGAAGGAATCGAACAGTTCAGCACTCACCTGGTCCAGGCCGCCTATGGACAGCTCCTCCGAGTCGCAGCAGGACGCACCGGTGACAAACTGGTGGGCAATCAGGATATTGCGGCCATCTTCCCCTTTCTTATGTTCCGCCATATGCTCCAGAGCCCAGCGGACCGCATCTTCAAAGGTTTCAATGCCTTCCTCCGGGCAGCACCTTCTCACAACAGCAGGTTTTATAAAGGGCAGCATATAGACCCGCAGGCTTCCGTACCGGTCCTCCAGTTGAACCGGCTCCAGATGACCGTCATACACAGGCGCCATATAAACTCTCCTGTCCTTCATAAGCTGCCCTCCAAAGGCCAGCCGCTCCGGGCTGTCGTGGTTCCCGCTGATAACAAACACGGGCAGGTTCCGGTCCGCCAGCCCGGTCAGGAAAGCGTCAAAGACCTGTACTGCCTCAGCAGGAGGCACAGGTTTATCATAAATATCCCCGGCTATGAGAACACCGTCAGGCATTTCCTCCTCCGCAATCATGAGAATCTGGTCTAATATATATTTTTGATCCTCCAGCATGGAAAAACCATTGACCCGTTTTCCGATATGAAGGTCTGATAAATGAATAAATTTCATAGTTCTTCCTTTCATGTACATCTTTAACCATAATACCACGAGCCGGGCACCATTTACAAGACCATACGGCCCGTCCTTTTCCATGAGGACCGCCTTATTGAACTATGAGGACTGCCTTATTGAAAGATTGGACTGGACCTCTGCCTTTCAAATATGGTAAACTAGAGCGTAAATTCCTGTTTGGAGGTGAGCATATGAATCCAATGAATCTTCTTCAGTTAAAACCGGCCTGGAACCAGTTTAAGGCCAACCATCCCAAAATGCTGTCATTTGTGAAAGCCGCATCCAGGGACGGGGTCATGGACGAGGGGACCCTGATTGAAATTACCGTCACATCCAGCACCGGCCAGACCATTGCTTCCAACATCCGGGTCAAAAAATCCGACCTGGAATTCTTAGGAGCACTTAAGGATGCGCTGGAAGATTAGATGCAAAGGGCGCCCGCCCTGCCTTGCGGCAGGAGGACGCCCTGTTGATTAATGGGATATTTTGTTCTTCCTCACCGTGTGTCCAGACATTGCATGTTCAGACATGCTCTAGTTCAGGTTAATACCGGTAATGGCTGCCTGTCCATCCACATTGTTGAAAATAATGCTGTTTTCCTCGCCCATGATGACTCCGGCGCCAAACTGCTCCAGCGTGTCTACATCCGTATCAGCAATTTCCTTTAACAGACTCTCAGTGAAAATCTGGCCTGCATCCATCTTTAAGAAAACTGACTCGTCGGCAATCTCCTCACCCTGTCCTTCTCCAAGGGAAACATAGACCGGGTACGCGCACAGGCCTGCCAATGCCTCCATATCCTTATCTGCCACCGCCTTCTGCACCTTCTCTGCGAAAGGCTTAATCTCACTCTGTTCCAGCTCTGCCCCGGCATGGGACACATCCTCTGCCTCCTCCAGGAGTGCGGCCTCCTGGGAGGCGGATTCGGATGACTGGGATTCTGCTGCGGTTTCAGAGTCCGAAGCAGCGCCTGCGTCCTCTGTCTCCCCATCCGTCATCCCGGCTGTGGTGTCGGCCTGTGTTACCACCTCTGCCGCTGTAGTGGTCTTGGCATCCTTGCCTGAGCAGGCTGTGATGGCATTGGCACCTCGCTGGAGGTGGCGGTGAGCGCCGCCGCCGCCATAATGGCTGTTCCTAAAACTGCTAATTTTCTTTTCATAATTACGTCTCCTCATCTATCTGATTTTCAGTATCATTTTCTTTATGTAAAAGCTGCATTTCCAGAGTCCGGTATGAGCATGCACCCCTGTGAAATACGCATTTCATCCACCGCGTCCGGTGATACACTCTAACATAAAGAGCCTGGCTCCTTTTGTCAAGGCAGCCAGGCCAACATTAATGGTTCCGTAATTAAACTTAAAAAACTGTTTCAATCCTTTTCCTAAAATTTCATAATTTACCATGCAACTTTTTTGGTTTTCTTTCATTTTGAAACCGTCCATTGAGGGCTGTTCATTGCAGGCACTTCATTGTAAATAGTTCATTCCCTGACAAGGGAAGGACAACCGCCTGCCGGTCCATCAGCTTCTCAGTGTGGCCCGTAGACGGTCCGGCTTCAGCAGAAGGTCCAGCCCATCCTCAATGGAGCGAACCACCACGGATGCATGGCTTAACAGGGCTGCGCACATACCCTCCCGCTCCAGAACCGCTATGGACAGCTGGGCTGCGTCAAACATCTGTATATCATTAAAGCCATTGCCAAGACAGGCCACGCCTCCCTCAAGCCCCTTTACGATTTCTTCCTTGCATCCGGCAGCACCCTCCCGCGGAAAAGTCCTTACAGTTATGCCCAAAGGTTCGCACTGGCGCGTCACCGTGCCGTATGTATCAGCAGTGAGCACATACACATGGGCCAGCTCCTTAAGCCGGGCAATACGCTCCTTGACCCCCTTCAGCAGCATGCCGTCCACTGCCGCTGTCCCGTTGTAATCCAGGACCACATGGTTGATTTTCAAAGGCTCCCGACCGGGTATTTCTATTACAATCACTGTCTGTCTCCTCCCTGTATCTCCTGTCCTGTATCTTCTATCCCGTATCACTTATCCCCATATCCCTGCCGGCCCGAATCCGTCTATCCGCAGATTCCGGCCCAAATCCGTTTATCCGTAAATTCCTGCCAGAAACGCCCTTGTCTCCTCTTGCGCCGGGCACCCGAACAATTGGTCCGATTCCCCCCACTCCACCAGACGGCCCCCTAAAAGAAAGGCCCCATAGTCAGATATCCTGCGGGCCTGGGCTATGTTATGGGTGACAATGACAATGGTATACTGCTTCTTAAGTTCTGTCAGCATTTCCTCGATTACGGCAGATGATTTCACATCCAGGGCGGAACAGGGCTCATCCAGCAATAGTACTTCCGGGTCCACTGTCAGGGCACGGGCGATACAGAGCCTCTGCTGCTGTCCGCCTGAAAGTTTAAGAGCATTCCTGCCCAAATCTTCCCTGACCTCGTCATACAGTCCGGCCATCCGGAGTTTTTCCTTCACCAGCGCTTCCAGGGAAGCCTTATCCCGGACGCCGTAATATCTCGGCGCATATGTCATGTTTTTATAGATGGAAAATGGAAAGGGAGCCGGCGTCTGAAACACCAGACCCACACGGCGGCGAAGCACATCCTTCTGCATGGATTTTATCTCCTGTCCGTCCAACAAAATCCTTCCGGATACAGATACCCCCTTTTCCTCTGCCAGCAATCCGTTCATACACCGCAGCAGCGTGGTTTTTCCGCACCCGGACGGACCGATGACGGCCGTAATCCGGCGGGCCGGTATGTCTAAGGACAAATCAGACAATACCTCCCTGCCGTCATAGGATGCGCTGACATTGTGAAGCGTCATGATATGTTCCATTTTTTCTGGCTCCTCCTTGCGTAAATTGTTGCCAAAAGGCTGCTAAATAAAATCAGCGCCATCATGACAAAAGCGGTCCCGTAAGCCGCGTCCATGGAAGTGGCTCCCTGGGCTACCAGCAGGTAAAGATGCATAGGCAGGGCCATGGCCGGGGCGGTGAGCCGGGCCGGGAGGCCGGAATACGCCACTGCCCCTGTGAATATGAGAGGGGCCGTGGCCCCCATGGCGTAGCAGCCTCCCAGTATCACACCCGACACGATCTCCCCCTTGCAGGCCGGCAGCACAATCTTCCGGATGGTATAGAACCTGGAACAGCCCAGGGGAAAGCAGTTCTGGAAACAGGAATCCGCATCCATTTTCTATACACGCACAACCGGAATCTGGCAGACCGTGTGGCTTGA
>OGPD01002597.1_pt1 | contig 10626 bp, 14 predicted proteins | sample 1552861 | NCBI WGS metagenome assembly OGPD01 (sample SAMEA2580280, study PRJEB22360) | human gut metagenome | biome: human gut; feature: human-associated habitat; material: faeces | place: Denmark | collected 2008/2010
TGTTTTGGCCTGGAGAGAGGATTTTGGTCCGTTGTGATTGGTTTGTGTCTGGGAGCTGTTCTGGCTCTCGGAAAGATGCTGCGAGAGGGCAGCATATGTCAGAGATTCTTGTATTTAACTGCCTATATCAGGCGTTTGATTCAGAGTAAAGAAATTGAGGCGTACTACTGCCCGGAGCGGGATGGATATAAGTGCGTAATTCCATTGGGAGCCTGTTTTTTTGCGGGGACTCTTATTTCAGTGTTGTGGAAGGGATGAGTGATGGGTGTTAAGGTGCGTATGCGCCAGGAAGAAACGAGGTGAGAAGTGAATATATGGTAAAGATTCTGGCGGTCTATGACGCTGATCCCGCCTTTGGGGAACGGCTGGCGGATTATGTGAATCAGAAGGAAAAGATTCCGTTTACAGCCATGGCATTTTCCAGCCTGGACAGGCTTATAGAATATGGGGAAGAGCATCCCATAGAAATCCTGCTGGTAGATGAGAGTTCACGGGCGCTGGTGGGAGATGTGAAGGCAGAGCAGGTTATGGTGCTGTGTGACGGGGAGCTGGTGGATGGGCCGGATATATTTCCGGCCATCTACAAGTACCAGTCCGGGGATTGTATCATGCGTGAGGTGCTGGCTTCCTACTGCAGCCGGCCAGTGGAGCCGGCGCTGGCCCTTCTGGGGACCAGGGCCCTGGTAGTGGGAATATATTCCCCTGTGAACCGGTGCTTTAAGTCCTCGCTGGCCCTGACCATAGGGCAGGTGATGGCGAAAAAGGAGTCGGTGCTGTATCTGAATCTGGAGGAATATTCAGGATTTACCAGGCTGATTGACAGTGAGTACAAGGCCGATTTATCAGATGTTCTGTATCTGTACAGGCAGGGAGGGTATAACTGGATGAAGCTAAAGTCCATGATCAGCAACTGGGGGAATATGGATTTTATACCTCCGGTGAGGTATGCGGAGGATTTAAGCCAGGTGGCGCCGGAGGATATGGCGCAGCTCATAGACAGGATTGCGAGGGAGAGCGGCTATGACAGGCTGGTGGTGGACGTGGGCCAGATGGGAAGGGGGGCTCTTCCCGTTCTATCCATGTGTAATGTGGTGTATATGCCGGTCAGGGAGGACTATATCTCAGCCGCCAAGATAGAGGAGTTTGAGGAGTACCTGGAGGAAGCAGACGATGCCGGGGTCAGGGACAGAATCCAGAAACTGAGACTGCCCAGGCATACAGGTGTTGCGAAACAGGAAGGGTATCTGGAACAGCTGATATGGGGGGAGATGGGGGATTTTGTGCGGCAGCTTTTAAACGGAAAGCAGCCGGAGAGATAAGGAATGGAGGGAGGAGGAGTGAGAAGGGAGAGTCAGGAATAAAGAACAGGGAAAGGAAAAAGAAGGAAAATTGAGCTATGGAAGAGAGGGAGAGTAAAAGGAGGAGCCGTGAAGGTGTGCGGTGGCTCATAAGGGAGCGCATTATGGAGGAACTGCAGGAAAGGCACCATATGGACGACGGAGAACTGCTGGAAATGATTGACAGGTCCATAGGCGAGATGGGGCAGGAAATATTTCTGCCCTTAAAGGAACGGCTCTGGCTGCGCGGCAGCCTCTTTGACAGCTTCCGTCGTCTGGATATCCTGCAGGAGCTTATTGACGACAGCTCCGTGTCGGAAATCATGGTGAATGGAGCAGGAAAGATATTTATGGAGAGAAACGGAAGAATGGAATTATGGGACAGGAATTTTGAGAGGCCGGAACAGCTGGAGGATATCATACAGCAGATTGTAAGCAGGGTCAACCGTGTGGTGAATGTGTCCTCTCCTATGGTGGATGCCAGGCTGGAAGATGGTTCCAGGGTCCATGTGGTTCTGCCGCCTGTGGCTCTTGATGGTCCTGTTGTTACTATAAGGAAATTCCCTGACCCGATTACCATGGAAAAGCTGATTCGTTTCAAAGCCATAAGTACGGAGGCAGCGGGCTTTCTGGAGCAGCTGGTGGAGGATGGATGCAATATGTTTATCAGCGGAGGGACAAACTCCGGAAAAACCACATTCCTGAATGCATTGTCATCCTTCATACCCTCCGGCGAGCGTGTAATAACCATTGAGGATTCTGCTGAATTGCAGATAACACAGGTTCCAAATCTTGTGCGTCTGGAGACAAGAAACGCCAATACGGAGGGAGAAGGGGAAATTACCATGAGCCAGCTGATTAAGGCGGCTCTGCGCATGAACCCCAATCGCATTGTAGTGGGGGAAGTGAGGGGGAAGGAGGCTTTGGACATGCTCCAGGCCATGAACACAGGCCATCCCGGAAGTCTTTCCACAGGTCATGGGAACAGCCCGCGGGACATGATAAGCAGACTGGAAACCATGGTGCTGATGGCGGCGGACCTTCCGCTGGCAGCAATCAGGAGCCAGATTGTGTCGGCCCTGGACATCATGGTCCATCTGGGCCGGCTGAAGGATGGGAAAAGAAGAGTTTTATCCATTATGAGAATAGGAGGTTTGCAGAATGGAGAGGTGGAGCTGGAACCATTGTTTGAATACGACGGTAAGGAGGACCGGCTTTGTCAGAAAGGGGGAAGGACACAGGCGGGACCTGGTTAGGCAGGAAATTGCCAGGAGGAAACCGGAAAAGAAGGTTCCCAGGGCCAGGCCTCCCGACCGGGTGGATTACAGTACCTACAGACTTACTGCCGGAGAGTGGCTGTTATACGGAGCTCTGGGGGTGGAAGCCTGTGGGCTGGCATCCTATGTCTTTTACCGCAGTGTGGTGGTGTTCCTGATTCTGATGCCTGTTGGAGCCTGTTATCCTTTATACAGGAGATCGAATTTGAAGAAGGAGAGGGCCCGGCGGCTGGAACTGCAGTTCAAGGAGGGAATCCAGGTTCTGTCCTCCTTCCTGAGCGCAGGGTATTCATTGGAAAACGGACTTACCCTTAGCATAAAGGAGCTGGAAATACTGTTTGGAAGGAGGGAGATGATTACAGAAGAATTCCGGATCCTCTCCGATGGAATCCGGATGAACCGTCCGGCAGAGGAGCTGTTTATGGATTTTGGCCGGCGCAGCGGAGTGGAGGATGTGGACAATTTTGCCCAGGTCCTGTCAGCGGCTAAACGAAGCGGAGGCGAGCTGGTGGAAATCATCCGGCAGACAGCGGGAATTATCAGGGACAAGGTACAGGTCAAGGAGGAGATACACACCATGCTTGCCTCCAGGATTTTCGAACAGAGAATTATGAATCTGATACCGTTCTTGATTGTGCTCTACATTGACCTTACATCCCCTGGTTTTTTCAGCGTGATGTACGGTACCTGGATGGGCCGGAGTGTGATGACCATGTGTCTGGCGGCCTATGCGGGTGCGCTGGTTCTGGCCGGGAAGATACTGGACATTGAGGTGTGAAAGGCAGGTGAGGCGGACGATAAAGGTGAGAAAAAGACCGGCAGAGAGGCTTCATGCCTGGATTGGCCGGAAGCAGATCCTTTGTCTTATGGCTGGCCTTTTCATAGGAATGGCGGCTCAGTTGTGGCAGCGTACAGACAGTGCGCTTTTGGAAGGAGATACCCTGGTAAGGGGAAGTTATGGGCAGGGGGATCAGACATACAGCCTGATAGTAGAGGGGTTTGGGGAGAAGGAGGTTCCTGTGGAAATGGTCCTGTCAGAAAGGATGTATACAAAACAGGAGGCACATAAGACTTATGAGGCTGTGATGGTCCAGCTTCCGCAGCTCATACTTGGGAATAATCCGTCTCTTGAGGATGTAAGGCAGGATCTGAACCTGCTTACATATCTGGACAGCTATGGAATAAGGCTCAGGTGGGAATCGGATGAGCCGGAGCTTTTGGATTCCTTCGGTGAACTGCATGTGCAGGAGCTGAAACAGAGGGGGATAGGCGAACAGGGAATCAAAATCAGCCTGCATGTGCGCATGACAGAGGGAAACTGGCCGGAGGAGTATGAACTGTCTGTGTGCGTAAAGCCGCCGGTGCTTACGCAACAGGAACAGACGGAGGAAGCATTTGTGGAATTTCTTAAGAGCCAGGATGAATTGCAGTCCTACACTGCTTATATGAAGCTTCCGGAGGAATATCAGGGTCAGAGCCTGAAATACAGCCTGCCGGAGGAGTCTGTGTTTGTTCCTGTGATGGGATTGGGGGTGGCAGGAGCTGTATTATGTTTTTTCGGGGACCAGGCCAGGCAGCAGAACAGGACAGAGGAGAGAAAACGCCAGCTGGCGCTGGATTACCCGGAGGTATTGTACAGGCTGACCATTTTTCTCGGCGCAGGCATGAGTATCCGCACAGCCTGGGATAAGATTGCCCTGGAATACAAAATGATGGTGGAGCAGGGAAGGCGCAGGAAACGGTATGTATATGAAGAAATGTATGAAACCAGTTGTCAGATGAAGGGGGGAGTGCCGGAGGGCAAGGCATTTGAGGAGTTTGGACGGCGGTGCGGGCTTCAGTCTTATATGAAACTGGGAGGTCTGCTGGAGCAGAACCGTAAAAATGGTTCAAAGAATCTCAGGAATCTGCTGCGTACAGAGATGACAGATGCATTTGAACAGAGAAAACACCAGGCCAGGCGCCTGGGAGAGGAAGCAGGGACAAAACTGCTGCTTCCTCTGTTCATTCTCTTGTCCGTGGTCATGGTCATGATCGCTGTTCCGGCACTGATGGAATTCAAATAAAATATAAGGAGGAGCGTAATGAAGTTAGGAAAGGAAATCAGGGAGTTCTGGAAGGACGAACAGGGGGTGGGAGTGATTGAGCTGGTGTTGGTATTGGTGGGAATATTAACCCCCTATTATGGGGTGGGTATAAGGTGTATAGAGTAAAAATATGTGGATAAATAGAACTGGATATACAGTGAAAGGTGGAAAGTGTGTATGGAGTTAAAGGAAAAAGCAACAGAAGAAATTATGGTGATTACATATTATAATGTGCTATTTTATCTATTCTTTGAGAAAAATGATTTTAAGAGACAATGTTTAGTAAATCGACTTGAATCAGGAGAAGTCATGAGAATGAAAAAGATACAGGAATGGTGTGATTGCCACCAAATTTTCTTTAAGACTCAATTTGTGTATAGGAAGGATTTTTCGTTTACAGCTAATTTATGGAATTTGTACTCATATTGTAGATTTAGAATGGAACTATACCGTGGGAGGACATAAAAAGTTAGTTGGTGTTGAATGTTTCAACACCAACCAATTTTTAATTTAGATTATTGGAATCACAAGCTGATAATAATGCGCGTGCATACTTTTTTCCTGCTGAGACTACTAGTGATTTAGTTATGATGAATATCCAAAGAAGCAGAAAAAGTAGGTTAATTATCAAACTGGTTATTGGTATTTTTAAATCAATACAAATGAAGTTAGAAAAGTGCAGAAATATTAGTGCAATGTTAAATATAATACCAATACATGACACAGCTACCCCATATGGTTTCAGACCTAACAAATTATATGTAAAACCAAAGTTTGCATTTTCTTCTGCTATTAGAGGAAATTTTGTACAATCTCTAGTTTTAGATATTAACCAAGTTACAGCGGACGAAGCATAAGGAGTCATTTCTGAATCATTTTCACATACTTTAAAATCATCTATATGATCAGAGAAAAATTTATAATATCTTTGCTTAGTAATGGGATCAATTTGGTGACTGGAGAGAAGCAAAGATTCTTGAGCAGGTAACAATTTAGGAAAACATTTCTTCATAGCTTTAACACCTGGGATACGACAATATACAACGATTATATTGCAAAGACTATAAGTGATAAGTCCTACAATTAAAGTTGATGATAAATTATGCAGTTCAGGAATAAAAAGGTATAATTCAAGAAGCCAAGGGGCTAAGAAAATTATGCCAACACTGATACGGGCTCTTAAATTATATGAACCTAAGTTGGTAAATATTTCTTTGATATTAACACCTCCCTATAATTTGTAAAAAGTGTCTTCTAGACGTTGGAAAACATCGACAGATTTGTTGGCATTGTAAAGGAGAATTTCGGATTCAGTTAAATCAAAATCAAAACCATAAAGCTTACCATGGAGTAAATCTGCATAATTTTGTTCGTTTTGGTAGGGAATGTAGAGTGTTTTGCCGGGAAGGTTAAGAGAAGAGAACCGAATCGTACCATCACATGTGATGGCAACGATTCTTTCTTCAGTAATTTCATGGCATTTTAAATATTCTTTTACGAATGTATTATGGCCGATGATAAATAGAATGTCCAAACAATTGGCAGGCATGCTAGTTAATTTGATATAGTTGTTACTCTTGGAGTTAACTATAAGCCATAAGTGAAAAGTCTCATAAAAATATTTTTGCCGAGCAATTAGTTCATCTCTAAAACAATTTTGTAATATCAGTTGCATAATCAAATTCCCAGAACTCGTCCCGTTTTGACAGCGGAAGAGGAAAAAGTTGAACTGTTAATAGTTATATTACCTGTAGTTTTAGTATTGTAAACTCTGTGACCAGTAGTAATTAAATTATCAGAGCCGCCGTTTGTATTTCCGGTGTTATCGGATACAATGTACACAGAGTAAGTTTGATCTGATTTTTTATCAAATATTTTTTCGGCTTGTTTACATTTTCCGTGGTGCGGGGGGTGCACAGCATCGTAATCACGCACAATATTTTCTATTGCGGGAAATGAACAATCACCACAGAGCAGTAAACTATGCGTTCCGATTTGGACTTTAGTTTGGATACTAGTAGCATTTACTGCGGTTTCACCATCCATCGTGTCACCTTCACGTCCATCTAAGCGTTTGGCAACGGTCTCAATCATATAGTCGAAATCAGGACCAATAATGCTGACTTCATCGCACAAGTCTTCAGGATGCTCATAAATATCCTCTAGTGGTGCACCGGAAAGCTGAGCAATGTTATCATACAAATCTAGAATCTGTTGTGATACGGAATCACGAGTTTTACGTTTGTCATCAATTTTTTCTAGAATGGTATCTTTATATTTTAGCAGTAAAGTTGTGCGAATGACAGAAATTTTATCTTCCTTTAAAAGTTTCAGAATACCATCAAAATGATCCGAATCATTGTGCGATAAAATAAGTTTAGCTCTGTCAAATCCATTCTTGGACATATAATCGATAACTGCATCGGCATGCGTTTCGTGACCACAGTCATAAATGACAAGTTCGCTGCCGGTGTTAATCAAAATACAGTCACCATAGTTTGTTGTTGAAGCGTTTTCGTAGTTTTTGGAACTTAAAATTAGAATCTCCTTCATGAAATTCCTCCTTTTTTAAAATTGTGTTTACTAGTTACATTTATGTAAACAACAATCAAAGAAAAGCGAATGAACGTTCCCGTTGTATTTCATATAATTATGTGTTAATCTAAAAGAAAAACAGTAGTTTTTGTGGGGCCAGTAGTTGCAGCTACTGGTTTCTTTGATTATTGGAATAATTAGCAGTGTTGTGTGACGAGTGCTAATTCTAAGTTTATTATATCCATGTATGATAATAATGTCAATGAAAAAATGAAAAAATGTAATAAAATGTAACAAAAAAGAAGAAACATATATAAAAACCTTGATTATTTAACGAAATAATGTTACTATATAATGCGAAAGGGAAAACAATATGTTTACGAATATTAAATTAAAAAATTTCAAATCATTTAAAAATGTAGAAATTAATTTACAATCTAAAAAGGGCGAATATAAGCCATTAGTAATAATTTATGGAGAAAACGGGAGTGGAAAAACTACTATTGCACAAGCATTTTTAGCATTAGAGCGTACTATGGGAACGATGCAGGTTAAAGGTATGCTAAAAGATTTGTTGGATGAAAAGTTTACACCTCCTGAGGATTTTCCGTTTAAACCAGATGTAATGCTTAAGATGTTAAAATCAAGACTATCAGTTAATGGAATTGAAAGTATTATTGAAGAATATAAAATGATCAATTCCGACGAAAATTTATCTTTAGAGTATGAATTCAATATAAATGGTGGAAGTGGCTGTTATTATGTGGAGATGGATTCTTTTAGTATTGTAAAAGAAAGATTAGAATATAGAGTGAATAAAAACAGAGGTTGCTATTTTAATATAGAAGAGGATGATATTTACATAAATGAAAAAATATTTGAATCTAAGGAATTTTATGACTTAATAAATAATCAGGTTGATATGTACTGGGGAAAGCATACATTGCTATCTATTCTTTATTTTGAAATGGGTGATAAATCTGATAACTATATTAATTCGAATATTTCAAGGAATTTAATGAACCTTATGACCGCATTTGAAAAGATCAACTTTAGAATTCCTAGAACTTCTGAAGGTGAAAGTCTAGCTTTGAATGAGGAAAATGAAATTTTAGGACATCTTGTAAATGGCGTGATTGAAAAGAAAAATAAGCAAAAATTGGAACAAGTCGAAAGGCTACTTGACCAATTTTTTAAATCTATGTTTAGTGATGTTGTAAAGGCATTTTATAAAAAATCTAATAAGAAAAATGAGATACGGTATGATTTGTTTCTTAGAAAACGAATAGAAAATCATGAATATGATATTGATTTTCAACTTGAGTCGAACGGGACTCGTGAGATAATTGAGGTATTGCCGTACTTAATTTCTGCAGTTTCAGGAAGTTGTGTTATTATAGATGAATATGGAATTGGAATTCATGATTTATTAGCCGCAAAATTACTGGCTTCTGTAGCAAATCAAATTAAAGGACAATTAATTCTCATAACTCATAATACCTTACTTATGGATTATTCGGATGTGAATCCGGATGCTTTATATTACATTATGAATAATAAAACCTTTAAGAAATCTGTTAAATGTGCGACTGAAATAGAGGAAAGGTTACATCCAAATTACAATTATAGAAAAAGATATTTTACTAATGAATTGTATAAAGATGCATTACCAGATGTAGAAAGTAGTATTAATTTAGAAGAATTAGCTCGTTTATATTAAGAAGTATATTTTAGAATTAGAATAGCAGCCATATATCCAATATTTAAATGGATATGGCTGCTATTCTAATTTTCCCTCAATCAAATAGCTGTAGGAAACGTGAAAAATTTCGGTGAGAGCTTTTAACTCTACGTCTGTAACATATCGCTTGTTGGTTTCAATTCTGGTGATCACATTTTTATCCATATCATAACCATGTAGCTGTAACTGATGTGCAAGATCACGTTGCGAAAGATTGTGCTGATGACGGAGCTCAATGAGCCTTTGGCTGATCAAATTTTTCTCCCCAGTAGCTGTTTTTGGTTTCGGCATATCTCTAATCCCTCCTGCAAATAGTGCGAGCAGGAATGTCTCACTTTTTGCACTTTTTTCTATTGAGTTTACATGGAATTAGGAATACAATCGGTTGTAAAAGTGAGACAAATATACCAAAACAAAATGAGAGAATTAGTTGGAGAAAAACGGAGAGAATAAGAAAAAAGTGATCGTACCAGAGAAAATTTAAGAAGTGACTGCTTTTCCGGTTTAGAGAAGACCGGAAAAGAATGCATTGATATCGGTATGGAAGATTTTAGCAAGGGCAACAAGTTCCGATACCTTGATATTCATGCGGTTGGTTTCCAGCTTGGCATAGGTACTTTTGGACATAGAAATTCCCATCAGGTTCAATTTTGCAATAACTTGATCCTGAGTGAGTTTATTCGCATAACGGATGGATTGTATATTTTTGCCGATATCCATATCTGGTCTGATTTTCTGCATCATAAAGTCCTCACATTTTCATAATGTTTCGCAATAAAGAAACTTTATATTGATTTTACTGGTTTCACTTTTTATAATGTTTCGTAATAAGGAATTATTTACAAGAAGGGTGATGGGTATGCACCAAAGGGATATGGAACGGTTTGCTTTCCTGTTTTTATGTGGGAAGCGTGACAGAGAAATCTTATTGGGAAAAGAAAAGATGACGTTTTCAGACTTGGACAGACTGACGTATGTGACAGACTTTTTAGGGCTAAACTTGTATAACTTGGAAATCTGGAATGAATATGCGGGACAGTTTGGAGAACAGTTTCGGCAGTTGGAATTACTATACGATGAGACTTGCAGCATCGTGTCCTGGGAGTCGACAGAAGCGGATGAGCATCTGCATGAGCGATGGCTCCAGGAATTTTGCACTCAGGTAGCGGATAAGGAAATTCGAAAACAGCTGGAACAAATTATAAAACAACAATATCAGGAAAAAGGGATGGTAGATTCCACAGAGACAGACATCGTGTAGGTGCCTGTCTTTTTTTCGCAGAAAATTAGGGAAAAGATTTCGAAGGGAGGTGATAGGAAACGTGAGTATCAGTATCCATGAGTTACTGGTAGTAGCCAGGGAATCGGAAGGTGTGAAGGCAGTTAAGGGGGATGCCATACTGTGTGAGAAACGCTTTGCACCGGATACCCGATATATGGTGGAGTTTTTGTTGTTGGAACAAAAGGAATGGTTCGGGGAAAAGGGAGAGTATTATCGCTATTTCTTGACAAAGGAAGCGTATCGTGAATTGATCGATCTGCAGAATCAGGGAGTCCTGCGCTTTCAAAAGCAGGCGCTTGTTTTAGAGGGAACGCTGCATTATCTTCCAGCCCAGGCATTTGTCCGGGACCGGGAGTAGGAAGCTTAA
>OGPD01002601.1_pt1 | contig 10608 bp, 15 predicted proteins | sample 1552861 | NCBI WGS metagenome assembly OGPD01 (sample SAMEA2580280, study PRJEB22360) | human gut metagenome | biome: human gut; feature: human-associated habitat; material: faeces | place: Denmark | collected 2008/2010
CCCCGCCAGTCCAGCGTTGGGTGCAACCGCTTTCGGAACAAACGGAGAAGGCCTGCCGGCATGTCGCCCATATGCTTGGCGCGTTGCATGGCCTGGACGAGTTCAATGTCGGCTTCCTGTTCCGCCTGTTTTTGGGCTGTCCCGCTGCCTCCGTCCAATACGGGATGATCACGTACTTCTCCCGTAAAGGCCACGGGCTTCGCACGTTGCCCTTTCCCCTTGTCCAGGCTGCTTTCAGAAGCTCCGTGTCCACCCAACAGTTCGGCCTCGCCGCGTTCGCCTTCGGTGGGATCATTCTGTCCTTTCCCTTGGCCTTTCCCTTCGCCCGGCTGCCCGCTGCCTCCTTCCGTTTGTTCGGTTTCTTCCTGCGCTTCCGGTCGCTTGGCACCTTTATTGGGGGCCTCGTCCTGAAGGCGGGCCAGCTCCGAATACAGTGCCTCAACGGAAAACCCGGCATACGCCGGATCATGCACGGCACCCTGAGGGAGGGAGAATCCCGCATCCAGCAAAAGCTGGTTGACGACAATGTCGCAGGCCTTGTTCCAGAGCGCTGTATCGCGTTCTTCGCGGCGGACGTGATGGGCACAAGCCAGATGCATGACTTCGTGTGCCTGTGCTCCTATGAGCGCGGCCTCGGATAATGCGGCTGCGTAGGACGGATTGAAGCCGAGCGTGCGCCCGTCGGTCCAGAGATCGCTGCATGTGGGATCAGGTTTCAGCGTCAAGCGCAGGGCGATGGAACCAAAAAACGGATGGTCCAGCACGAGCGCCGCACGGGCGCGGATCATGGCGAGATGGGCTTGCCGTTCGAGTGCTGTCATAACGTTACATCAATACATGGGCGTTGGCTTGAGCCCAGTCGGCGAAGGCGGATGTGCGGACAATGCGCTCGTCGCGGCATACTGCGTCACGCATGAGCAGGACACCAAATTCGGAAGGTAGGCGTCCGGCGTAGGTCACAAGGGCGTTGACCGTTCCATCGGCGGCTTTTTCTGAGAGGGCTTCGCACACGGCATATAGCGCTGCCGGGTCATCGGGCACGAGCGCGTCAGCTGGATTGGCAAGGATGTCTTCTACTGAGGGGAGCCCGCGCCAGACACGGAGGAATCCCATGAATTCCGCAGCTGCGCCGTCCCCCACCGTTCCACGGAACAGTTCGTATTCCACATCCGGATCAGGGTTGGCATCAAGAATGCCTGATAGAAAAGCCCATGAACGAGGAGAGGCGAACGCCTTGCCGGAGGAGAGCGGATCAAAGTCATGGAGCAATTTGGGGCGGAATCGCAGAAAAGCGATTACTTCCCGTCTGATGCCCGCTTGCTGTGCCCACAGGATCCAGTCATCAGGCGAGACGTCAAATTCAAGGTGCACCATGCGGTTCGCCAGTGCGGAAGGCATCCGGTGGGTAACGGCCTTGTCCTTTTCGCGGTTGCCCGCCGCTATGATACTCCAGCCGTCGGGCAGACGGTATTCCCCGATTCGCCTGTCCAGTACAAGCTGGTAACAGGCGGCCTGAACCAATGGCGGCGCAGCGTTCAGTTCATCAAGGAAGATGATGCCCTGTTCCGAATCGTCCGGTCCCGGAAGAAAAGCGGGTGGACACCACTCCGCGCGTCCGTTTTCAAGACGGGGAAGCCCTCGGAGATCGACGGGATCGAGCAGAACCGCACGGATATCACGCAGGGCCATGCCGCGATCCGCAGCGACTTTGGCCACAACCTGGCTTTTGCCCACGCCCGGTGCGCCCCAGAGAAATACCGGTTGGTGAGCGGAAAGAAGCGTATGGAGCGCTGAAAAAATCTGAGAAGGAGTCATGAAGCCGTCCATGAAAAAGGGTCATATTCAGGAACGGACTATAGCTATATGAAAATGAAAGTCAATATCTAAAGTTTTTTCAAAACGTCTCAAGCAGAGGTTGACGGGTGCTTGGCCATGGCTCGGGACGCCCTCTATCACCGCCGGAGAGTCCGTGATCTTCCGTTCTTTGCCAAGGCTGCACAGGCGTATGAGCACATGAACATACCTTCTGTATACTTCCATCATATATCTTATAAAAGGATGTCCAGCATGGTTTTTGATTATAAAAGAGTTTGTTAATCTTCCTATTTTATTGCTCTACTACATCTTGCCTGGGCATACGTGTTTTGAAGTGCTCTCCATTGACAGGAAGTAGTATACTTGTTAGTTTTGTGTCGAATGTCGACATTATAGAAGGTTCTATTCCTCTTACCTCTGAATTATGGTGCCTCTTGGTTCCATGAACAGTTCGAGTCTGGTTCCGCATAGTGCACAAAAGACAAAGGAGAACAATCTATGATATTCGCACACCTGCTGAGGATCTCATGTTTTGGATTTGTCGCGATGACACTTTGCCTTACAGGGATAACCCATGCTTCGAACGTCACTCAAACCAACAATAATGGAATCATTGCGTTGCAGAATGCTTCTGGCGATCCAATGAGGGCGGGGAAAGTCAAACTCGAATACTACGGGCATATGGCTTTTCGGATCATCACTCCAAACGGCCTTTCTATGCTCATAGATCCTTGGAAGAATGATCCCTCAGGGACATGGGGCATCTGGTTCCCCAAGGAATTTCCCCTCACAAAGGCGGATATAGCTGCATCCACGCATGGCCATTATGATCATAACGCGCTGAATCGAGTCGTGTCACACATGGTTATTGACCGTATGGCCGGGCAATGGACGCTGTCCGATCTCCGTGTCACCGGTATTGCCGACAAACATCAGTACGAGGCCCCGGGACTGGTCCGCTGGACTGAGCTCTTCGCGGAGCGTGGGATAACTCATGTTCCCCCGAACAATCCCCCCATCCTTGACAACACGATTTTTATCATAGAGACCGGTGGGCTGCGAATCGTACATTGGGGGGATACCCGACCGGATGCTCCTGAAGCCGTTTATAAGGCCATCGGACGACCCGATATTCTGATCCTCCCCATTGATGACTCCGTTCATGTCCTCAATGGCCAACAAATCAGGACTATTCTTGATAAACTACAGCCTCATGTGGTGATCCCAACCCATTACCTGATCAAGAATGTAAGCTCAGTGGCCTCAACACTTCATACAGCGGACAAATGGGTCGCAACTCAGCCCTCTGTGAAAAATGTAGCTTCATCCATCGTGGTTACCCCTGAGCAAATCAAGAAATTCAATGGGCATGTGCTGTATTTCGGACAAAATGTCATGGGAGACCCACAGCAATAATCTCATGAGACTTTCAGTTTAACCGATAAATCTTCTTAAAGTCGATATTCGTATGTGTATGTATGCGGTCAGTCCTTCGATATGGAGGGCTGACCGCCTTTTTCTGCTTTGAAGCAACTATTTCTTGTACAAAACATATGAACCTATATAAGTCGGGAAGCTAGATAATTCCGTTGTGGATGTCGGTAAGGACGTTTTTCTGGTTGGGGACGGCGGTGCGGAAAAATATGACGGCTCCGGTTTCGCGAATTTGCTTGATTTGTTGTCGCTATTTTACTCTTCCAACACAACCTTGATGCGCTGGCGCAGTTCAGCTGCTTTGCGGGCATTGCCTCGGGCGTAGGTCCGGCCCATCTGCCACAGTTCGCCGATGGCATCTTTGAGCCGGGTCGGGACCTCCTTACGCCGCATGGCCTGCCGCTGGAGCGTTTTGATCCTGTCGCGCCACTCGTTGCCCGGATTCTCGCTGCCGCACCCATAGACACACTGCCGGAATATCTCCGAGTCCTTGAAGTCGTCGAAGTCGTCCAGAAGGTCGTTTATAGCCTCCCGGACGGTTTCCGTAGCGTTCGATGCACACTGTGCCCGTATGGGCGACAGGGCAAGCAGAAGCACGAGAGCGAGGCAGGGCGCAAGAAAACGCATCAATGCTCACCTATATAAATTAAAGTGCGGCTCCGAATGCCATCACAGTTTCGTCACTGTCGCGCCCGGAGACGGCCTTGCCCGTCGCCGCTTCAATCATGTCGAGCAACAGGATGGCCCGTTGCCGGATGAAATCGTCAAAGGCGTTTTGACGAAGCTCTTCGACCGGGATGGCATGGGAGCGGAGGCAGGCGTCCAACGTCTCCGATGGAACCCCTTTTTTTTCTTCGATACGCTTCAGGTAGAGGCTTGGCGCGTCACCGCTGAGATATTGATTGGTTGTGGTAGAAAGAGGTGTTTTATTGATGACACTATTCCATTTTTCGCGCGGGAGATTCTTTGCCGTACACCATGCTTTGGGAAAAACGTGATGGATATCAACCGGCGTCACGAAGTAGGCGTTAATGGCTATGGGCGTAGCGGAAATAAAATCTTTGCCGCCGCGCTGCATCAGCAAAATGGACAGCCCCTTGTAAGCTGCGGAAATACGGGTCTGTAACGAGAGCAAGCGGCGAGGTGCGAAGCTGGCGTCTTTGACGGTGCGGGGGGTGTCTCCGCCGTTCACCCAGTCCACGACATCGGGAAGGTCTTGGCTGAACCGTGTTTCGTTAGCCCCGCCGTACAATTCCCCGAAAACCCCGCACCAGTACCAGCGGAGGACTTTTTCCTTGATGGAGGCGTTATCGATCTGGTTCGAGAGCGCCGCGCAAATGCAGGACAAGGGGATGAGCTGAGTCGCGTAGGGAAGGAAGCGGGGATCAAAGATTTTTTCTTCGGCAAGAAGTTGGGCGGCTTTTTTAAAGCCATACTCCATCTCGTCCGCAAGTCTCTGGTAATCGGCGACGACCAACTCGAGGACATCCTTACGTTTGCAGGTAACTGCGGAGGACTCGGACTGGGCTTTCCGGAAACTCGCGTACAATGTGAGCGCTGTGAGGAACGCCGTACCGTCAGCCACTTTCAAAAGGCTATGTCGTTCGCGCATCCGTTCTGAGCGTGCCTTCCAGTCTTCCGGCAAGTTGAAATGGCTGGCGGCAAAGGTTGCCGTCACGAGTTCGAATACCGTCAGGGTGACGCCACCTGTGTTGACTTTTTCAAAGACCTTGCAAACGGCTTCACGAGTGGTGTCGATTCCCAGTTCTATGGCAGGCACCTTGAACTGCTGAAAAGAACTCAGCACGTCGTCTTCAAAATCCATCAGGAAGGAGTCTTCCTGCTCGCCGTGGTACCTGCGGTATCCCTTCCGCCATTCTTTTGATTTCACAGGGTCGAAAATGATCGATGCGGGAAACATCTTCTTTTCGTACTGCTGCTCAAGGGTGGAAAGATCCAAATCGATTTTACGCCCAAAATCGCTGAGAATTTTGAACGTGTCCGGAAGAGAGAGGATGGCTTCTTCCCGATCTGCGCGGGGATCAAGGCATTTCTTCATATCCAAAAAGTAGACGCGGTGAACCACATCATCCTTGTCCGTTTTTGTTTTAACGGGTTTGCCGCTGTATAAGGCCAGATACATGGATGTGAGGCGCTGCTGCCCGTCGAGAACGAGTTTTTTTGGGGCAGGCGCGGGGGACAGCTCGACTCCTTCAAACAAGCGTGTTTGGAACGGGACGCCTCCGGCTTCTAGGAACATGACGGCGCCGATGGGGAAGGAGAGTGAGACACTGGCAATCAGTTCAAGGATATGTCGGTCATCCCACACCCACTCGCGCTGGAAGTCGGGAAGCTGGATGATTCCGTTGTGGATGTTGGCAAGGACGTCTTTCAGGTTGGGTTCGGCGGTGCGGAAGGACATGGCGGCTCCGGTTTCGTGAAATATGATTGGTCCTCTGCATGAAATTCTCGGTATTACATTATCAGAAAGTTGTTATAGCCTCAACAACCTTATGGCGTCTGTAGGAAAGGATACCCAAACTGGAAGGAGATTTTGGACGTCCCGCAACGGCTGGAAGAAGCTGGAGCAGGACGCCAAAGAAGCGCGGCGGGGCCTGTGGTCCCGAAAGAACCCGACCCCGCCGTGGAAGTGGCGGCAGAAGCGCAAGTAAGAGAAGGCCCCGGAAATCAAGCCTCCCGTTTTCCATCATAGACTTGAAGGAAGACTTCTTTCAATTTAGGGCAGTCACGCTTGTATAAGCGATCACCAGCTTTCATATGCAGCGTTGTTTTATCTTTGAACATAACATACTTGAGATAGCCTGAACCATAATAGACGCGGCAGATCCAGTTTGAAATTTTTTCGTGGTAGATAACAAAGTAACCTTTTCTTTCTACCCATTCCAATTTTTCTGGAGTTTGCTCACCCAACGCATCCTCTAACATTGGAAATACATTTTTTTCCCAAGTGACGGGTTCTACCGAGGGTATACTATGATTTTTATCAAAAAATTCAGTATGTTTTGAATATTGAGGTGCCGCCTGTTCAGACGGTGGGATCATGCCAAGATGTTGATAGATAAATGCGACGATTTTGGACGCTTCTGATGGTTTTTCCCCGTATGACCATCTGTTTTCCTCTATATTGAAACTATATCGCAGGGAATCCTTGTGGATACTGACCCAAGGGATTCCCGTCGCAAATTCTATAAGAGCTGCACCTTCTCTCCCAAAATATGGAATGGTCATTCCTCCCCCATAGGGAAGCCCTCGTTGCTTAGCACCCCTTATGACGATTAGTCGCAGAAAAGGTGAAAGCTGTTCTGGAAGGCTGGCAAAATGTTTCGAGTAGTAATTCGCTAAATGTTTACAAATTCGGCAAGGGTTATCCAATGGTTCTGCAGAGCGGGATTCTTTCCAGTCAGGACATGTACATTCCACCCGCTGTGGATAGATAGTATACACAGCAGGAGAGGAAAAACTTTTGACTGGAATTCCTTCTTCCATTTTTTCTTTTTCTGTTATCTCGTGACCTTCTACAGAAGGTAATGCCTGTAGCTTATTGCTTGACTCACAGTAATTTTTTTCCACCTTGTCTGATTGGGGATGCCCCAGGGCTGTATTCGGGAGAATGAAGTCATTTTTGGGGATATCAATTTGTTTGGAGGTGAGGTCTTGGGATTTTTTTTGTTTTCTTTTGATGACTACGCTCACCAACATAAAAAATACAAGACCAATTCCAAATAGAATCCAGAGACCATTTTCGGCATGCTGAAAATCTAGTGATGTAACCAAAAATCCTATCGCTATCGCGCCAACGATAACGGCAATGATGGCCAGAAGAGTTTGAAGACAAGAAATGGCTTGTTTTGTGTCTTGAGAACTTTCTTTTGATGGCATTCCCCTCCTCCCTCTATTTCAACTTGCTTAGTAGTATCTATTCTCATCCTATGACTACTGATAGGGCCTCAGATGCCACCGTCGGGAACACCAGTCACAGGTCTGACCGAGGTGGCATGTTGGGGATTGTCCCGGCGAGCCTCGGTGGGCGTCACTACGGCGCTCACCGACTCGGCCAAGCGTTTGTTTTCTTCCAGTAGGGCAATCAGTTTTTCCTTATCCGCAAGCCTTCCCTTGAGATCAAATACCTTCTCTTCCAGCTCTTTGTTTCTGACCAGCAGCTCGAGCAGGGCCGAGTTATCGGTTTGAGCCGGAGATTGATTTGGGGACGGAGACTCTGCGGCGTCTGTTTTGAGCATGGGTCCCTCACCAAAGTAGAGCCAGTCGCGGGAGAGTGAAGGGAAAAGCGATAAAATATTGGGCAAGAGGGGCCACAGATTATCTTGGCGCTTTTCATTCAGGTATCCAGAGAAGGTAGCCTGCTTGAATCCGAGTTTTTCAGCAAGCGCCTTGTCTGAACCAGTGAAATGTTTTGCAATTTCTTTTACTCTATTGAAAAGCTCCATTTTTACCACCTAAAAATGAGTTTTTAAATTGACAAAACTAAAAACTCAATATATAAAATTCTCAACAAAGAATCTTTATACAGAACTAAACTACAAAATTTAATACCAGAACGAAATAAAGGAGGCAACGACATGACTCGTCCACGAGCTGTTCGATGTCGGGAGTGGATGCAGGAACATGACATCACGTTTCCTGCACTGGCAAGGCAACTGGGGATGAAGAGTGATGCGGGTCCCCGTATGCTTATTACGAGGGAAACCATTCCCGTGAGGCGCTACAATCAACTGCGCATTTTGGGGTTTCCTGAAGACCTTCTTCCCATTCCGCTTGATCTTCCCCGTGGGCGTCGCCCAAAGGAGCCTCGGTTCCCCGGACTCGAGGAGAACCATCAGGAGGCAAGCCATGCCTGAGCGGAATTGTTTGTCCATGCGCTTGGTAGGTATCCAAATCGCGTGGCCTCAGTCGGGAGGCCCTTCCCTTATTGAGGATACGACTTCTTAAACGCCTTCTCAAAGGGACAAAAGAATACTGCCGCGTTCGGTCACAAAGAGTTTAACCCGGCATCCCGCCGGAATCACGCAAACGGAAAGGAGAGTTTGGCATGAAAGAAGGCACACCGAACATCGGGGCAGTCTGCCAGCGGCTTGCCAAGCACGCCCCGTCAGGGCTGTCGGCGGAACAGATCGCCTATCGGCTCGGGCGTCCGTACAACACGCTGATGTCCGAGCTTTCGCCCCTGCGGGACACGCACAAGTTCGACGTGAATCTGTTGATACCGCTCATGCGGCTGGCGGGCTCCACGGAGCCGCTGCACGAGATGGCCCGCGCCCTCGGCGGGGTGTACGTCGACTTCCTCCCGGTGTCGGACGCAGCGCATCCGGTGCATGGCCAGTGCATGGCCTCGGTGAAGTCGTTCGGGGACATGATGGTCGGCACGGCGAAGGCGCTGGAGGACCACATCATCACCAGCGAGGAAAGAAGGGAACTCGCCCGGCTCGGCTACAGTGCCGTGGGCGACATTTTGGCCCTGCTGCTCCAGATCGACGAGGCGGAGGCCCGGGATCGGGGCAGGGCGTAAAAGAACGCCCCCGGAGTTGCTGGAACAACGCCGAGGGCAAACATCCAGAATGAGGGGAACTCAAATGGATAGGCAAGAAATCTACACGGGCAAGGCAAGGCTTGTCAATCGCGGCAACGGTATCGTCCTGCGCTGCGCGACGAAGGGTGAGCTTGCGGCGCTGCTGTCGCTGCTCAGGGCTCTTTTCCCGCATGGGGGACGCATGAAGGATCTCATGGGGAGGGTTGCGGCATGAGGTACGTTATCGGAGACAGCGCCCGCCTCGTGACTCCCTATCGAGGTTACTCGTGGGTGACGATCATCGGCTACGAAGGCGACGGGTATTGCGTGGAACTTACTTCCGGCCTCGAACTCGTCGTCCGGGAAGACGAACTGGAGGACGTATGAGCCGGAAAATCCGCGAACTCGCCATCCCGAAGTACAAAAAGGACTGGCCCGGCAAGACCCTTTTGATGAAGGAAGCCTGTCCGATAAGGCACCGCCGTTGGGGAAAGGATGAACAGCCATCGCTGCTCAGGGAAGGGGATCTCGTAACCATCGAACGGTTTTTGCCAAAAAACGAAGCCCGATACATCGGCCATCTTGAGACGAGCCAGTGGGTTGAGGAGGGACAGAGGGTGATCAAGCTCACTTGGACGTGCCCGACCTGCGCCGCCCGTCATGAGGACTACATCCCCGAATCGTTCATCCGCCAGAAAAAGGCCATTTTCGTTGAAGTCACCGGAACCGAAGGAGAGGAAGCATGAGCGTCATCAACCAGTCGGATATCGAACACATCGACGAAGCGTTGCGGAAGTTTGCCAATCAGAAAAACATGAATGGTTTTGCGGCCATCCTGATCGGCTTCACGGATGATGGTGATCACACATGCCTCATTGCAAAGGGTGAGCTTAATCGGGTTGATATGCTTTATTGTTTTAGCAAGGGGATACAAAACTTGTTTGAGAGAATGGACGCCCTCAAGCAGGACGGGGGCGTGCAATGATGCCGCTGGACTGGAGCGAACACGCAAAGCTGGAGCGTGGTGCGGCCCTCCCCGTGGACGAGTCGTTGCTCGTCATGCTGCGTGAACGCCGCAAGGGGCCCGAACGTGTGGAGGCCACTGAGATAACCTTGGCGGAAGACCCGCTGTTCGCTATCGAGCGTCGGATCGAAGAGGAAGGCGATGACGGCGAGACGCGGCTCACCAGTCGGATAGAATACGTCTTCTTTTCCTATGAGGAGGCAGAGACGTACTTGGAGCAGTTCAAGTATCGGCTGGACGGCGGGCCGCCCACCGGACCGGCCCCCACGCGGCAGCCGCCTCACGGTACTGCCGACCTTTGGTTCTCTCAAGCGTGTCCTTCGCGCCGGGGAGTTCCTTGACGAAATCGAACGCCGTTTGGCGGAAGGAGCCCACGATGGAGCGGCATGAGTTCGACGCGGCCTATGCCCGCATCTGCAAGGTCTGCGGCATGAAGACGCAGACGGAGCTTTCCGCGTATCTCGGCATCCGCCAGAGTTCCATCTCCGACGCCAAGCGGCGCATGATGATTCCTGCCGCGTGGCTGCTGACCCTTTTGACCCGTGAAGGCGTGAACCCTGCGTGGATTCTGACGGGCGGAGGTTCCAAATTCTTGGTTCCGGCCTCGTTGCCTCCTAGCGCGCCCACGCTGCTGCTGGCTCGTCTGGCAGGGCCGGAGCTGGAGCAGCGCATCCGGGCGGGGCTGATGAGCGCGACGGAATGTATCGCCGAAGAAATCCGGGCTCTCGCTGAGGGCAAGGAGGGGAAAGGAGAATGATCGACCTGCTCATTGAATACCGCCACTGGCTTG
>OGPD01002607.1_pt1 | contig 10578 bp, 8 predicted proteins | sample 1552861 | NCBI WGS metagenome assembly OGPD01 (sample SAMEA2580280, study PRJEB22360) | human gut metagenome | biome: human gut; feature: human-associated habitat; material: faeces | place: Denmark | collected 2008/2010
CTTTATCCGGCTGAACCATTGGCGATATTCGCCAGTCATATGTATTTCCATATGACATGTTGCATCCCATGGGACACAATATGTCTAGCTTGACGACCACTCACGAGATGAACGACCAAAGTAAAACAGAAATTCGACAGGTTAGCCAATTTCTCGTGCATCCGCACCCACCCGACCGTTTTCACATACACTATTTCTTTTACATAGCTTTCAGAAGCGACCCCATGCGAAACACCCAGTCGCAGTTCCTGCTCGTATTACCGTTGAAGTCGCCCCGAGCGGACAAAAACCCTGGTTTTCCGTTGCTAGCAGTCCCGCACATGTGGAATCCCGCATGTGCGGGGAACACTGGACATAAACAGGGAGAGCAACATCCACGCGGCGGCCGGAACGATGCAGACACCGATTTCAATCCACGCTCTCCATGAGGAGAGCGACCAGTGCAGTGGGAGGTTCGGGCAGAGCCGGCCGATATTTCAATCCACGCTCTCCATGAGGAGAGCGACCCGTGCAACACGGGCGGCCAGAGCGGCTTCCAGTTATTTCAATCCACGCTCTCCATGAGGAGAGCGACCCGATCGACACCCACGCGCAAGACCTCATCACCATTTCAATCCACGCTCTCCATGAGGAGAGCGACTACGCCAACGCCGAACAGGCCGAACGCGCGTTCATCATTTCAATCCACGCTCTCCATGAGGAGAGCGACACCCGACTGTGGATGACCGATGATGGACTAATGGCCATTTCAATCCACGCTCTCCATGAGGAGAGCGACACCCATTCCGCGAGTTCCTCGTTCGTGAGTTCAAGATTTCAATCCACGCTCTCCATGAGGAGAGCGACAGTGCAGCTGGACATTTTTGTCCGCTTTTTGAGACGCAAGCCAGCTGCCTAGCTTTAAGCATATCAAACAACACCGCCGATACGACGAACAACATGTCTAAAACGAGCAACTGGCTTTCTGTCTCATTTTAATGTCCATTATTTAGTTTTCAAAACGCCCCACGAAAATCACAATTCGGATTTCGATAGTTTTTCAGGTGCGAAAGACGTCCCTTATCATGAGCGCTTACACTTCGCACAAACACCATTCCAAGACCGGCCACCTTGCCGAAAACACAATACTGCTGGCTAGAAAACACACTCTGAATACCGGACGGCACACTCAAACGCTCAACCCAGCATACCCCACACCATATCGTTATGGCACCATGCCATTTTGCCTGTGCTATATCATCATCACATCATTAACCGGCAAACTCCGTTCACGTCCATAATGCTCAATCCTATCCGCATATCGAGCGCCAAGTTTATAAAAGCGCAGGCTGTCCTCATCGGTATTGGCAATCTTCAGCAAATCGTGCACCAACACCAGATAATCGGAAGGACTCACCGAGCATTCGAAAACACTGTTCTGCACACGCTGTCCGTATTTCACGCATGTCTTCGCCACCAAACGAAGACGACGCTTCCCCTCAGGGGTTTCCGTACTCACATCGTACGCAACCACAACCATCATGGTTTTTCACCTCCAATAACGTATCACCACGAATCATCGCATACCGCCACACACAGCTACGCACCTTTTACTTCCACATAAATGGCGGGTAATCATCAAGATCACCCCGCAACGATCGAGCTAGCAGCAGCGCTTGCACATACGGAACCAACCCCCATGAAATTTTTTCTTGCAGGAACGGATGAAGAATCTGATCGCTCTTCTTTTTCTGCCACGCCGTAAGCACTTTCTTCCGCCCGGAATCAGACAGCAGTACACCACCATTCTCCCGTATTTCAAAATCCCCCGGCTTAACAGCGCCTGTATTAACCAATGTCAGCACAAAGCGGTCAGCCAACACCGGGCGAAACTCTTCAACCAGATCCAATGCCAGAGAGGCTCTCCCGGGCCGATCCGTATGCATAAAACCAACATACGGATCCAGCCCCACGCCTTGCAAAGCCGCAATGCAATCATTCGTCAATATGGAGTAGCAAAAAGACAACAATGCATTTAGTCTGTCCAGCGGAGGCCTCCTCGACCTATTGGTGAAAAAGAAATCATCTTTATTCTTCAGGACCAAATCGTCAAAAGCGTAGAAATAATCTTTGGCAGCAAGCCCTTCGACACCCCTCAACTCATCAACCGTCAAACTTTTCCGAGCTTCTAACAATGCCGCCGACAATTTGCCGCTCTGCTCGGCAAGTCGGTCAATATTTACCCGCAAAGCATGATCACGTTTCGTACGTTCGAGCACCCATTTCGCATTGTAAAGTTTTCCAACAATGAAAGATTTCGCGTAACACAAAGATTTTTGTTCGTCATCCGCGACTCGAAATTGTTCACGGCGAAGTAGCACATTACGATTCTCCTCCCCTAACACGGAACAGTAATAATGGCCTCTCGGTGAATAGAATGCCATAGAAACGCCCAGTTTGCCGCAGCGCCCCATAAGAGCAGGCGAAGCACCCTTATACGAGAAACACATGATTCCCTCAATTGACCGTAACGGCACTTTCGCCAAGGTTTTGTCATTCTGATGAATCACAACATTGTCGTTCTCCAAAGCAAGATAGGCATCTTCCGTCATCACAAACAGCGTGTTTAACAGCCGCTTCATCACTCCCCGCTTTCCTTGAGCCGTTCTTCGATATATGCTTTTGCCGATTTCACCTTCCGTAATTCAGGCAGGCACAAATCCCGTAGAGAACATGACGAACACGATCTGGTCTGTTTCACTTTAGGAGTCCATCCGCGGGAGAAAAGATCATGCATTTGCAAGAAGTCAGCTTCGACCATGTTGCGAAGATCTTCGTCCAATTTTACCCGCTCACGACGTTTTGTCTGTCGATAAAACAAAGCACCTTCAGGAATATCACACGCGAGCATTTCTTCCAAGCACATCGCTTCCGCGCATAGCTGTAAACGATCAGCATCAATCGTTTTGGATTTGCCGTGTTTGTATTCAATCGGATATGGCAACCACAATCCGTCTCTTCCGTGAAGCGGAACACCATCATTAGACTTATGGAATTCCACAACATCACAGGCTCCAGTTATGCCGAGCGCTCGCGAATAGACTCTCAAATCCCGCATGATCAGCGTATCGCCGCGAGATTCAGAAGCCGCATAATCGTGGGCGCGTTCATGTTCCAGATGCCCAGCTGTGGTCAAATAATTCTCTGACCACAGCTGTTCGATATGGATAAGAGCCCACTGTCGTTTGCAGAATGAGAAATGCTGGATGCCCGAAAGGGCCAGCCAATCTTCTTCCGGATATCCTTCTGGCCCTTTCATGCAACACCCCTTACTCTCTCAATTCCAAACGCTTCAGCGTCCTTCAATCACTTCGTACCGCAAGTCGGGAATAGAAGATCCATTCACTGCCACCGTTCCGTCCACATTAACGGAAACGGAACGATGAACTTTGGCGGAAGAGTATTGCCCTGACTTGCTGTTGTGCGTGAACCACACAACGTCCAACACTTCCATGGACCCCGCAGGACGAGCCGAACTTTCATCATTCTCAAACAACGTGACGAGAGCTTCCTTGATTTTTTCGGCGTCTTCTGCAGTAAACCCGGTTTTTTCGGCAAGCTGTGGGCTGATGCTGCCATACGTCGCATACACCGCACGGCCGGAAACACGGTATTTCATTCCCATGGTATCGGAGGATTTCTTACCGGTGTCCGTGGTTTCACTGTTCACTGACTTAGTGATCTGCACGTCGTCAATGGCGATGGGTTCAACCGAGAACGCAGCCTGAATGGAAACCGGACCGCGCACGCCCAAGGAAACTTCGTCAACATCCTTAGCTTTTTTGAATGCGAATACTTGTCCGAACGCACGTACGTCAAGCCACTGTTCGCACACTTTCTGGAACACCAGGTTCTTCTGTTTCTGCTCTTCTTTCGGCAAGGTTTTCAAATATGTGTTGAAACGGTCCGACAATGATTTTGCGCCGTCATCGGAACGGTCATCGGACTGCACGAAAATCGTTTCACCAGCATCTTGCAGGCGATTGCGAATCTTCCTTTTCAGTGCAACGTCAGAAACCTCGCCCAGCCCTTCCGATGTGGTTCGTGGACGATTGCCATTCAACGGATCACCATTAGGATTGGCATTATTAGACGCAAAAACGACTGCGAAATCAATCTTGTTTTCCAAAGCTGCCATGATATGACTCCTTAACTTTTTCTTTGATAATCAACGTCGATAACTTCAAAAACTAAACACTAGTTTTCTTTGCTCTTCTGGGATGCTTCTTGCGCTTTACGCATAGACTCCCTTCGCTGGCATGAATAACCGAGCAGAAAGAGCGGTGAAAGTGCACGGTTATCTTCGAAGTCTCCTTCTTTGAAAAGCGCCATGACCTCATCCACGCTGTTCTGGAACCAGGGCGCGCCATTCGCCGATTTCAGGTAGGGCATCAGTTGCTTCCACAGCGTTCCCCATGTTGTAAACGGCTTTGCGACGAAATTGCTCATGAGCTTAACGGCATTGGTCGGACGGGTGTCACTGATTCCTTGCTTATACAGGACACCGTTTTCAAAGCGGTCCGCGAGTGCCAGCAATCTCCCGTATAAGTAGTCGCGGTCATTTCGTGTTGGTTCAAGGTACATGGATATCGTGTCCTCCTGTTTGTTTTGCTTCCTCGCGTCGTCAATGTAATGTTTTTTCCATAGGCTGCATGCGATTTCAAAATCTCTTAGCCATGCTCCTGGAGCGTCATATCCCATAGGTTTAGTGACTCTGTGGTATGTGGCGTCCAATATGAAGCGGGGAAGCGATTCTCCTCCGAACATGCATTCTATAAGCTGCTTTTTCGTGTTTTTCGCAAAACGTTTATAGGCTTTGCTGCTTCTGTCTGACACGTCATATGCGCAGCTGATGATGTCGGCAAATGGTGGCGCACCTTCATATGCGACAAACTTCTTTTTTTCTTTGTCGTACATTTTCAACGGCCATGCCGCATCAACATGCCACTGCAGGATACTTTCGACATATTCGTCTTTTGAAAGTTCACGGTAATATGTAACGCTCAAACGCCCTGATGTCGCCGCATCCAGAATGACAATCATCATTGGGTCGGCATGCTTTTTGAGTTTGTTAGCATTGCCATATCCGCGTAGTACCTTCGAAAAAACTTGTGCGTATTGAAAGTTTGTTGCGGTCAGCGCATCTGCAATATCGTTGCGGGGAGCTTCCGGCTCGTCCACATCCGATGAGAACAAAGAGCCAAAATCATAAGAACCTTCCTGAGGGTCAAGCTTCGGCTTTTCGTTGGGGTTTTTCACCGAGCAGATGACTATGACCTGGGTATCGGTAATCGTTCCATGATTATTGACCAACCATTGCAGCGTCGAATGTATCTTCTGCGATGTTTCACCATCGACTTGCAAAGCCTCCTCTTTGGATGCGAAGCGCCCTCGATAGGTGAAATTCGTTGAATCGTTTGCCGATAACAGTTTGGCGTTGCCATTTACGCTGACAATTTTCTTAGGGAAGTTCAATATCGGAGCATATAGGTCCTCTCCGAACATATCCTTCCCTTTTTTCTGTCGATCATGGTACAAATAAGAAATCCATTGCGCCTGTATATCGGGATCGTTCGAGACATCTGAGTTTTGCAGCCCAATTTCAACTTCGAAGCAAACACCTGCTTTCCGGTCTTTTTCGGTTATTTCCACATTGAATCGAGCGGCTTCTTCGCTGATGCTGTGTTCCGAAACGCATCGATAGATGGCATTGAGTTTGACGTTGTCGCCTTTCCAAGCGGCAAGCTGCTCCAAATACATGGAGGTTTTCTCCTTGTCGAAATGCAAGTCGAGATATTGGAGCTGATCAAACAGAGGATGCGGTACCGGCTTGATGGTGCGTCCCATGGAACTTTCTGTGCACGGGATAACAATCGTTTGTTTTTCCCTCAGAAGCCGTAGTATCTCACCATTCTCGTTTACCCCTAGCGTCAATAGTGTCGGAAGTGTCGTATGCCCCGGAGGAATCAAGGCTTTCCTAATGTCAAGCGTAGAACCGTCGCCACTTCTCGGAATTTTTCCGGCGGCGTTGTGCACAGATTCGTTGATAAGCAACAGATTGTTCGACAGGCTCATCACTCACTCCTCTCCCACCGGCTGCAGATTGCTCCCCAAAGCGAATTCCTTGACGCTCTGGTTTTTCCTGATAATTCGTCCATCCAATTTCGTGGATTCCGGACGCTCAAATTCGATGATGCCGTCGGACATAACAGGCGACCAGAATCGGGCGATAAAATCGTGGTCCTCGTTTTCATCCGGATACGTGAATCCATGGAACATGTATCCCATATTCCACTCGCCATAACCGTCATAAAACCCTTCGCCAGATCCGAACTCACATGGTTCCACATACCCCTGGCACTCGCGCGTCCCCAAGAATATGTCTCGGCGACCGCCTTTCTGAACGGATCTCAAGGCGATATTATGATGTTTGTTTTCGTCGCGGTCAGCGACAAGATCTTCACGCTGATCATTCCATTCGAAATGAGCCAAAACCTGATAACGCACGTCTTTGAGATACGTGTAGTACGAAAGATCATTGCCACCGCTCATTTTGATGGGTCGAATTCCCTTTCCTTCAGTCTGAACTCTGTTCATCACACGAACAGCGTCAATAACCCACATAAAAGTTGGCTTCCAATAGATGCTTTCCGTAATGCCTTTCAAAGCTTGGTACGTTGGCACCTGATACGAAAATTTCTCACCCCCAACACGTGTTGCTGCTTCCGAGAACAACGCATATCTGCCTGATACCTCATATTCAATTGAGTTGCGATGTCGTTGCATATAACTCCTTCGTTAATCGTTCCCTCAACCAGCCACTGTCAATATAGCACATTTTACGCTTATTGTACATAGAACTCTTTGAGTGTTTCTCAATCAACAATCAACCAGTTATTCTTGTATAAGTAGGTTTTCCTACTGTCGCCACATTCATGGCGTGGATTGAAAATATGTACAACATGCGTATTTACCAAACGAAACTCTCCTGCAGATTCCCATCGACCTGCAGGAGAACCACTGCCCTTTCATATCATCAACAGAGACATGTCCGTCTCTGTCACCACGCCATATTCGCCTTTGTAATAATCTCCATTCAGAACGCAAATATCGAAATCCTCGCTAGCGATGGAAATCGCATGTTTTTCGTTCAAAATCTTGTATTCGTAATCGAAAAGGGAAACCGTGTATTCCTGTAGCCGCCGCAGAATCGCAATCTTCTCCCTCAACTCACCGTGACCCAACATATCCAGTAATTCCATCGCATTGCCATAGGGAACCACAACATTGTGCGTGATTTTCGGAATCACACGATATTCATTGCCGACCGTTTTGAACGCCTGGGCAAAAAACGGATTGTATCTCTCCCCCATCGTATTGTTCTCGAATTGCTTACGTTGGCTTTCGTTGTATGCCAGCAACTCATAAATCGTTTTTCCAGCGTTTTCCTTTTTCCAAAGCGGACCATCCAGCAAACTATTGCCGCCATCTCGATCCTCACTTTGAAGCAGCATGCCATAAAACTCATTGAGCATGCCAGTAGAAAGCAGATCAGCATCAGGATGCTCACCCATAATCTGCAAAGTGAGCTTTTTGCCTCTGTGAATCTCTGGAAGATAGTCCTTGAACCTTTCCTCACCTTGCAACGGATAGACATACACATCCTTGATTTCTTTCGATTCACCATTCCTGTTGCACCTGCCAGCCGCTTGCATAATGCTATCCAGACCAGCCATCGCCCTGACTACGCATGCGAACGAAAGGTCCACTCCCGCTTCGATAAGCTGCGTGCTTACGCAAATCACCGGTTTGGAATCATGAGGATCAGTTAACACCTTTATTCTCGCTAACTGGTCTGCCCTATGTTTGCCACACATGGCAGTACTCAAATGAATCAACTCAAACTGCCCGTCAGCATTGAGCTCTTGCAAACACTGATACATTTTGCGCGCTTCACTCTTCGTGTTGACGATAGACAGGCAATTGCCGTTCCGAAGTGCCTGCTCATATATGATGTTCGCAAGTTCCTCGCAACTCTTGCTTTCCTGTGAAGCAATAATCCGGGTACGCTTGAGCTTCTCTTCGTAACCATCAGTATTGTCGATAAGATCAGGCTCGTCTGACAGACGCAGATTCTTTCGCGCCGTTCGTTCCAATAAAGGCTGCGTAGCTGAGCACAGCAGAATAGTCGAGTCCAATATCGTCGAAAGAAAACTCACAACTTCATTAAACGGATTGATGATATTCAACGGAAGCGACTGAATCTCATCAAAAATGATGACGCTATTGGCCATGTTGTGGAATTTACGAAGTTTCGTACCACGCGCCGACATAACCGTTTCCAAGAATTCGACCATCGTAGTCACGATGATCGGATTATCCCAACGTTCAGACGCCAGTTTACGTTGACGTTCCTTCGCATCCTCTTCCTCACTTGTGCCGATAGATCCCGTGTTATCGGAATTCTGAAGGCCCGCGGTGGAGTAATGCTCCAGCACAATATTGCTGTCAGCATCCAGACCAAGCATATTCCGGAATGTTGCCACGGTCTGTGACGTAATAGACAAGTACGGAATCACATAAATGATTCGTCTTTTCCCTGTTTCCAAAGCATGATGCAAGGCGAAATTCAACGAAGCCAACGTTTTACCGCCTCCGGTCGGAACCGACAATCGGTAAATCCCTGTCTCTCTGCTCCCAGCTTGACGGCACTGTTCCGTAATCTGTTGACGGATTTTATTGATTTCGGATGTCGAATCGAATGATTTCATGCTTTCGTCAAGACGACGAATCAGTTCCGGCCAATCCGCCTTGATCGGATGATATTGCTCTTTCGTCTCAAAATAAGCCGTATCTGTTCTATCGGCATCAATCAAACGAGAATAAACGTATTTAACTAGTAATCCCGAGTAGAAATAACGACTATCTTTCGACAATTTCAGCGATTTAATTCGTCCTGCAAAATCGAAAACATCTTTTTCGGCCTGCTGGAAGGTGTCTTGCAAGTCGAGGTCCAAATCATGTAGCCCCTGTTTGATTTCCCCATACGCATATTTAGGATTCTGTTTATCTGCTTCCGTAAAACCTGTGAGAAAAGCCTCATCACCGATTTCATTGATGCAATCAGGAAGCTCTCCATGATGTTTTGCAATAACAAGTTCAAGAATCTCTTTCACGATTTCCGCTGCCGAATTCGAAATCGGCAGGTCATTGACGACGAACGCACCCTGCCTCGCGTGAGGAATCTCACCACGACGTCCCTTGCCTGATATCAGATACGTTTGAAACTGTTGCGCGACCTTTCCAACATCATGCAGGAGCGCCGCCATTCGCGGAATCTGAGAAAACTCCGATTCATAGCTTTCCGCTAAGTCACCCGCATTGTGAAGATGGTCACGCAACGTCTGCACACCGCCATCCGCGTCCTTGTGCGCCAGCAAAGTCATAATCTGCTCCTTCACAGATATGTTCAAGCACCCCTACATTACCATAGCGTTACAGTTCTCACGAGCATTGCAACGAGGTTCGACATATAGAGGCATAAGACTTTCAAGTGGAATAATCCGCATATACGCATACTCATTGGTATACCTATTCATATCTTTCCATTTTCAATTCCAAATGGAAAGATATGAATATTTTTGCGTTAGCTACACTTAATCGCACATAGAAAAAGCCGGACAGCGGATTCTTGGAATCCACCCACTTGGGCGAACCCGTTGAATCCGCCGTCCGGCGGCGCGACTGCTTCTCAAGAATGTGTGCTTGACTCACATGGATGGTACTGAGAACCATTCGCTTAACGATCTGTTTCCGTGCGCGCCAACCGCGTAAGGAACGCGGCTGCGCGGCACGGACACAAATCAAGTCTTGAGTGGACTCGAGCCGCGGTGGGCAACGCCACGGCGGCTCGAAAGCCAAGGGATTACTCTAGCCGCAGCTTGGAATAATCGCAAGCCGACCGAGCTTTGTTCAGTTCAGGCCTTGGCAACCTCCACGCTGAGCTCGGAGCCGCCTTCCTTCACTTCGAAGGAGGTGGCGAGTGTCTCGGAGGCGATGAGATCCTTGAACTGCTCGACCTTCGCCACGTCTTCGGCCGGCACGGTCAGCGTCAGCGCGATGCGGTCGGAGATTTGCAGATCGGCGGCCTTACGGGCGTCCTGCACGGCGCGGATCACGTCGCGGGCGTAGCCTTCGGCGATCAGATCATCGTTCAGCTCGGTGTCGAGAATCACGAAGCCACCGGTCGGCAGCGCGGCGGAAACGGAGTTGGCGGCCTCTTCTGCGTTCTTCTCCTCCACGCTGTTGATCAGCTCGTATTCGCCTTCCTCAAGCACGATCTCACCGTTCGGCGTCTCGCAAACCGGAGCGCCATCTGCGTTCACATGCCATGCGCCGGACTTGGAGGCCTTGATGGCGAACTGTACGTCCTTGCGCAGGCGCTTGCCTGCCACGCGAGCGTTCACACGCAGCTCGTGCACGATCTTCAGACCGTGGGCGGCGGCGTCTTCCAGAGTCGAGAACTCAATATTCTTAATG
>OGPD01002613.1_pt1 | contig 10560 bp, 11 predicted proteins | sample 1552861 | NCBI WGS metagenome assembly OGPD01 (sample SAMEA2580280, study PRJEB22360) | human gut metagenome | biome: human gut; feature: human-associated habitat; material: faeces | place: Denmark | collected 2008/2010
ATTTGGTGGAGATGGGTCCAACGGCCGGTGCCGAAGGCGGTCATGTGATCGCTCAGGGTGCGGTGGCGGATGTTATGACGGCACCTGGTTCTCAGATAGCGCCTTTTCTGCGTGATGGTGGCAAAATACATGAGCGGGCGCGGCCGCAGATTGACTTAGATGCGATGTTCGCCAAGGGTCGGATTCATTTGGAGACGAATACCGTGCATACGGTGCATCCGTTATTGGTGGACATTCCGCGAGGACGTCTCACTGTGGTGTCTGGCGTGTCGGGTTCCGGTAAGACGACGATGGTATTGGAGACACTGGTCCCTGCGTTGCGCTCGGCCGCTGATGGTACCGTTTCCCCGAGCTCGATTCGTCTGATTGACGCGGATGGCATTTCGAAAGTGGAACTGATCGATGCCACGCCCATTGGAGCAAACATCCGTTCGACCGTGGCGACATATTGCGGTGTTCACGATGATCTGCGTCGTGCGTTTGCGAAGACTTCCGATGCCCATAAGAAGAATCTCAAACCTGGCGCATTCTCATACAACACGGGCAAGTTGCGCTGCTCCACTTGCGATGGAACCGGTACCATTTCGTTGGACGTGCAGTTCCTGCCCGATGTTGACGTCACGTGTCCCGATTGCCATGGGACACGGTATGCACAGACCGCCGATGACATTCGATTGGTTTGCGCGGACAGCGTCGCCCGTTCACTGCCGGAATTGATGTTGCTAAGCGTCGACGAGATGATGCCTCTATTGGATTTCCTACGCCCCGTTCGATCGAAACTGGCCACACTGCATGAGCTTGGCCTGGGGTATCTGACACTTGGCGAGCCGACTCCTGCGTTATCAGGCGGCGAAGCGCAACGGCTGAAGCTGGCCAGCGAAATGGGACGCGGACAGTCCGGTTCGGTATTCGTGTTCGACGATCGGGCTACACCCGTTGGATGTGCTGGTATTACTACGCGTGTTCGACTCGTTGGTGGCTTCTGGGGCGACAGTTGTAGTAATCGAACATGATCTTGATGTAATCGCGAACGCGGATTATCTCATCGACATGGGTCCGGGCGGAGGCATGGCCGGCGGTCGCATCGTATGCGAGGGAACACCGGAAACGGTCCGTGCCTGTCCTGACAGCGTCACGGGCAGATATCTGCGTGGATGATCCGACGCGAACTCGCCCGTGACGGTTTCCCATAGCTGCTTTCCTCGGGGTTGTCTGGGATACAGTCAGAAATCCCAGTCATCGTCGTCGGTCTCGACTGATTTGCCCATTACGTACGAGCTTCCCGAACCGGAGAAGAAGTCATGGTTCTCATCGGCGTTCGGACTTAACGCGGCAAGGATCGACGGGTTCACGTCGCAGATCTCTTGTGGAAAAAGCGCTGGATATCCGAGATTCATCAACGCCTTGTTGCCGTTGTATCGCAGGAACTTTTCGACATCTTGCGTCAATCCGACAGGCTCGTAGAGACTGCGCGTGTACTCCACCTCGTTATCATACAACTCGTTGAGCAGGTCGTAGGTGTAGTCGCGCAGTTCGCCGCGTTTGTCCTCGCTGACCCGCTCAAGCCCTTTTTGATATTTGTATCCGATGTAATAACCATGCACGGCTTCGTCGCGGATAATAAGACGGATCACGTCGGCGGTGTTGGTAAGTTTGGCATGCGCGGAGAAATACATCGGTAGATAGAAGCCTGAGTAGAACAGGAACGATTCCAGCAGCGTGGAGGCCACTTTGCGCTTGAGTGGACTATCCCCCTCGTAATAGTCGAGCACGATGCGCGCTTTCCTTTGCAGATACTCGTTCTCCTCACTCCAAGAGAACGCCTCGTCGATCTGTCGGGTGGAACACAAGGTGGAGAAAATCGAGGAATAGCTCTTGGCGTGCACTGACTCCATGAACGCGATGTTCGTATAGACGGCTTCCTCATGCGGGGTAAGCGCATCGGGTATGAGGCTGACCGCGCCAACGGTTCCCTGGATGGTGTCAAGCAAGGTGAGACCGGTGAACACGCGCATGGTCAACGTATGCTCGGCCTCGCTCATTGTGCGCCAAACGGGCAAATCATTGGAGACGGGCACTTTCTCCGGCAGCCAAAAATTGCCGGTCAACCTGTCCCATACCTCAAGGTCCTTGTCATCCTCAAGTTTGTTCCAGTTGATGGCACTCACACGGTCAATGAGCTTAATCCTCTGTCGAGGTACGGATATCGGCGCCATGATGGTCGTCCTTTCTAATCGTCGTCTTATCGTCGCGGCCGTATAACCGCCTGTATTCGTCCGGAGCCGTCAGACGAAGCATCGCGCGGTAAACCAAACGAGACATGTCTTTTCTTTTCCTTTCAAGTCACAGGTTTCACAACATGCAACTGACGCAGCCTTGTACTTCGGTGCCAGACAACGCCTGCTGACGAATGCGGATGTAATACAGCGTTTTGATGCCTTTGCGCCATGCATAAATCTGCGCCTTGTTCAAATCTCGGGTAGTCGCCGTATCGGGGAAGAACAAGGTCAACGACAGGCCTTGATCGACATGCCGCGTTGCCTCGGCATACGTATCAACAATGGCCTTCCATCCGATTTCGTACGCATCCGCGAAATACTGGAGATTGTCGTTGGTCATATACGGAGCTGGATAGTAGATCCGTCCAATCTTGCCTTCCTTGCGAATCTCAATCTTCGAGGCGATAGGATGGATGGAGCTCGTGGAATGATTGATGTACGAAATTGACCCGGTGGGCGGCACGGCCTGTAGATATTGGTTGAAGATACCGTCACGTATGATGTCGTCACGCAGACGACGCCAATCATCCTCGTTGGGGATATGGATGCCCCGCCGTGCGAACAGCGACGCGATTTTCCCGGTCTTCGGCGCCAGCGAGCGCTCGCCGTTCGTATATTTGTCGAAATAGTTGCCTGCGCCTGCAGGCTTCGCATAGGCGGACCGTTCGAAGCCTGCAAACCGTGTTCCGCGTTCGACTGCGAGCTCATGCGAGGCACGGTAGGCATGGTATGCAACGGTCATGAAGTACATGTCGGTGAAGTCGAGGGCTTCCGGTGAACCGTACATGATCGATTCTCTGGCAAGGAATCCATGGAGGTTCATCTGTCCCAGGCCGATGGCATGACCTTCGTCGTTGGCGCGTCGGATGGATGGCACACACGCGATGTCCGTATGTTCCGACACCGAGGTCAATGCGCGAATCGCACGTTCCACGGTTCGTCCCAAATCACCGTCCATCGCTTTGGCGATGTTGAGCGATCCAAGATTGCAGGACACGTCACGTCCCACGTGATTGTAGGACAGATCCTCATGATAGGTGCTTGGCTCCTGCACTTGGAGGATCTCCGAGCACAGGTTGCTCATGGCGATTCGTCCGTCGATCGGGTTGGCTCGGTTCACAGTATCTTCGAACACCATGTACGGGTATCCGGATTCGAATTGCAATTCGGCCAAAGTCATGAAGAACTCTCGTGCGTCGATGTAGGTTTTCCCGATGCGTTCATCGTCCACCATATTCCGGTAGTTTTCGCTGATGGAGACATCGGCGAAGGGTCTACCCATGACGCGTTCGACGTCATATGGGCTGAACAGGGCCATAGGTTCGTGTCTCTTCGCCAGCTCGAATGTGATGTCGGGTATCACTACTCCAAGAGCCAAAGATTTGATACGGATCTTCTCATCCGCGTTCTCGCGTTTGGTATCGAGGAAATGCACGATGTCCGGATGATGAGCGTTGAGGTACACCGCACCGGCACCCTGTCTAGCGCCCAACTGGTTGGCGTAGCTGAAAGAGTCCTCAAGCAGTTTCATCACAGGCACAACGCCGCTGGACTGGTGTTTGATGCGCTTGATGGGCGCGCCGGCCTCGCGCAGATTGCTAAGCAACAGCGCGACGCCTCCACCTCGTTTGCTCAGCTGCAATGCGGCGTTGATGCCACGCGATATGGACTCCATGTTGTCTTCGATACGTACGAGAAAACAGCTGACCGCCTCTCCGCGCTGCGCTTTGCCGAGGTTGAGGAAAGTGGGCGTCGCCGGTTGGAAACGTCCTGATATAAGTTCTTCGAAATACGATTCGGCGGCGGCATGGTCGCCGGCGGCAAGCGCGAGCGCAACGGCGGCCGCGCGTTGCGGGAAGTTCTCCAGGTACTGTTTGCCGTCAAAGGTTTTCAATGCGTATGAGCGGTGAAACTTGAAAGCTCCGAGGAATGTATCGAATTCGAATCCGCAGTCATCCACGTTGCGGTAGAACCTGTCAAGGAATTCGGCATCATATTGGGCAAATACGGATTCGTCGTAATAGCCGTCTGCGATGAGCCGGCTGAGTCTGTCTTGTGTGGAGTTGAAACGGACGGTGTTCGGCAGCACGTGCTTTTCGACGTACTCGCGTACGGCTTGGATGTCTTTATCAAATTGGATGCGCCCCTGCTTGTCGTAGAGATTCAGCATCGCGTTGAGCGAGTGCCAGTCATGGGCGCGATCGTAGGAGGCTATGACGTCGGTTACTGCGTGTGGTGTCGTTGAATCTTCTGGCATGGTTATCGTTGTTCCTGTTGTGTGTATTCGTCGAAAAATCTGCGCAGTCCTTCGCGCACGGTCGCGGTGTCTTCTGAAGTGCCCATCAGTTCGAACCGGTAGAGTAGCGGCACGCGGCATTTAGCCGCGATGATGTCGCCCGCGATGCCGTAGGCTTCGCCGAAGTTGGTGTTACCCGATGCGATGACGCCGATGATGCCACTGCGGTTGCGTTCATCATTGAGGAATCGTTTGACTTGCACGGGCACTGCTTTGCCGATTGTTCCTCCGCCGTATGTGGGTGTCAGCAAGACGTAGGGCTCATCCACATGCAGCTCCGGCTCGTCCGGCCGCAGCGGGATGCGCATTGTATGAATGCCGAATTCATCCAATCGGCATCCTTCGACGAAGCGTGTCGTATTGCCCGATGCCGACGAGAAGTACACCAACGCACTCACCGGCAGCGGGAGCCTCCAGCTCGTGGATTTTGTCGGGACGATACCCGGACCAGGATTCGTCGTCTGCGATGATGACTGGCATCTGCCGCCATCCTTCGTTCCGCAATCTGTCGGAAATACGTGCGTTGGCCGTAATGTCGACAGTCGTATAGGGAAGGCCTCGTTTGTCCAATTGGCGTTTCGTCGCCGTGCATTGCGGGCAGTTTGCTTTGGTGTATAACGTAATGTTCATGTTCCACGTCCTTTCACGACCGTACGTCGTTGGTATGTGGCACACATTATCCGAACGAAAATAAAAATCAAGACCACAACATACAGTGCCTCGTCACATTTTCAAACACTATATACGGCGTGTTTCCAGTATTGGCAACAGTTTTGAAGTTCTCGAGCAGGACGTGGGCCGGATTTGTGGGATTTTTCACATCGGATGCAATCGTTCTTCACCGAAAGCCCCATGCCATAAAAAAGGCACATAGGAACCAGGGTCTTATTCCCTTCGGGAAACCAGCCGTCACTCACTCAAGTTGACCTTGGACACCCAACCATGCACCAACCGCAGAAAAGACAGACAACCCGCACCCCGGCAACGCAGATTCAGGTTTCTTCGCAGAAATCTGCAGAGAGTCTTTCGGCACACTTTTCGATCGAGCTGGGAGATATCCGACATACCATACCGACCAACGGTATGTATAATGTCGGTGTATTCGACTCCATCATCGAAGGAGAGGCATATGGCGCGCAATGCGCACCCTGAGGTGACACGACAGCGAATCCTTGACGCCGCGAAAAAGCTGTTCGCGCAAAAGGGGTATGAGCGCACCACGATTCAAGATATTCTCGACGAGCTCGAAGACCTCAGCAAAGGCGCTATCTACCATCATTTCAAAAACAAAGAAGCGATGCTGCATGCGCTGATAGATTCCGACAACGAACGACTTCTTCCCCAGGCAAATCAAGAGGATGGCTCACGAAACGGATTGCAGAAACTACGCAATTCGCTCATGATGCAGATTACCGACACCGAACATATGACCCTCATGCGCGATGCGTTTCCCCTGCTGAACGACCCGAAAATCCTCGCCGAAAATCTTCGCATCTGGCGAACCGACAGTACCAAAATCGCGTACGACTTCATCCAGGAGGGGTTAAAGGACGGTTCAATCACAACCGAATACCCTCAAGAAGCCGCGGAACTTTTTTCACTGCTGTTCAATTACTGGCTAGCCCCAAACTTCTACCCCATCACTACCCTAAGTGAATTCAAGCATCGCATCCACGGTCTTGGATTGATTATGGACTCGCTCGGAGTTCCACTTATCGATCACGACAGTGATATGGAAGATCGGCTTGCGGAAGGCTTCTTCCTACTCGCCAGTAATCCGCAATAAAAGCTCGGCAATGTCAATCTGTCTTTATTTGTACCTTTTTTACATACCATCAGTCGGTATCGAAAGGAATAGTCATGAAAAACTCGTCAGCAAAGACACTCCAATCCAGCTTGCGCTCCGCAAACTTCATCCTGCTTGTACTCGGTCAAGGCATTTCCTTGTTCGGCAATACCATGCTCCGATTTGCCATGTCCATGTGGGTACTGGACGAAACCTTCCGCCCCCCCCACCCCCGCCCTCCCCCCCCGTGCTGGCCATATCCGTCATTCCGACCATACTTATTAGCCCATTCGGAGGTGTTATGGCCGACCGAGTAAGCAAACGTGCCATGATGGTGGCGCTCGATATCATCTCAGGAATCGTCACACTGCTCGCGACTGTGTTTTTCGCACTATCCGGATTCAACATTCTCGCCATCGCCATCATGCAGGTAGTGTTGGCAGTACTCGATGCCATGGAAACTCCCGTCGTGCAATCCGCACTGCCACAAATCATCGGAAGAGAGTCCTCCACTGATCTTCGCCGAGGCGCGGCCATCATCAACCAAGTGCAGCAGCTCAGCCAATTACTCCCGAGTTTCCTAGGTGGCGTGATGTACGGGCTGGTCGGCATTCGACCGATGATGCTCATCACCGCAGCATGTCTTATGTCGGCAGCCATGGTTGAATGCTTCATCAGACTCGCAAAGCCCCTATCGAATCAAGATGATGCCGGCATCTGCCTGCTCGACGTCATCATTGGCGATATGCATTCGGCGACCGCTTTCCTGCTTCGCAAGGAGCCGACCGTAGCACGATTAGCCGGTGTTTGCACATGGATCAATCTGATACTGACTGGATTCAGTTCAGTAAGCTTTCCTTACATTATTCGAACTACGTTAGGCTACGATGCGGCGACATATGGTCTATGCGATGGCATTATCGGCATTGCCGGCATAGCGGGAACATTCATCGCTGGCTGTTTCGCCAACCGTTTGAAATCACGAAACGCCCCTTCGTTGTTGTTCGTGGAAAGTCTTATGCTGCTCCCACCGGCCATCGCCTTCCTGCTTCCATGTTCAACGCAAACCAAGCTCATCATGCTGGTGCTCTGCACTGCGGCAGTCATAATCGCCGTTGATTTCTTGAACCTCATTCTCGTACCATCTATTCAGATGAGGACACCAACCGCGCTTACAGGCAAGGTCATGGCCATTATTTCATCATTGACGATATGCGCCCAGCCACTCGGGCAAATGCTTTACGGATGGCTGCACGCACATTGCACGGTTTGGCTTATACTGCTGATTTCAGCACTGGCATCACTACCCTTGGCATGGTTGGCTCGCCCACTGTTTGCGCACCTTGACGATACGATTTCCAAGTAAGGCAGGGTAATGAAGCCGATATACGAACGTCCGTATGCTGAGAATGCCGCCCAACATATTGCGATTCGGCTTGAAATCAGCCTTCCTTAAACGAATGCCTTTCTGCTTGCAACGAATCACCACCAGCGCGACGATCACACTGATGGTCTGTGCAAAGATTGTTCCAAGGACCGCATCTGCCGGACCAAGCTGAAAATGCCCCATGAACAGGTAGACGAGTGCGATATTGAAACACTGATTCCCAAGCTGGCAGGAACCACTTGGCTGAATCACTATCTTGAGAGCCTGCCGAATCTGGAAGCCCAGAAACAGATGTGCAGACAAGTTATCAGCATGCGATGTTCAACGGCTGACATCAGTTATACAGGAATGTTCGATCGGGGTTCTTTGGCACGGCATGTCCAAAATTGTTACGCCTATGCGGATTGGACGTCCACGCTGGTGGAAGTGAATTACGTAAACGAGAACTTCTGTCTGTCATTCACACAGAAGTTCGCCACAGATAGATACGTAAAAGCATTTCGCGAATTGTTGGAGCAATACGGCATAGCATGCACCGAGATCGAAGAGACAAAGTTCATCTGAACGTTCCGCCATTCAATCTCGGCACAACCATGATGCATACGCTTTGACGTTCGCGATCTGAGAGGCCGATCAGTCGCCGATTGAAACCGGCCTCCCCTCGTTTCCTCCCGTCTCATCCGCGCTTCCCATGTATGGACCCATCAGATCGATATATCCCTTCGCGTCATGAGCGAGAAGCGCACGCGTTGCACGCAGGGATTCGATATCCCTTGGAAAACGGTAGAGCGCAACCATTGCCGACAAATCCCTAAGCCCGTTACAGGCGTCCATTAATCGTTTCTTCTCCTTTCGCGGTGCGAAAAGCGCATCATCCCTACTTTCCGGTTCCGGGAAGCAGATATACCCTCCCAATGTCATCGCCAACCCCATCCCTTTAACGGATTCAGTCGTTCGTCTCAGACTTTCCACTCCCTGCTGGAACATCTTGTCATCACGAGTCCGGAACCCTTCAGTAAGGGGCCGCGAGCCGACTGCCCCCAACAGCGACAGGGCAAGATCATGCAGGTACAGCGGATCCTCCCAAATGTTCGTCACCTGATACGCGCCCTTCTGGTAAACGCGTTCCATGATTTGCGAAGCTGATTCAGTCTGCTTGTTCCACAAAGCACGATACGCTTCCACGATTTTCCCCGCATCGTACAGATATCGCGCATCCATACACGCGGGATATTCAAGCAACATGGATTCGGCAAGGTCGGCATTGCAAGCATAGTCCAGATCGGCTTGAATTCTAAGATCGCGCAGATGGTCGCACAGATTTCGATAGGAGAAGTCTTCATCGCATCCGGAATCCACCACTTTCGGATCGTCCCTCAGCATGCACATGCCGATACCGCCATATCCAAGCACCATCAACGCAACATCGGCCGCACGCGGCTCTTCCTCACCCCAACGTAGCAGACTGTACGCGGCCAGCCAATATACTTCCTGCAAATATTCAGCCATGCAGGCCAGTCTCTTCTTTTTGCTGGTAGCGTATTTTCCACCCTTTTTCTTGCTTCTCCGAAACACATCCTTGGTGTAGGTCAATCCAATCTGGAATGGCATTCTGCTGCTGGGCCTTTGCAAAGCCACCGCTATCGAAGCGTCATTGATCATTTCATAGAGCCAAACGCTCATACCGTACTTACGCACGATGTTACGGCATCCATCAAGAAAATTCGCATCATGCTCAACCAGATCATAATCGAACGAAATCATGGCCCACGCCAGATTCGCCACCCATGATGTGCTGCAGAATAATTCCTTCCCCAGTTCACAGACTTTTTCGTCAAAAAGCGAAAGAGATCCGATCTCACCGTATTCATCGTGGATTTTTCCCAATTCCGCAAGATATTTGCCAGAACTGTATCCATCAAACCGCTCGATAAGTTCTTCGATCGTTGCCAAAAATCCCTGTTCATCCATATGGAACGGGCCAGTGATTATTTCCGCCATGTGCAACTCCTTTGTTGTAGGGTGCACCTACTGTCTCATATTCAAATCATCTTGCGCCACCGAACCTTGAAAATCTGTGGATATGTGGAAAACTCCACCCATATCCACAGGCGAATAACGACTGTGGATAACTCACAATTCGCATGCAACAGACCTGATCTTACGAAAATCACCATATGCAAAAAGGTCCCTTCCCTCACCGGAAGAGACCTTTCAGGAAAAGCATCAACGCAACGTTTCAGCTGTTAGTTGATGAGCTCCTTGACTGCCGCGATAACGGCCTGCAGGCTTGCCTTGGCGTCGCCGAAAAGCATCTGCGTGTTGTCTTCGAAGTACAGTTCGTTCTGGATACCGGCATAACCGGTACCGCGACCGCGCTTCATGACCACCACATTCTGGGCCTTGTCGACGTCGAGGATCGGCATGCCGGAGACCGGGGTGCCCGGCTTGCGTGCGGCCGGGTTGGTCACATCGTTGGCGCCGACCACAAGAGCCACGTTGGCCTGCGGGAACTGCGGATTGATGTCATCCAGATCGACGAGCTCCTCGTACGGCACGTTGGCTTCGGCGAGCAGCACGTTCATGTGGCCAGGCATACGGCCTGCCACCGGATGGATGGCGTAGGAGACTTCGACGCCGTGGTTCTTGAGGAGCACACCAAGATCAGCAAGCTCGCGCTGGGCCTGAGCCTGGGCCAGACCGAAGCCCGGCACGAAGATGACCTTTTCGGCGTATACGAGCTGTACGGCCAGATCGTCCGCGGAAGTTTCCTTCATGCTGCCTTCCGGACCCTCACCAGCGCCAGCGGCGG
>OGPD01002614.1_pt1 | contig 10554 bp, 8 predicted proteins | sample 1552861 | NCBI WGS metagenome assembly OGPD01 (sample SAMEA2580280, study PRJEB22360) | human gut metagenome | biome: human gut; feature: human-associated habitat; material: faeces | place: Denmark | collected 2008/2010
TTCTAACTCCCCATATATACTGGGGAATACATATCACAATTTGCGTAAACTACAACCAGCACATGGCGGCAACGACCCGGGAGCGGTATATAAAGGGCGCAGAGAGAAAGATGACAATTTTGCTCTGGCTATGGAGGTTGGAAGAATTCTGTCTGAAAACGGAGTTGATGTTTTATATACAAGAACTACAGATGATTACATTTCTCCTTTTGAGCGGGCAAGGCTGGCAAATGAGGCAAAAGTGGATTTTTTTATCTCTTTTCACAGGAACAGCAGCCCTGAGGTGAATCAGTATAATGGTGTAGAAGTGCTGGTTTATGATAAAAACGGAATTAAGTATGAAATGGCACAGAATATTGTAGGTGCTCTGGGCGAATTGGGATTCCGTGAAATTGGAGTTCAGGCAAGACCGGGCCTTGTTGTGCTACGAAAAACAAAAATGCCGGCGTTGCTTATTGAAACCGGATTTTTAAATTCTGACAAAGATAATCAGCTTTATGATGAAAAAAATGCTGAGATCGCGCAGGCTATTGCCGGGGCGATTCTTGGAACTCTGGATCAGCAGCAGGGTGAAGAACCTTTGTATTACCGTGTACAGACTGGAGCTTTTCGCAAACGGGAAAATGCGGATCGAATGCTTTACTTGCTTCAGGAAAAAGGTTATCCGGCATATATTTTGCAGGATGGAGAACTTTATAAGGTTCAGGTAGGTGCATTTTTACAGCTGGATAATGCTATCCGTATGGAACAGAAATTGCGGGAGGATGGGTACTGTACGTTGATTGTGACGAAGTGAAAAGAAAGTAGAAAAAAGCAGGAAAAAAAGTTATAATGGAAAATCATAAGTGCAGGGGAAAGTCCTCTGGCAGAAAGAAGGAACAAAAGCGTGAATTATAATGAATTTATGAAAAATGTGGAGGAGTTTGTTTTTGCCGAGAGCCAGCCGGAAAAAGCAGATATCATTTTCGTGCCGGGAAATGGTTTCCCGGATATGGCAGAAAAAGCAGCTTCTTTATATAGAGAAGGATATGCCCCCTATATTTTGCCAAGCGGAAGATACAGTATTACACTTGGCAAATTTGCAGGTGTGCAGTCAAAAAAAGAAATATATGGCGGAGATTATGAGACGGAATGGGAATTCCTGAAAAATGTACTTTTGAAAAACGGAGTTCCGGAAGAGGCTATTCTGATGGAGAATCAGGCTACCTTTACCTATGAAAATGCAATTTTTTCCAGGCAGGTGACAGACCTTCACAAAATTCATGTGAAAAAAGCGATTCTGTGCTGCAAAACTTACCATGCCAGAAGATCACTGATGTATTATCAGCTTTTATATCCGGAGACGGTAATTATGGTATGTCCGGCCTGCCCGGATGGAATTACCAGGGAGAACTGGAGAGAAACAGAAACTGGTGTGGAGGCTGTTACCGGCGAAATAGACAGGATTGTCAAGCAGTTTTGTTTAATGCTGGGAAATCGGTGAGATAAGAAAAATCCGAATGATCCGTTTTGGAAACATTCGGATTTTTACAATTGAAATCTACCGGAAATACCGGCATTTGCAGGCTTGCAGATTATGAAAAAATCAGCAGTATGACAGATTCATTTATGCGTCAGCAGCTTCTGGATTTTCTTTATGCTCTGGCAGCCAGATATGCACCAGTTCAATACGGTTCTTATCCAGTTCATCTACAACAAGATGCATGCCGTCTTCCAAAGTGACAGATTCGCCCTCGCGTGGGAGGCAGTCAAGCTGTTCAATAATATATCCGCCTACAGAATCGTAGTCCTCTGATTCAAGTTTGGTACCCAGTGCTTCGTTGACATCATCCAGTTTGGCAGAACCAAGAACTTCATACTCCCGGCCAGGCTGAATCTCACGGATCGGTTCTTCCTCATCTTCGTCATATTCATCGCGGATTTCACCTACGATTTCCTCCAGAAGATCCTCAAGAGTGACAAGACCGGCAGTGGAGCCGTATTCGTCGAGAACGATTGCAAGGTTTACGGAAGCTTTTCTCATTTCCATCATAAGATCTGTGGTACGCTTATATTCATAAGTGAAATAAGGCTCACGGAGAATCTTACGGATAGAAAACGGTTCATTTTCCGGATAGAGAAGAAGATCCTTAATATTGATAATTCCAATCACATTGTCTGTGTTATCCTCATAAACAGGAAAACGGGTGTGCATATCTTCTTTGAAAATATCCATAAGTTCCTGATAAGTGGAATCCACGTCAATAAAAGTCATGTCAATTCTGGGAATCATTACATCTTTGGCAGCAGAATCACCGAAATCAAACACATTGTAGATCATCTGCTTTTCTTCCCGCTCAATAACACCGTTTTCCTGCCCTACATTTACCATAGAACGAAGCTCATGTTCTGTGATGGTGTCTTTCTTCGCATTGGGGTCAACACGAAGGAGAAAAAGAATGCCGTTAGCCAGTTTTCCCACAATGTAAATAACCGGGGTCAGTACTGTCATAAGCGCATATATAGGTCTGGCATAGGTGAGCGCCAGATCATCCGCTTTCAGTGTGGCAATGGTCTTCGGGGTGATCTCGCCAAACAGAAGTACCAGCAATGTCATAACGCCGGTAGCCACGCCGATATACATGCTTCCAAATACTTTCATGGTAAAAGTGGTAGCAAGGGAAGAGGCTGCAATGTTTACAATGTTGTTTCCGATTAAAATTGTACTGAGCATTTTTCCAGAATTGGAAATTATTTTCTCCAGGATAATGGCTCGCTTGTTTCCCTGTTCAGCCAGGGAATGGATCCGAATGCGGTTGGCAGCCGTCATGGATGTCTCCGCAGAGGAAAAGAAGGCGGACAACAGCACCAGAATCAGTATGGTGACCGCCTGTATAGGAACACTTGAATCCAAACTATATTCACTCCTTTTTTTATGTATTAAAAAGAATATACATGATTCAGGCTTAAAATGCAAGGAAAAAGCATTTGAGTTGTTACTGTTCCTGGTAACGTTCCGCGAGGTGTTTTTTGTGAACAAAGTTCACAGAAAACCCGAGAATTAAGTTTGCGCAGCAAACGCTACTTCTTGTGCTTGTCACAAGAAGGTTCGTTTTTCTGTGCATCGCGAAGCGCGTTACTGGTCACGGAATGAACAGTACTTTGAGTTTATGGATTGCGAAAAGTAACGAAAAAAGTGGAATTAGGGGTGTCGAAAAAAGAAGAACTGTGTTATAATTCAGTTCGGTAAAAAAATAAATTATTACAAAATATTTACAAAAGAGTAAAGATTTGATATAGTGTAGGTTAAGGGCTGAATAACTACTGTGAATCACAGTGTGAAAATTCACCTGTTTATAATTTTAGATTGATTTTGGACAGTTGTACTGCCTTTGGATTATATAGATTTTATGATTGATGTGGATTTGGCTAGAGTGTGTTTGAAAAAGGCTTTCTGCAAGATGTGCGTCACAATTTGTGGGAGATTTCGCTCGGATGAGGGCGCCGTAGCGGGCTACGGCAACCGAATTCGGGTGAAATCTCCCGCAAAGTGGGGCGTGCAGATTGCGGGAATGATTTTTCAAACAGGCTCTAGGGATGTGGGCAGTTACATTTAATATACATATTATGACAGAGGTGCCAGGATGAAAAAGAAGAAAAACGTTATGTACAGAAAAAGCGTATCATTACTTGCGGCAGCTGCGATGACAGCAGTACTTATGACAGGACAGGTTTATCCAGTAGTTGCATGGGGGCAGAATACAGAGACCAGACTTGAGAAACCCAGTCTGATTCCGGATAATATCACAATTGATCAGCCGATTGCTCTTTCGGAGGTGACATTGCCGAAAAGTGATTATGGAACGCTTTCCTGGGCGGATGATTCTTATATACCGGATAAAAGAGTGCAGACCTGCGAAGTAGTATTTAAACCAGCAGCAGACGTGGATCTTTCTTATATTTCCGGATGGGATTCTGAGAAAAAAGTTGTGAAAGGTAAGATCACAGTTGTTGTCAGCAGCATAGAAGAGAGTTCTGAAGATCAGCCTTCTGATACTGCTGCAGATGTGGAAACAGGTGACGAGAGCAGTGAAGCATCTGTCCCGGACGACACAACTTTTGACAATAAAGATACAGATATAAAATCTGATGATGCGGCAGTTCCAGGTGAGAATCAGCAGAATGATTCAGAAACTTCAGGGAAGACAGAAGATCAGACTGAGAATGCGGAAAACAAGCAGAACAGTGAAGCAGATAAGAAAGAAGAAACTATCGAGAGCACTCCGGCTTCTAATGAAGCAAAATCTGAAGACAACACCGAAGCTGCTGCGGGAATTACAACCCCGGCAGAAAAAACAGAAGCAGCGGCTCCTGCAATGGAAGAAACTGTAGATTCTGAAGATATTCAGGAGGAAGCTGCAGAAGAGTCAAAAGCTGATACAAGTTCATATACAGCTGCAGAAGAGTCAAAAGCTGATACAGGTTCAGATACAGCCGCAGATAGCATAGAGAGTACAAATTCTGATAATGGTGAGGATGCAGCATCTGACAATGTGCAGACCGCAGATTCCTCAGATGATACTGGAAAACTGAACGAAACTTTTGGTGAGATGATGCCTGGTGCTACCATTCTTGATGGTACAGGGGATTCTGGAAAAAATGAGAACACAGAAGAGAAAAAAGATACCACAGATACAACAGACACCACGGATGTAAAAGACACAACAGACCCTACAGAGGATGACCAGAAAAATATATTTGATAATCCTCTTGACTTTACCACAGCGGATACAAGACCGGCAACTGCTGAGGACGATCTCACAGAAGAAGAGCAGGCTGCAAGGGCTGCTCAGAATCATAGTTGTGAGGGAATTTCTGTATCAGGCATAGATCTTCCCTGGTATGTCCAGTTCCAGGTGACCAGTGGTGAAAATTACGAATTTAAAAATGAAGATAATGCTACGATCTTCCAATCCTATGAATTTAAATTATGGGATCTGAAGAATAATACAGAGTATGAAATTCCGGATGGACAGTATGTAAGCGTAACGATTCCTGTCAAAGAAGGATATAAATATTCGATTGAGCATCTTCTTGATAATGGTGCGACAGAGACCATTATTCCCAGTGTAAACGGAAGCACCATGGTATTCAGCACACATTCTTTCAGCCCGTTTGGAATTGCAGGTTTTCGTCCAATCGTAGGAGAGGACATTGCAAATGGAGCGTATGGCGATGGAAGTACACCAACTCCTACACCTACTGTGACGATCAGTGGAACACCTATCCCGTCTCCATCTGTGACCGGAGCTGGTACGAATGGAACAAATGGATCCGGAACGGGTAAAACGGATAGCAATAGCGGAAATGAAACTGGTGGAAATACAGGTGATTCAAATGGAATCAGCAATGGAAATACAAATGGCTCTTCCAATGGGACTTCAGGAACCGGAAATGGTGGTTCTTCATCTGGTACCGGAAGCTCTGACGACAGTGACAATTCCGGAACCAGCAATACACCAGGTGCGGCATCTGATGGAACTGTAAATCCCGGTACAACAGATGGCAGTTCTTCAAATGGAACAGGTTCCAGTACAAACGTGGGACAGACTGCAGGAAACACTGCAGGAAATACGGCTAATACCTCAAACGGAAATAACGGTCAGAGTCAGAATTCAAATGCGGTAAAGACTGGTGACAACACCATGATCCTTCCTTTTGTGATTCTTGTGATTGCTGCTGCCGCTGTGATCATTATTGTAATTGTTGTCCGCAAAAAGAAAAGATAAAGCAGACAGGATAATTAAAACGGACATTCATAATCCATGAATAACGAAGCCAGCCCTTCCATATATTACATATGGGAGGGCTGTTTTTATGAAGGTAAGAGTCATTTTAAAATCTTTACTTTTTTCCTATGCAGTTACCGGAGCGTTTCTTTTGCTTCTGGCATTCCTTTTATTCCAGTTTGACCTGGGAGAAAAGCCTGTGTCAGCAGGAATCGTAGCTGTGTATATTTTGTCCTGTTTTTCAGGAGGCTTTATGTCAGGAAAAATCCTGCGCACAGATAAGTATTTATGGGGAATTCTGGTAGGGGCTTTTTACTATTTGCTTTTGATTACGGTATCTTTTGTAGTGCAGGGAAAATGGGATATGAGTCTGGTACATGCAGTTACTACTTTTTTCATGTGTCTGGGTGGTGGTGCTCTTGGCGGGATGTTGTCTTAGAGCATGTTTGAGAAATCATTCCCGCATTTTTTGCAAAGATTCCCACTCTGTCCAATAAAAAATGCTTTAAAAATAAAAAAAAATATGATATACTAGGCAAAGATTATATACATAAGGAGGCTAATACTATGCAGCATATCAAAACATTAAATACAAAGAACCTGCAGAACACTGTAAAGAAAGGCGGCTGCGGCGAGTGCCAGACATCATGTCAGTCCGCATGCAAGACATCCTGTACAGTAGGAAACCAGAGCTGCGAGAACAAATAAGTCGGGCAACTGGAAACGTATGTAAGCAGCGGTGTAAAAGCCGCTGCTTATTCATGCAATAGGAAAGAATGAAAGGATATACTAACATGAGTCTGATTCACCGTTATCAGAACAATGGCTACAACATCGTGCTGGACATCAACAGCGGATGTATCCATGTTGTGGATGAAGTGACCTACGAAGTACTTCCTTATATGGAAGAAGGTCTGGACACAGCTGCCATTGTAGGAAAACTGGGAGATCAGTTTTCAGAAGAAGATATTAAGACATCAGTGGCAGAGTGTGAGAAGTTGAAAGACGATGGCATGCTTTTCACCAGAGATGTATATGAGAATGCTATTGATACATTTACCAAGAACCGTCAGACAGTGGTGAAAGCTCTCTGTCTGCACATCGCCCACGATTGTAACCTTGCCTGTCGCTACTGCTTTGCAGAAGAAGGAGAGTACCACGGAAGACGAGCTCTCATGTCTTTTGAGGTAGGGAAGAAGGCACTGGATTTCCTGATCGCTAATTCAGGCTCCAGACACAATCTGGAGGTGGATTTCTTTGGCGGCGAGCCGCTTATGAACTGGCAGGTTGTTAAGGACCTGGTAGCATATGGCCGTGAGCAGGAGAAAATTCACAATAAAAAATTCCGCTTTACCCTTACTACCAACGGTGTTCTGCTGAACGATGAGGTAATGGAATTTTGCAACAAAGAGATGGGAAATGTGGTCCTCAGTATTGATGGCCGCAAGGAAGTTCACGATTTTATGCGCCCATTCCGCAAAGGGGCAGGAAGCTATGATCTGATCCTTCCGAAATTCCAGAAATTTGCAGAGTCCCGTAACCAGGACAAGTATTATGTAAGAGGAACCTTCACTCATCATAATCTTGATTTCTCTCAGGATGTTCTTCATCTTGCAGACCTTGGATTCAAGCAGATTTCCGTGGAGCCTGTAGTGGCAGATCCATCTGAGGAGTACGCACTTCGGGAGGAAGACCTGCCGAAGATTATGGAAGAATACGATCTTCTTGCGAAAGAGATGATAAAACGCGAGAAAGAAGGAAAAGGCTTTAATTTCTTCCATTTCATGATCGACCTTACCGGTGGTCCCTGCGTATACAAGAGACTCTCCGGATGCGGAAGCGGCACAGAATATCTTGCCGTAACTCCATGGGGGGATTTTTACCCATGCCACCAGTTTGTTGGAGAAGAAGAATATCTGATGGGAAATGTGGATGAAGGGATTACGAGACCTGACATCCAGAAGGAATTCGGATGTTGCAATGTTTACACTAAGCCAGCCTGCAAGGATTGCTTTGCAAGATTCTACTGCAGTGGCGGATGCGCAGCAAACGGATATCATGCCCATAAGGATATCAGAAGCAATTATGAAATCGGATGCGAGCTCCAGAGGAAGCGTGTGGAGTGCGCCATCATGATAAAAGCCGCACTGGCAGAAGACTGATAGCACTTCGCCAGCTGCGAAGATTTCTGTCAGCCCCTGCTTTTGCGAAAAACAAAAAAGAAGGGACAGAACAATGAAAAAATCAAGAGGTATCTTAGTCCTGATCCTGACTGCCATCGTTACCGTATTCTTCTGCTATACGGCTGCTGTAGGTATTGGCCCTACAGGAACCGGTGCCATGAAGAATATCAAGACCGGACTTGATCTGGCTGGTGGTGTCAGCATTACATATCAGGCAAAGGACAGCAACCCAAGCAGTGAAGACATGAGCGATACTGTGTACAAGCTGCAGAAACGTGTTGAGCAGTACAGCACAGAGGCTCAGGTATATCAGGAAGGCTCTGACCGTATCAATGTAGAGATTCCTGGTGTAACAGATGCAAATGCTATTCTGGAAGAACTTGGCCAGCCAGGTTCCCTGTGCTTTATCACACAGCAGGATGATGATGGAAACGCAAACTTCCAGGCAGATTCCAGCAGCGAGACCGGATACTCTCTGGCAAGAAGTCTTGATGAGATCCGTGCAGCCGGCTCTGTGGTTTTGGAAGGTACAGATGTGGCAGATGCTACAGGCGGTGCAATCCAGCAGCAGAATTCCAGCAGCAGAGAGTACGTGGTAGACCTGACTCTTACAGACGAGGGCAAAACAAAATTCGCAGAGGCAACTCAGAACAATGTTGGAAAACAGATCGCGATTATCTATGACAACGGCGTATTAAGCGCTCCAAGAGTAAATGAAGCCATCACAGGCGGTAAGGCACAGATCAGTGGTATGGAAAGTGTTGAGAGAGCACAGGAGCTTGCTTCCTATATCCGTATCGGATCCCTGAGCCTTGAACTGACAGAGCTTCGTTCCAGCGTTGTAGCTGCACAGCTCGGTGAAGAAGCAATCTCCACCAGCCTTATTGCAGGTCTGATCGGTCTGATCATCGTAATTCTGTTTATGATCATCGCTTACCGTGTACCTGGTGCAGTTGCAGGCCTTTCCCTGATTTTCTACACAGCGACCATTCTGCTTACCTTAAATGCATTTGACATTACCCTTACGCTTCCGGGTATTGCAGGTATCATCCTTGGCATTGGTATGGCAGTAGATGCGAACGTTATTATTTATGCACGTATCCGTGAGGAGATCGGTACAGGCTCTACCGTAAGATCCGCGATCAAAGCTGGTTTCTCCAAGGCTTTTTCCGCAATCTTTGATGGAAACATCACAACCCTGATCGCAGCATTCGTTCTGATGTGGCTGGGTACTGGTTCTGTTAAAGGATTTGCATATACACTGGCACTTGGTATTGTGATTTCCATGTTTACAGCTCTGGTATTTTCCAGACTTGTGATCAATGCATTATATGCAGTTGGCGTTCGCGATGAGAAATTCTATGGAAAGACTGAAGAGAAGAAAGTCATTAACTTTGTTGGAAAGAGAAGATTATGCTTCACCCTTTCCATTATCCTGATCCTTGCCGGACCAGCCACTATGCTGATCCACAAGGCTACAGGCGGAAAAGCCCTGAACTACAGCCTTGAGTTTTCAGGTGGTACTTCTACCAATGTCACCTTTAACGAAGATATGGACATTAAGACCATTGATTCTGAGGTTACACCTGTAGTGGAAGAGGTTACAGGAGATAAGAATGTACAGCCTACTAAGGTTGTTGGAACAAATCAGGTTATCATCAAGACACGTTCCCTGAATCTTGACGAACGTGAGGCACTGAATAAGGCACTTGTTGACAAGTTTGGTGTAGATGAATCCCTGATCCAGGCAGAGAGTATTTCCTCCACTGTCAGCAACGAAATGAGAAGAGATGCTGTAGTAGCCGTTTTTGTTGCCACTATTTTCATGCTTCTTTACATCTGGTTCCGTTTCAAGGATATCCGTTTTGCAGGAAGTGCGGTACTTGCACTTCTTCATGATGTGCTTGTTGTCCTTACATTCTATGCGATTTCCAGAATTTCCGTAGGAAATACTTTTATCGCTTGTATGTTGACTATTGTTGGTTATTCTATCAACGCCACGATCGTTATCTTCGACCGTATCCGTGAGAATCTTCACGGAAGCAAGCGCGTAGATGAGCTCGAGGAAGTGGTGAATAAGAGTATTACACAGACACTTACCAGAAGTATTTATACTTCCCTTACTACCTTTATCATGGTAGCTGTTCTTTATATCATGGGTGTATCTTCCATCCGTGAGTTCGCAGCTCCGCTGATGGTTGGTATTATCTGCGGTGCTTATTCTTCTGTATGCATTACCGGAGCTCTCTGGCTGGTAATGAAAAAGAAAATTGGCGGCGGACAGGCTCAGACTGTAAAAGCTACAGCTGGTGCTGCTCCGGTTAAACAGTCTGTTTCAAGTGCAAAGGCACCAAGTGCTCCAGCTGCAAATGGACAGACCCAGCCGAAGAAGAAAAATCGTAAGAGAGTTCAGGAGCGTCTTGCAGCCCAGGAGGCGGCTAAGAATGCTGAGAATGGTTCTTCTGAGGAAGACAGATAATTAAATGAACTTAAGCCAGGACAGGTGGAAACATCTGTCCTGGCTTGCTTTTTATGTAAAATTCTATTACTATTTAGTGGGTTGAAAAGTTCTTTAGGAGGGACGCATTTGGACAATGTGTATT
>OGPD01002624.1_pt1 | contig 10506 bp, 3 predicted proteins | sample 1552861 | NCBI WGS metagenome assembly OGPD01 (sample SAMEA2580280, study PRJEB22360) | human gut metagenome | biome: human gut; feature: human-associated habitat; material: faeces | place: Denmark | collected 2008/2010
GGTCCGGCAGTAGAGCAGCAGGAAATTAATTTTAAGGGAAATAAAGCAGAGGCAGGAGTTTCCGTCTTTCAGACAAATTTAAGTAAGGGAGGCTGTGAAAGTTCCGAGATAGCAGGGTACGATAATTTAAGCCCATATCAGCTTGCCTCCGCAGAGGGAATTGATTTAAGTATAGAGTCAGATTCCATGTCAGATAAAGTAAGCAGTGAGACGACTATGATTGGTTCCGAATACAGCATGGTAAATGATCGAAGATTTGTAAAACTGGAAGAGGAACCTAGTGGAAACCTGATCGGCGGTCCGATTGTCCTTGATGATGGCCGGGTAGCAGGAATCCAGGTAAACATGGATGATGGATATTACTGGTTTCTGACAATGGATGAAGTCGTAGATATTTTACAGGAAAACAGCGATGGAGAAATCGGCGGGACTCCGATGGATGACAGTAAGATTTTCCTGTACATGATACCAGTATTTGCAGTCGTATTTCTTTTATCAGCGATATTATATACTTCTTCTGAAAAGAAGAGAATCGCGGCAGGCAAAAAAGAATTTGCCAATGTTCTTGTTCTTGGAGGAGAGAGCGGCTTACAGCTTCGAGGAATCGGCGGTCATTTTAATGACATAAAGTTCCCATTAGAGGGTAAGATTATTTTTGGAAGAGATTCCGCACAATGTTCAGCGGTATATCCAAAAGAAGTGAAGGGAATCAGCCGTTTACATTGCAGTGTGGAAATAAAGAATGGAAAAGTTCTTCTGATGGATTTAGGTTCTACCTATGGAACATTTCTTTCGGATGGTACGAAATTAGAACCAAATAAGCCGTATTATCTAAATTATGGACAATCCTTCTATTTAGTAGATCCGGCAAACACATTTCGTATTGTTTAAATCAGAAGGAAAGAGGTGAAAAGAAATGAATACGACTTTTTTTCAGAAAGCTTCGGAAAATAAACGGAGTAGCAGTTGGGGAGATATTTTTTCTGATGTCTGGAAGAAACATCGAAAAGATCAGAGAACAGCACTCCTTACGAAAGGAATGGGGTCACATATTCCAGCGCCAAACCGAATGCTTTCCGACTGGCAAAAACCATGGCTGTTTGCCCGTGTATTAATCGCAGGTCTGGTATTATCCGTATTAATTGGAATAAGCTGCGTTATCTTTCCGGGCTATGGAATGCTTCTCATGTTATGTCTGCTTCCTGCTTTTGTAGTGCCATTATCTGTAATGTTATTTTACTGGGAAATGAATATTCCGGGGAACATTTCTATCTATGAAGCATTATTATTAACACTTTTAGGAGGCTGTCTGTCACTTACAGTAACCGGCATTATGAGAACCGTCTTTCCGGGAATCTCAGAAATTGCTTTCCTTGCGGGTCCACTTCCAGAAGAACTGGCAAAATGCCTGATCGTGACAATATTCCTCTGCCGGAAAAAATATAATTACGGACTGCAGGGAATTTTAATTGGCGGTGCAGTTGGCGTGGGATTCTCCGCTATGGAATCCGCTGGTTACGCATTGCAGATTTTTGATATTGGAATCCAAAATGCGATGGGCACTAATATCATTATTCGCTCCATGGCAGACATTTTAGTGCGAAGAGGAGTTCTTGCCATCGGAGGCCACGTTGTGTGGGCAGCTCTCTATGGCGGCGCCCTGGCTCTGATTAAGGGAAAAGGAAAAATGTCACCGAAATGTTTTGCCAATAGTTTATTCTGGCTGACATTCAGTGCCGCATTTTTGTTACATACCGCCTGGAACTTCAGTGCTTCCTATCTTGCAGGCAAGCTGCCAGATTCCCTTGTGGCGTCTTTAGTAAAATTTGAAGCAGGAACAGTAACACAGTGGGTAAAATATATCGTATTGATCATACTTGCCTGGCTCTTACTTTTCTACATTATGAAAAAGTCAATCCGTCAGATGGTCAGCGTCGATGAAATGTATCATAATGCAGCCAACAGCGCAGAATACAAAGAAGCGGCAGCAAAAAGACAAAAGAAAAAAGAGCAGGAACAGGAACAGCCAGTCCATCGTTCAGAACCAAAAGAACAGCATCCAGAGCAGAAACAAGAACAGCCAGTACATCAATCAGCACAAAAAGAACAGCAACCAATTCATGAGGAATCTGAATACAGGGTAGAGGCAGTTATTCAGGGAGTATCTGGATTATTGAACGGAAAAACATATATGCTCACAGCAGGAACACCACTTATTTTTGGACGAAGAACAGAAAAATGCAACGTCCTTTTCAAAAATGAGACAAAAGGAATCAGTAGTCTTCACTGCAAAGTCAAATGGTATAACGGAAAAGTTCTGATAAAAGACCTTGGTTCGACATATGGTACATGGCTTAACGAGGGAACACGCTTGGAACCAAACAAATATTATGAACTGCCAGATCAGGGAGTATTTTATCTTGGATCAAAGGAAAATATGTTTTTTATGGGGATGAAGTAAGAAGCAAACGAGGGAAAATGGAAAAAAATTCATATAGCTTACAAAGAAATACCGGATTGATAGGACGTTATGTCATTCAAAAAGTACTGGGGCAGGGAGGATTTGGAATTACTTATCTTGGGATAGATAAACTGTACGGGAATAAAGTAGCCATCAAAGAATATTATCCACAGAAAATTGCAATGAGAAAAGCCCAGTATGAAGATGTAGTAACAGTAACTTCTATTGAAGAAAAAAATAATTATAATAAGGGCAAAAAGCGCTTTCTGGATGAAGCGCAGGTGATGGCGAGATTCAATAAAAATGAAGGAATTGTTAAAATACTTGATTTTTTTGAAGCAAATAATACAGTGTATATCATTATGAAGCAATTGGGAGAAATAATAACACTAAAGGAGTTTCAAAAAACAGTGGGAAGCACTGAACAGTTTGAAGTGTTGAAGTTTCTACAGTGTCTTTTGCCAGTTATGAATGGAATCGCTGCATTGCATAGAGCAGGAATTATTCATTGTGGTATAAAACCAGATAGGGTTATCATATTGAATGATAGTACGATGAAATTACTGCTAGATACAGGAACGCTAAGAAAATTTTCAATAAAAGACACATCGCTTCCAGTAATATTTGATCAACATTATGCGCTTCTGGAAGTATATTCCACAAAAGGCGAATTGGGTCCCTGGACAGATATTTATGCCTTGTGTGCGACAATATATTATTACCTCAGAGGAGATAATCCAGTAGAAGTGATAGAACGTATCTCTGGGAAAAAGTTGAAAAAACTTTCAGAGTATAATATATCAGTTTTTCCTGAATTGGAAAATGTTGTTTTAAAAGGTATGAGTGTCGATATAAAAGATAGATACCAGAGCATGGAAGAATTTTGCGAAGCATTATATGGAGCGGCGAATGAAAGTCTGGGATTTTAATTAAAAAGAAAAGCGGATTGTAACGAACAATAAGTTGCAATGCTCTTTTCTGAATTTTGGGGCGAAAAATCAAGATGTATTACCAAAAGTGTCGAAAAAACGACCAGTTGGACATAATCTATTGAATTACGGTCAGAAGTCGATATAATGCAAGTAGGTTATGAATTAAATTGATGTAAATTAAATGACAAAACGAATACGAGGGGGAATAAAAGAAAAAAATTACAAAATAAAATATATTTTTATGAGAGAAAAAGAGAAGGAAGTATACGTTAAGGAGAGGTGGAAAAGTCAAATGAAAAAAATCAGTAAAGTGTTGTTATTAGTAATAGTGTCAGTTGCTTTTTGTTTTGGAATAACAGGGCAGCAAGTTGAGGCAAGAGATACGTCAATCATATATGGCGATGGAACAATAACGAGGGCAGAATGGTTACATGATTTAACAGTTATGTTTGATATGACTGTAGAGAAAGATAATATGCCAGATGATTATTTTAGTGATGTGACAAGCGCGCATGTATATTATAAAGATATTATGATGGCAGCGGAATTTGGTGTGATTGACATAGAAGCAGGGCAGAAAGTAAAACCAGATGAAGCAACAACCAGAGAATTTGCAGCACATACATTGAATTATTGTCTGGGATATAAATTAGAAGACAAGACATATACCTATAAAGATACGACAGGAATAAAATATCCAGATGATACACAGATTGCCATCAATAGAGGATGGTTTGCACTAGAATCTGGAAGGTTTAATCCGAAAAAGACGATAACAAAATCGGAAATTGAAAACATGGTATCGGATGCAAAGACGGTGCAGCAATCTACTCAAATTGATGAAAATTATAAAAACAATTATGAATTTACGTCAAATGTAATAGAAATCCCACAGGATGTCAGTGTATATGTAGATAAAGATAAAAATGTAACGATTGTTAACTGTCCGAAAAAAATTACAGTTGGGGATACTTTTGCAGTTTATGAAAATGGGGTAGCACAGGTTTATACAGCAAAAGGAATTACTGTAGACGGCTCAGATACAGTCATTGTAACGAACGATGTAGACATTGACAAAGTAACAGAAAGTGTCGATGCACAGGGAACCGAAGAAGGAGATTTAAAGCAGGCAGAAGCAGTTGGAGATGCACAGATTACCTACATAGAAGGCGGAACCGAAGAACAGGCATATGAAAATGGAAGAGCTTATAAGAGCCGTAGACGAATTAGTGGAAATAAAAAGATCAGTGCAGTAAAAGCTTCAAAAAAATTAGAATTAGGTGCAGGCAAATCATTTACTATTAATTGTACGCTTTCTAATGTAAGCGTAGATTACAAAATAAACAGTGGAAAAAGAGAAGCTTATGTTAAGGCAAATGGAACGGCTATTATTACAGGAAAAGGTGAGTGGGATGCCGTTGCAGCGGCAGGAAAATCTGGCTCGATAGAACTGGTGAAAATTCCTGTGGCATATGTTGGCGTGATTACAGTTACTGCAGAATATAGCATGAATGGAGAAGTCACTTTAACCTATACGACTGGCTTTCAGACAGGCTTACAGTATTCTCCGCAAGATGGTTTCAGACTGACAAAAGATTTTCAGAAGAAAAGTTTTACCCTTCACTCTAAAACCAAATTAAGTGCCGGAGTGACAGCATCCATCGGATTGGTAAAACTTCCGGTAATCAGCGGAAAGATTTATGCCAAAATGGGAGCACAGACAGTCATAGAATCAGAAACATTTGATGATGGTAAGTCTCCGAAAATGTGTACAACAGTATCTTCCTGGCTATATGCATCTGCAGGAGCAAATGCCAGTCTGGATTTTTATGTAACGAAAAAGTCTTTCAGCAAAACTTATGATATATTCAATGAAAACAATAGTCCGGTACGATTAGTATACCATTTTGAAGATGGACGCTTAATATATCCTTGCAGCAGAGGACTGGCATCCGCAAAAGGATACTTTACAAAATGGAATTCCCGTTATGGAAGCTCCTGGGGTGGCTACGGTTTAGATGAGAACGGTACTCCAAAACCAGTATTCACTTATTCATTAGACGATGATGGAAATGCCACAATTACAGGATATACGGGAAATGTGTCGGCATTGGTGATACCGGATGAGATTGATGGGCATAAGGTAGTGAAATTGGGAAATGGTGTGTTTAAAAAACACCAAGAAATAGTTTCTGCACAAATACCAGATTCGATAACATCAATAAGTGCGTCAGCATTTAGGGATTGTTCGAATTTAGAAAATGTTAATTTACCAAAGAACTTAATTAGTATAGGAAATAGGGCATTTTTCAATTGTGTTTCAATAAGGAATATTTATATTCCTAAGACATTGGTGGAAGTAGATACATATGGATGGAATTGGTGGTATCCATTTGAAGGATGTTCAAATCTTGAAAAGGTAGAATTTGAAGAAGGGATTACGCAAATACCGACAGGAATATTTGGAGATACAGGATTAAAGGAAGTTGAGATACCAGATACAGTAACATCAATAGGGGAAAGAAGTTTTGCAGATTGTACAAAATTGGAAAAAATAATTTTCTCAGAAAAAATAGAAACCATTAATGGAAGAGCATTTTTAGGCTGTAGCAGTCTAAAATCAGTTTCTCTCCCGGACTCAATAACAAGTATGGACACAGAGATATTCTCAGGTTGTACAAGTCTTTCATCAGTGAAGTTACCTAATAAATGTGTGAATATTACGTCATCAACATTTGAAGGCTGCACGAGTTTAACAGAAATTACTTTACCAGACACAGTTACAACAATCCAGGATCACGCATTTAAAAACTGTACCGCATTAAAGACCATAAATTGGAGCAAATCTATTACAGACATTCAATCTTACGCTTTCGAAAATTGTGATGCGTTAACAAAGCTTGATATTCCAAATACTGTAACAAATATTGGAACAGGTGCATTTTATGAATGTGGAGGCTTTACAGATATTGCAGTGCCAAATAGCGTAAAGAGTCTTGGCTCCAAAGTTTTTGAGAATTGCGATGCTCTTACAGATGTTAAGTTAGGAACAGGAATTACGCAGATTCCAACTTCTTGTTTTGAACATTGTGATGCATTACCATCTGTTGTATTACCTTATAGAGTTTCTAAAGTGGGAGACAATGCATTTAAGAACTGTGTGGAATTAACAGAGATAACGATTCCACGTGCAACAACCTCTATTTCAACATCTGCATTCAGTTACCCAGCTAAGATGACGGTATATGGAATTTCTGGCACATATGCAGAAACTTTTGCAAATCAGCAGGGAATGAAGTTTGTTGATAAGGCAGTAAGAGCAACCAATGTTGTATTAGACAAAACAGAACTGACTTTGAATAAAGGAATGAAGTATTCCCTTACAATGACAGTCACTCCGGCAACCTTTACAGATGAAGTGTCATGGAAATCTACGAATGTAGATGTGGCGGCAATCGCAGAGGATGGAACAGTAACGGCGAAAGGAGCTGGACAGGCAACGATTAAAGTAACTGTTGGTGATGTGAGTGCAACTTGTAAAGTAAATGTTGTACAGCCTGTAACATCTATCTATTTGAATAAAACAGCCCTAGAAATGACTGCATTAGATACTTACCAGTTACAAGCAAGCGTATATCCTTCCGAAGCCAACAATAAAGAGGTTAGTTGGGAGTCTTCCGATGAAAAAGTGGCAACAGTAGATGAAAATGGTTTGGTACAGGCAAAGGAAAAAGGAACAGCAGTAATTACAGCAAAGGCAAAAGATGGCAGCGAAGTAAGCAGAAGTTGTAAAGTTACCGTTAAAAATACAGCCTATGTAGTTACAGATATTTCAAAGTTAGAGAGTACACATAACTATGAAAATAACTGTTCTGATTTCTGGGTATATACAAAAGCAGGAGCTTCGGCATTAAATATTACATTTAACAGTAAAACTGCATTGGAAGAAGATTTCGACTACCTGTATATTTTTGATAAAGAGAATAAACAGGTTGGAAAATACACTGGTACACAATTAGCAGGACAGACTATCACCATTTTAGGAGATACTGTTAAAATACAGTTAGTATCAGATGATGCAGGCAATGCATGGGGATTTAAAGTAGATGCTATTACCGAAAAAGTAGAAGAGGAATGTAAACATACAGATACTACAAAGAGAGAAGTAAGGAATGCAAAAGCTGCAACTTGTACTTTAGATGGATATTCAGGAGATATATATTGTACAAACTGTGGAAATCTCATTGAAGCTGGTAGTGTAATGAAAGCCGTCGGACATCAATGGGATAATGGTGTGATTACAAAGGCAGCTACTGCAACACAGACAGGAATAAAAACATATACCTGTACAGTATGTAAAATAACAAGAACAGAAGTCATCAAAGCACTTGGAAACAATACTAAGCCAATCGGAAATAGTAATAAACCAAAATTAAAAACAGGAGAGAAAATCACAGATAAATCCACCGGAGCAGTATATAAAGTAACAGGAAAGAACACAGTGGAATATGTGAAAGCAACTTCTAAAAAAGCTTCCCGAACAATTCCATCTACAGTGAAGTTAAAAGGAATCAAATGTCAGGTAACATCGATTGCAACAAAAGCATTCAAAGGAGATCCAAAGATAAAGGCAGTAGTGATTCCAGCAACAGTACGAAAGATAGGAAAAGAAGCATTTGCAAAATGTAAAAACCTAAAGAAGATCACAATAAAAACAGCATATCTTTCCAGCAAAAAGGTAGGAGCGAATGCATTTAAAGGAATCCACGCAAAAGCAACTATCAAAGTTCCAAAGAAACAGAAGAAGGCATATCAGAAGCTGTTAAAGGCAAGAGGAGTCGGTAAGAAAGTCACTGTTAAGTAAAAGAAAACAATAAAAAATGATTGCAAAAAGCCGGAATATTTCCGGCTTTTTGTCGTACAGCTACCAAAAGTGTCGAAAAAACGACCACTTGGACACAACTTATTGAATTACAGTAGGAAGTAGATATAATGCAAGTAGGTAGTAAAAAACAAAAAATAAAAAAGAGGGGAAAGTGATGAGATGAAAAAAAGACTTTTATCATGGATGCTGGTGCTATGTATGATTATAGGCTTAGCACCAATGAGTACGGTAGATGTCCAAGCTGCAGAGGATTACAGGGCGTGGGCACAAAGTGATTCTAGATGGGGTGGTTTATATTTAGGAGGTAGTGCATCAGGAGGAACTGTTTCGGGATATGGCTGTTTAGCAACGTCAGTAACAAAACTGATAATACAGTGTGGTTTGAGAAATGCAGATAACTATAATGTGGGGACATTTGTAAATGCAATGAATGCCTGTGGAGGATTTACAAAGGATGGCTTAATGTATTGGGGTAAACCATCATCTTGTGTTTCAGGATTTACTTATGCTGGTGAGTTGAAATCATACGGCTCCTACTCATCTTCGCAATATAATTCGCAATTACTCACATGGGTGAAACAGGGATACCATCTTATCCTTAGAGTCAATAATGGAGGACATTATATTGCTGTAGACGAAGCAAAATCTATTTCTACTGGACAAATTTATATAATGGATTCTTTTAAAAGTGGTAACAGAGCGGATATTACTTTAACAAGTCGATACGGAACTTTTGTGCAGGTACAGGCATACAAAGGTGGCTCAACGCCAACACCAGGATACAATCCAGAAGGTGTAACAGATGTTATTGAGGGTGGAAGAGGAACTGTTCATGTGCGTGGATGGGCTTTTGACAGAGATAATTTATCGCAATCAATTACATTACATGTGTATGTGGGTGGTCCGGCAGGTTCTGGTGCTCCAGGATATTCAATCGTTGCAAATAAAAGTCGACCGGATGTAAATAATGTATATGGTGTTGGAGAATATCATGGATTTGATGATATCATTCATGTTAGTTCGACAGGTTCGCAACAGATTTGGATTTATGCACTTAATATCGGAGCAGGCTCTGCAAATCCAGTGGTTGGAAATGCAACGGTTAATATTGCAAAAGATGATGAAAAGCCAACGCTTAAAAATATAAAAGTTACGCCTGATTTGACTGGTTATACCGTAGAGTGTGATGTCAGTGATGATGCAGGTATTGACAGAGTACAATTCCCTACTTGGACCCCATGGAAAGACGGACAGGATGATTTAGTTGGTGACTGGCAGACATCTGAAAAATGCCGTGGAAAAATAGTGAATGGGCATGTGACTTATCGTGTAAATCGAAGCGACCATAATAATGAACTGGGAGCATATGTAACAGATATTTATGTATATGACAAGTGTGGGAATGTACAAGCAGGAAGAACTGGTTATTCCTTTGAGGAAACTCCTCCAGTAATAAAGGATGTAAAGGTCAGCAAGGATAATACTGGTTTTAAAGTAACCTGTAAGGTGTCGGATGAAACGGGTGTTGATAAAGTTTCATTCTTTACCTGGACAGCAAAGAATGGACAGGATGATATTTCCAAGAAAGATATAAAGGTAGATTCCGGTGAGGGAGAAGAAAAAGAGATAACTTATCATGTAAATCAAAGCGACCATAATAATGAAGATGGCTATTATATTACGCACATTTATGCTTACGATAAGTTAGGAAATCGTGCGACAGATAATGCAGGTATATTAATTGGTGAAAAGAACGAGGCAGTTGCGATAAGGTCATTTAATGGTCATAAATATTACCTGATTGATAATAGTGCTTTGATAGGCTGGAATGATGCAAAACAGTATTGCAAAAATGTTTTCGGCGGTTATCTTACCTCCATTACATCAAAAGAAGAGAATGCATTTATTACTGGATTATTAAAAGAGTTTAATTATAGTACTGCTTTTATAGGGGGAAGTGATAGAGAAAAAGAAGGAGAGTGGAAATGGGAATCCGGTGAATCTTGGAGCTATAGTAACTGGGGAGCAAATCAGCCTGATGACTATAAAGCCTATGAAGGTGGGCAGGATTATTTGAGAATTGGACAGGATGGAGCCTGGGACGACTTCAATAGTATGGCTGATATTTTAGGAACGGAAGTAAAATCTTTTATCTGTGAAACCGATATTAATGAATTTTCAATTAATTATCATTTAAATGGAGGGAAAAATGCTTCCGATAATCCAAC
>OGPD01002626.1_pt1 | contig 10503 bp, 12 predicted proteins | sample 1552861 | NCBI WGS metagenome assembly OGPD01 (sample SAMEA2580280, study PRJEB22360) | human gut metagenome | biome: human gut; feature: human-associated habitat; material: faeces | place: Denmark | collected 2008/2010
CCTGTCGGTATGGAGCGTATCTCGCCTAAGAAAGTGTCCCGCCTGATCCTGCAAAACCTTGACACGCTAAGCAAAATCGGCATTTCCGGTGTGGTGCGCCGCAGCAACGGAAAGCGGCTCATTGAGCTTCGCCGTGCCGAAAGTGACGATACCCAAGGCGCCCCGACGGTCGACCCTGTTGACCCTGTTGGGGCGCTGTGCGGAGATTTGCGGGAGGTTTCTGGGCGTGGCGAGTAAACTTCCGCAGGGAAAAAGAAACGCCGTTTGTGGCCATTTGTGGCCGAAAGCGGAGTGCGGGTGTCCGGTGCGGGAGAATCACCTCCTTGGAGGTGGCCAGCATCGCGTTTGTCTGGTCACCGGCACAGCCGCCGCCCGCCTTCCGCCTGTTTGCGGGGCACCACCCCACACCCCACTTTTACGAAAGACTGGAGGAAATAGCATGAAAAAAGATATTAAGTTTAGCACGCGCATGGCGTCCGCTGACCGTGAAAAAATCAAGACGCTGGCGGCAAAGGCCCACATGTCCATGAGCGACTATGTCACCGCCTGCTGCCTTGGCAAACGGATCGTGGTCATCGACGAGCAAAAGGAGCTGCTCCGCCAGCTCAAGGGCATCGGCAGCAACATCAACCGCCTTACCGTCCTCGCCAACATGGGCAAGGTGCAGGTCATCGGTCTCGACAAGGCCGCGCAGGAGCTGTCCGAAGTCAGCGCCGCGTTGCGGGCTGCCATGGAAGGTCGGTGAGCCGTATGGCCATCGTACATTTTGTGAACTACAAGCGGGGCACACAGTCCCGTGCCGCCATGCGCGGCGTGATGCTCTACGTCATGCAGGAAAAGAAATCCGCATGGGAGGGCGCGCCGCTCGTCAGCGGCATCAACTGCCAGCCGCAGAGCGTCTACGACGATTTTCTGAACACGAAACTGCTCTACCACAAGGGCGGCGGGGTGATGTTCTACCACATGGTGCAGAGCTTCCCAAAAGGTAAAATGATTGACCCACGGCAGGCTCACGAAGCCGCGCGGCGGCTGGCGGAATACTTCGACGGCTGCGAGGTGCTGGTCTGCACCCATGTGGACCGTGAGCACACCCACTCCCACTGCGTCATCAACTCTGTCAACTTCGAGACGGGCAAGAAGCTGCACATGGCAAAGAAACAGCTGCAAGCGTTGATGCGGCGCAACGATGCGATCTGCCAGGAGATGGGGCTGCCAGTTTTTGAGCCAATCGCACAGCAGGCCCGCGGCATGAGCGGTGCGGAATATCACACGGCACTGAAAGGCCAAAGCTGGAAACTGCAGCTCATGAACACTATTGATGAGTGCATGAAATACGCCGCCGACAAGGACGCCTTCGTTTCCCTGATGGCATCCGAGGGCTACGCCGTCCGTTGGGAGAGCATCCGCAAATATATCACCTACACCACGCCGGACGGCATGAGATGCCGCGACAGCAAACTATACGAGGAAAAGTATTGCAAGGAGGTCATGGAACATGAATTCAGAATCAGAGCAGAGATTGTCTCTGCAAGAACTCAAGCAGCGCAACCTCCAGCAGACAGCGCTGCCGATGCAGGCACCACCTCCCGAAGCACGTCCCACAAAAGCGGACTGGGAGCGAATGATGAAATACATGGATGCACTGTGGTACCATGCAGATCGGCAGACGGATCTGTTGGAGAGCGTCAGCAGGCAGATGTCGCAGCTTCCCACGCGGACGCAGCTGGACGATCTGCTGAAGACGGTGCGGCATCTGGAGCAGATGACCGAACAGGCTGGGAAGCTGAAAGAGAATTCTTTTTCTCTGCACAGAATCAGACTTCCCAGACTGCATCTGCCACACGTCAGTATTCCGGCATTGATTTCTCTGCTGATGGCGGCGGCAGCACTGCTTCTGCTCTGGTGGGGCTTGGGCACCGTCTGGAGCAGCTCCGGCCTGCTGAGCCTGTGATTCCTGCGAGGCACTACACCGACAGAAAGGTATTGCAAAAAGAACGAGAAAAGAAGATCGCCCTCGGTCACAAGGCAGATGACCACGAGGACGAGGTGAGTTATGACTGGCAGCAGACCATGTGACGCAAAGGGAGAGTTGAAGGATTTCGACTCTCCCTTTCTGCATAGGACAAGGTTCTCGCAAATAAAATGATAGCACCGCTGGAGGTGATAGTTATTATTGTCCGCCCTTTCACTTACGATAGTGACGCGCACATTATTTCCGGCAGAAAAAATATGATCAGAATTGAAAACCTTACCCCACAGCTTACCGCCGATGAGTGCATGGAACAGCGGCGATGTATCGAGGAAGGTCTTTTCGAGGTCTTTATAAAGTATGAAAAACACAATGAAAATGATAGCTATTTAGGAGCTGCTGCGGTATGATGTACCTGTCAGCAGCTCTTTTCTGTGAGGAAGGAGCTACAAAATGAACGCAATCTACGCAAGACAATCCGTTGACAGAGCCGATAGCATTTCTATCGAAAGCCAGATCGAGTTCTGCCAGTACGAAATGAGAGGTGAACAGTATAAGGTTTATACCGACAGAGGTTACAGCGGTAAAAATACAGACCGTCCCGCCTTTGCGGAAATGATGAACGACATCGAAAACGGAATGATCGGTAAGGTCGTTGTTTACAAGCTGGACCGCATCAGCCGTTCTATCCTCGACTTCTCTAATATGATGGAGAAATTCGGAAAGCACAGGGTCGAGTTCGTATCCACGACAGAAAAGTTCGACACTTCCTCGCCCATGGGACGCGCCATGCTCAACATCTGCATTGTATTCGCGCAGTTGGAACGGGAAACCATTCAAAAGCGCGTGGCGGATGCCTACTACTCCCGCAGTCAAAAGAGCTTCTATATGGGCGGCAGAGTTCCGTATGGTTTCCGGCTGACCCCGACGACAATCGATGGTGTCAAGACATCCATGTATGAGATCAACGCGGAGGAAGCGGAACAGGTGCGGTTGATCTATGAGCTCTACTCCAAGCCGGAATGCTCCTACGGTGACATTATCCGCTACTTTCAAGCCCACGGCATTCTCAAAAACGGAAAGCCGTGGGGACGCACACGACTTGCGGATGTTCTCAGGAATCCCATCTATGTCCGCGCGGATCTATCCGTCTATGAGTTCTATCGTGACCAAGGCGCGATCATGGCAAACGATCCGAGTGACTTTATCGGCACGAACGGATGCTACTACTACAAGGGACAGGACTCCGTAGGACGCAAGCAAATGAATTTAGAAGGCAACCATTTGGTGCTGGCTCCACACGAGGGCATCATTCCCTCCGACCTATGGCTAAAATGCCGTGCAAAGTGTCTGGAAGCGCAGCAGATCAAGCCATATCAGAAAGCCAAGAACACATGGCTGGCGGGAAAGATCAAATGCGGCATCTGTGGGTACGCTTTGGTGGATAAGCACTACTCGACCACACGCTCCCGCTACCTCCTCTGTTCGAACAAAATGAACTCCAAAGCCTGCGAGGGTCCCGGAACGATTTATACCGATGAGTTTGAGCAAATTATCTACAATGAAATGCGCAAAAAGATGGCTCAGTTCAAAACGCTCAGAAGGTGTAAAGGAAATTACATTAACCCCGAGCTAACGGCGTTGAATGTTCAACTTACGCAAGTTGAGACTGAGATTGGCTCTCTGATGGATCGCCTGTCGGCTGCGGACGATACCATGTTCCGCTACATCAGTGGGCGCGTCAAAGAACTGGATGGGAAAAAGCAAGAGCTGATGAAGCGTATCTCTGAATTGAAGCTGCACAAGGAAGCGGACTATACGGAGATCTATAATCACCTGACTATGTGGGACGAGTTGAGCTTCGATGATAAGCGACAGACGGTAGACCAGCTCATCCGCGTCATCTATGCGACCAGCGATTCCATCAAGATCGAATGGCGCATTTAAGCAAGTACAGTTACTCCATCTTGTACGCTTCGGTGAAGGGCTGCGGCTGGCTAAGGAGAAGATGGATCAGAAGAACCTGTATTTCGTGAACCCTTCGTTTGACCAGTAATCCCCTGCGAAAAGGCACCAAAATCAGAACACCCCCTGCCGGGCGGCTCAGTGTGCTGCCCGGCAGGGGGTGCTTTCTATTGTTCATTATTCCGTCATGGGAATGTTATTCTGGCCCAACAGCTTTTCAAAGCGGCGCAGCTGCAGAGGCGTCATCCGGTCCCGGTACTGCATAAACAGCTTTTTTACCTGGCGGGTGTCCCCCTTCCCCAGATAACGATTCATGGTGCGCTCCAGACTCTCACTGGCAGCGGAACTCAGGGACGTCTTTTTCCCGCCGCTCTTGGCCGAAGAACGGGAGCTGCCGCCGCCTTTTCCTGTGCCGGAGCTCTCCAGCTTCTGCTGCGCCAGAGCGGCGTCCTGCTCCTGCTTCGCCCGGCTGGCGTAATATTTCATCAAGGCCAGATAGTTGCTGTAGTCCTGCTTTTCCAGGGATTCATAGCGGTCCTGGGCCTGGCGGGAGGCGTTCTGCCAATCCTCCACCTGGTCCCGCCACTGGTCATAGGCGGATGCATCCTGTCCCTGCAGCAGCTTGTACTGGTCCAGCAGTGCCTGTCCCTGACTCTCATACCGGTCCCAGGCGTTCTGCTGCAATTGCGGCACCAGTGCCGCCAGCTCCTGCATATAGCGGCCATACTCCTGCTGGCCGGCCTGCTGGGCATATGTGGAGTCATACCCGCCGGTCAGGCCAGCCGCCTGCCCCAGGGCATCCTCCATGGCCGTCTGTCCCTGACGCTGGTACAGCCGGGCGTAGCGCTGGAACGTGTCATCCCGGCTGGGGTCATAAGCAAAGGGCCCGCGCCCCTCCATCTGCCGCAGCAGCTCCTCCATGCGTTCCGTATAGGGGGAGGTATAATCTCCGGGCCGGTTGGCCGCCAGCTCCTCCCAGCTGCGCTTTGCGTCCTGGGTCTCCCGGGATGGCGTATACCCCTTCTCCAGGTCTGCCAGACGATCCTGTGCCGATTGAACGCCCAGGCTGGCCCAGGTCTTGCTGCCCGCCACGCCGTCCGGGGTCATGCCCACCCGGCGCTGATAGTCCATCAGGGCTGCCAGGGTCTTTTTCCCGAATCCGCCGTCCACGTCCAAGGAATAGCCCTCCCGATTCAGAGCCTGCTGCAAGCGGCGAACCTCCTGTCCGGAGGAACCGTACCGTATCGTTGGATAGCTTGATGCCATATCGTTCGTCCTTTCTTCTCACGCCGTCCTGCGCCAGACATACACGACCAGGTACGGCGGCATATTGTTGTGGGCGGCCCCCCCGCCTGCCGAGGCGGACGCGCCCTGATACTCGTTCCTGCGCCCGTCCGCGTCGTACAGCCGGATGGCCGTCACGCCGGTGACGTCGGACTGCCCCGTGAAGTCATATCCGTGGGTATGGGCGGGCATCTCCGCCTTGGTCAGGGTGTGTTGGGCCTCGCCTCCGGTTTCCCCCGGTTCATAGACGTCCCCCGCCGCCAGCAGAAACCGGTCCTTCACCTGTTCCCAGGTGCCGCCGAACAGCGTCTCCGGACTTATCTCCGATGCGGACAGATATATGCTGCCTACCGGCCACACGGCATCCAGCAGGCGCTTGCCCCGGAACCATACGTCCCAGTCCGGTGCGATATCAACGGCCTTGTCGTGCTCGGCGTACTTGCCCACGCCCACGGCCGTGCCGCCTTGGGCCAGATGTACCGCCACCGCCGCCGTGGGGATGGCGTATTCCACCGCCCGCACGGACCCCAGCGCATCCACCGCCGACAGCTCCAGCTCATAGGATGCGGTTTTCAATACACCCTCAATGATCTGCTCCTGCCCGTTTTCCAGGGCGGTATAGCCGCTGTAGCTGCCGCCTACCGGCCGCAGCCGGTATCGCACCGTCACGGTGTTGTGCCCGCCTACCGGTGAGCATGCGCCGGTACACAGCACCCTCACGCAGTCGCCGTCGTCCCGCAGGGTGCCGTCTGCCCCGCACCGGCCCAAGAGCCTGGCTGTCAGCGTGGGGTTGGCATATGGCAGCACCTCCACGGCGCCGCCTTGCGCCGTCGCCCACCGTCCCCGGGAGTCGGTCACCCGTGCCTCCGGGATCAGCGTCCCCGCCTGCTGGATCGTGCCGGTCTGGCCGGTAAAGTCCTCTGCTGTCTGCCCGGCAAACTGCACCCGGCAGGAACGGATGCTGCTGCCCCGGGCTCCCGCCGCCGTCACCTGATAGGCCAGGCGGCTGTATCCCCGGACGCACACACCCCACCCGGCAATGACGGCGTTGTCATTCACCACCTGGGCCGCCAGACTGGCGGTGGGCTTCACCTCTTCCGGCACATACAGCTTTATTGTGCAGGAGCTGGTCCCCACCACGCTGCTGCCGGAATAGGTGGTGGCCGTCAGCACACAGTCCCCGGCCACCGCATCGGTGATTTTCTCCGCCAAGGACAGGGGCGGCATCCATGTCACCCTTGTCTCCCCGGTTTTCCCGCACACCGCGCCATGGGTACTGCCTATCTGGTAGTCGATCTTGTGGGTAAAGCCCGCATCCGCCCGCTGCACGGTAATGGTTCCGCTCTGCCCCAGGGTCATGTCCCCGGCCTGGAGTCCGGAGGCCCGTGGGATCACCGGCAGCGCCACGGTTTGGGCTACCGACAGCGACGCCGGCGTCCATTGGGAGGTAAAGCCGCTGTACCACGCGGCGGACAGAGCCGCGCTGCCGCTGCCGTCCGCCCGGTGATCCACCGTCACCGACCCGCTCCCCAGCTGGTACCATCCCTTGCTCTCATACCGATACGGCTGATACACGGTTTTCCCCTGCAAAACATACCGGCAGCTGTTGGCCGCCTGGTTGTACGACTCCCCGGTCCCATCGTAGATGTACAGCGTCAGCGCCAGTGCAGACCGGTTATTGACCGCATCCTGGCTGACGGTATAGTCCAGCCGCAGCTGCCACCCGGTGGCCGATACCGGCCCGTAAATGCTCGCCATCTTACCCTCCGATCCACCGGAAGGCCAGTCCCGAGGCGGTGGTGATCTGCCACTGGCCCAGGGTCACGCCCTCCAGTACCGTGATGTTGGTGATGTACAGCCGATTGTTGGACACATACGCCACCTCGTTGGCGTCCTGCCAGAAGGACAGCCGCTGGGCGGTGAAGGTGGCCCGGAAGTTGTTCTGGTCCACCACCGTTTCCCCGTCCACGTCCGTCACCGTCAGCCCCTGGCCAACGGCCACTCCGTAAATGGGAATGGAGCCGTTATAGCCCACGATGCCGGTGCGGATATAGCCCTCCGTCTCCGTCTTATACTGTCCAAAGGCAGCGCTAACGGCGTCGGTGTTGGCCTGCAGGTCCGAGCAGAAGCTGTAATACTGGGTCAGCGCCTCCGGATTTGCCTCCAGATAGGCGCTCAGCCGCTCCACATAGGTCCCGAAATCCGACACCGCCACATATTCGCCCTCCAGCCGGGCGGACAGCTGGTCCATCTGCCGCTTCACAAGCCGGGCAGTTTTGACGATCAGGGATTTCAGCTCCTGATAGCCCGTGCTCTCCTTCCGGCCCGTTCCCTGATGAGTCGACGTTCCGCCGCCGGACGCCGCCCCGGTGCCGCCGGATTCCAGCTGCCCCAGGGCAAGATTCAGCTGCTGTGCCATCTGGAACAGATATGCATATTGGGCCACGGCCATCTGCTGGGGACTGCCGTTGGGCGCGGGAGGCATAGAAAGCGTCACGGCCCGTCACTTCCCTTCTCATACACCGCCGACAGGCTGTAGATCCGGCAGCCCCCCCGGCCGGGCAGCCGCAGCCGCCGCCCGCGGGGGGCGGCTGCCCGGCTGCCGGAGGGGCGGAAGCCCGGCCCCCCCCCCGGGCGGGCCAGCCCCAGCCGCAGCTGACGGCACCGCCTGGGCCGCACATGCATGGTGCACGCCCGCAGCCGCCCCGCGCCGCAGAGACTTCCGGCAGGCTGCCAGCTGCCGCCTTCGTCATAGCTGACCCAAGCCCGGACAGTGCTGTCCGCCTCCGGCAAAAGCCGCAGGCTCAGCCGCACCAGATACCGGCTCTCCGGCGCATCCAATCCCAGTTCCCCGGTTTCCGCCAGCCACTGCACCGGCCCCTCCCGATTCTCGCCGTAGCCCTTCATAGCCAGCAGCCGCCCCGCCGCCGTCAGGCAGTACAGGTCGCCGCCCCAGGGCGCAAAGCCCACAGCCTCCACGCCGTCCTCCCGATACCAAAGACCCTGCCGGGTGTCCAGCACCAGCAGGTGCCACGCGTCGTTTTCATCGGCAGCTGAGAGATAATAGGACCCGTCCAGAGCCCCCGCCACGGCGTTGTGATACCGCATCTCTCCCAGCGCCTGAGATACATGCACCGGCATGCTGCCGTCAAACACGCACACGCCGCCCTGGCTGTGGTAATACAGCTTTCCCTCCACCACCCGCAGGCTGCCGCTGCTGCCGGACTTCACCCCGGCGCACTGCACCGTCACGATCTGATGGGCGCCGCTGGCGCTGGGATACACCCGTTCCACGCAGTTTTCCTTGAAAAACAACGGATTCCCCAGATAATCCGCCGCTCCGGTGAAGGCCCCGTCGGAGCCGCGGGATGCGGCATAGCTGTCGGTAGACAGCCCCGCATAGCAGTTCCAGTTTTTGAAGTCCCCCAGCTTACTGGCATAGATGGCATTCACCGCCTGCCCGTTTACGATACCGTATTTGCACCCCCACAGCCGGTTGCCGCTCTCCACTACATAATCCATATCCGGCACGGACCGTTCCACCGTCACCGGATCCGACTGGGACGACAGACTCCGGGGCAGAGCCGTCACCACCACATAATCGTCCTCCACAGACCGCAGTGGAAAGCTGCCGTTGAGAGCCGTCTCCCGGCACCCGCTGACGGCGACGCCGTCTCCGGCGGTAAAGCCAATGCCGATGCCCGCCGCATTCATGCGCACGCACACATCGTCCACCGCCGTCCAGCCGTCCTCGCCGTACTGCCGCAGGGCAGTCTCATCGCCGCCGGTATCCAGCCACAGGCTGGCCGGCCCCCCCCCCCGGCCTGCCGGCCTCCGGCTCCTCCGGGGCCTCGTCCGCCGCCAGATACCCGCTGTATACCGTGCCGTCGGGCCGGCACAGGGCGAAGGATACCTCCCCCTCTGTGACACGCTTATTTTCCAGACTGCCGAAATCCGTCAGGTCCTTGGTATTGATGTATGCCTTATCCGGCCAGATCAGCAGCCATGCGCCCATGCTGATCAGCTGCTTCTTTCCCTTCGACAGCACCAGCCCCGCCGCGCTGCCGTTTACATACAGGGTGTGCCCGTCCACCCAGATAAGCCCGTCCTTGGCGGTCAGGCCCCCGGGAGCGGTAACGCTTCCCGCTATCCCCCGGGGACGGCGCACCGTCAGGGTGGGATACCCCTGGGCGCACAGGTTCTCCATCTCCCGGAAGCTGCCCTCCTGCCCCCGGGGCCGCCGGTCCAGTCCCGGGAACCGATTCACCGTCACCCGGCTCTGCCGTGGGGTGCTCAGCTGCGGAAAATACATGCTCCTCCCTCCTTCAGCACAGGCGCAGGGCCTGGACCTGCCGCCGGGGCAGATGCTCCCTGCACCAATAGTCCCGCAGGGTCATCAGCCCGTTGTTCCACAGAGCCATGGCGTTGTTATACCGCTCCAGCTCCCCGTTGGCATAGTGGATCTGGGCCTCCACATAGTGGCGGTACAGCCCGTCATAGGGCGCCGGCGCCAGCAGCTCCGCCGCGTCTGTCAGCTCCCCGGGCAGCACCGCACCCTGGCCGCCCTCATGAACCCGGACTACCTCCTCCAGCACGAAACCCTCCGCCTGCCGCAGCCACCGGCGCTTCTGCTCTCCCGGATAGCTGTTGGGCAGCAGGTCATCCACCTGGGCCAGCACCTGCCCCGCTGTCATCTGCCCCATTACCGTGCCTCCTCTCTCAGTTGGCCATGCGGTCTACATAGCGCCGGGCGTCGTCGGCCATCATCTGTGCGTTTTCCAGCACCTCCGCCACATAGTCGGGCACCTGTACCTCCACGCCCTTCATGATTTTCCAGCTGCGTCCGTTGACGGACACGATCTGGAAGTTTTCCTCGTTCTTTCTGCCCCGATGCAGCAAAACGGTCTTTTTCACAGAATCGCTCCTTTCCTCTCCAGGGGGCGGGCAAAGGCCCGCCCCCATTTCTGTCAGTTGGCCTTGTCCTCGCCGGAATAGGAGGAGCCGCACTCCACCCGCACCATGTATTCATCGTACAGGATCGCGGCGGCATGAATGCCCTTCCAGCCCACGCTGGATCGCTGGTCCAGGGGGTCAGCGGTGCCGGAGGAGCCGCGGGGCTTCACGATAACCTCGGTGCCCTCGCTGAGGTCCACCACGCCGTATGCACCCTTGCCCAGGAACAGGCAGCCGTATACGGCGCAGCCCTGACTGCCGCCTTCGCCGGGATAGATCACGGTGTCATCGGCAGGCGGTCAGGCGGGGGGCGGCGGGCCGCGTACGCCGCC
>OGPD01002627.1_pt1 | contig 10500 bp, 7 predicted proteins | sample 1552861 | NCBI WGS metagenome assembly OGPD01 (sample SAMEA2580280, study PRJEB22360) | human gut metagenome | biome: human gut; feature: human-associated habitat; material: faeces | place: Denmark | collected 2008/2010
AGGATTACGCCAAGCGCCTAAGAGTGTTTAACACGTTGAAAAATTATCTCGAAATCGCAATAGAATAAGATAATGGGAAAGAAAAACTATGACAAGTCTGTAAAGACACGCTTGCTCAACCTCATGAATGAGACAGGCTATAAATACATGTATCTTCTGGCAAGGTACTTCAACGAGAGACTGCTTTACAGGGTTTCTGTAAGCCAGTACAAGGACAAATTCTTGTTGAAAGGCGGCTCTTTGCTTTATGCCATGAATGGACTTGAGGCTCGTCCTACGGTTGATGTGGATTTTATGGCAGACAGGATCAGTCGTGACAGGGATTTCCTGGCTCGTGTCTTCCAAGAAATCCTGGGTATCGTATGCCATGAAGATGGGGTGTCATTTGACGCAGGAAGTATCAAAATAGAACCGATCACAGTCGAAAAGAAATATCCTGGTACAAGATTCTATTTTACTGCCCATATGGATACCATAGCTTATAATATGTCTGTAGATATTGGCTTTGGTGATGTCGTCATTCCACATCCAACAACTATAGACTTTCCTCTGCTTTTATCGGATATCCCTTCTGTGAATATACAGGCATATTCTTTAGAAACCGTTATTGCCGAGAAGTTCCATACGATGATAGATCGTGATGTTCTCAACAGTCGCATGAAAGATTTCTTTGACTGTTATCAGCTCCTGACGAAGAGAAATTTGAATGACGACGCTTTGTATGACGCCATCGAAGCGACGTTCGACAATCGAGGACTTGCATACAACCCCGATTTGCAACTGTTTACGGATAGTTTTGCTACAGACGGGGCACGCATAAGCCGTTGGAAGGCTTTTCTTAGAAAAATTCAATGGAAAGAGGCGCTTGATTTCGATACTGTGATGAAGGTAATAAGAGACAGGCTACAGCCTATGGCTGAAAGATATTGGATAAAACTCTCAAAATAGAATTGAGTAAGATTTAGACAGGCTCTTAGCCATCTTTTAGGAACATTATCAGGTTTGAGCAAAAAATATTTCATAAAAATCCCTATTGACATTTGCGGAAATCGAACTTTTTATCTACCTTTACATTGTCAAAGAGATGATGATTGTAAAGACAATTACGAAAAGCGATGAATTTAGTGTAGTGTTAATTCAATGGCTTTCATAAAAGATAAAGTAGTAAATGTGCAGTCAATCAGGTGTTTAGAATAAACCGAAATAAAAGGTTTGATTCCTGGTGGCACCACTTGGTGAAAATGCTAATTACTGATAGTAAGGTGATTAGCATTTTTCGTTTTGTTTCGGATTTGGATAATTGATGCTACTTTGGTACTACACAAAATTCTACACAGCAGCAACACTTAGGTGGTGATATTTGTTTATTATAGGAAAAGTGCGTTTATTTGTAATTCGTATTAACTAATTAAGGAAAAAAGTATGAAGAAGATTGTTGGGCTTATATTGTTGGCGGTGATGGTGTTGATTGCCGTACCTGCGAAATCCCAGATTAAGTTCGGTATAAAAGGCGGTTTGAATATTTCCTCTGTCCATTTCAACAAGGATCTCGTCGGAAAGGATAATGTGACTGGATTTAATATTGGTCCGATGGTGGAGGTAATGGCTCCGATAATGGGAGTCGGTTTTGATGCAGCTATCCTATATTCGCAAAAAGGGATAGGTGTGAAGAGTGAGAAAGACATAAAGAACGATTATATAGATGTTCCGGTTAACTTGAAATGGAAATTCGGCTTGCCTATTATCAAAGGATATCTGGCGGCTGGTCCGTATGTCGGTTTCCGTGTGGGTGGCGATAAGTTATGGGATATTCCGGGATCAGTCGGAGATCAGTTGAAGGCAAAAAGCTTTAATGCTGGTTTGAATCTGGGTGCCGGTGTGGAGCTGATCAAACATTTGCAGGTAGGTTTCAATTATGCTCTTGGTTTGACGGATGATTATAGTGCATCAAAATTGGAATTAAACGGTAAGAACCGAGGGTGGTCGATTACGGCTGCCATCCTGTTCTAAAAAGAATAAAGAATATCTGATAGCAGATAAACAGAGGCCGGACTTTAGCAGTCCGGCCTTTTTTGTTACTTTTGGCATCGCTATGAACATTGTTCGTATAAATAAGAATAAGAATGAAGTACGCAGACGTTATACTCCCGCTCCCGTTGGAGAATAGCTATACCTATAGCATACCATCCGATCTGGAACAAGCGGTAATACTCGGTTGCCGAGTGATCGTCCATTTCGGAAAGAAGCGTTATTATACGGCTATCGTCATGGATGTGCATGAGCGTGGGATCGATAGCCAGTACGAGACAAAGGAGATTTATGCTTTGCTGGATGCCACGCCTGTGCTCCGTCGTCCGCAACTTCGTTTTTGGAAATGGATCGCATCCTATTATTTGTGTAAATTAGGAGATGTTTACAAGGCCGCTTTGCCTTCCGGGCTAAAACTGGAGAGTGAAACGGCTGTTACTTATAATGAAGATTTCGAAGCCGACGGGTCCTTGCGTCCAAATGAGCAGGCTGTGTTGGATGCCTTTACCGGTGTTTTGAAACTGACGGTTTCCGAATTGGAAAAGAAAACCGGGCTACGGAATGTCGTACCTGTTGTCGCCTCCCTGATGGCTAAAGGTGCGGTTGAGGTGAGCGAGGAATTAAAACGGGGCTTTATGCCGAAAATGCAGACCTTTATTCGTCTTGCCGAGGTGTATAAGGATGAAGAAAAATTACAGGCCGTGTTTGCGGACTTCAAGCGGGCGAAGAAGCAGGAACACTTGCTGATCTGTTTTCTAGAACTCAGTCATGCGCTTAATCCGGCACTGGTACGCGAATTGTCGAAGAAGGAATTGTTGGAGAACTGCGGTTGTTCTCCAGCCATATTGGACGGTGTGCTGAAGCGAGGTGTGCTGGAAAGTTATGAAAAAGAGGTAGGAAGGTTGCAGGTTCCGGTTTGCCGTTTACAGCCCTTGAACCCTTTAAGTGAGGCGCAGAGGAAGGCTTACGGGGAAATACATGATATTTTCCGGGAGAAAGAAGTCTGTCTCTTGCACGGTGTTACTTCCAGTGGAAAGACGGAAGTCTATGTGTGGCTGATCGATGAGGTGCTGAAGATGGGACGCCAGGTTTTGTATATGCTGCCTGAGATTGCCATCACCACCCAGATCACGGAACGGCTGGCCAAGTTGTTCGGCGACAAGTTGCTGGTTTATCATTCCAAATTTTCTGATAACGAACGGGTGGAAGTCTGGAACCGTTTGCTGCATACGGGCGAGCCGATGCTAGTGTTAGGCGTTCGTTCCTCTTTGTTTTTGCCATTCAAGGATCTAGGTCTGATTATTATAGACGAGGAGCATGAGAATACCTATAAGCAGCAGGACCCGGCTCCGCGTTATCATGCTCGCAATGCAGCCTTGGTGTTAGCCGGTATGCATGGGGCGAAAACATTGTTGGGCTCCGCTACCCCTTCCATTGATTCTTATTTTAATGCCACTATCGGCAAATATGGCCTGGTGGAACTGACTACCCGTTATGGCGACCGGCTGATGCCGGAAATACTGACGGTCGATATCAAGGAGTTGAGGCGTAAGAAGATAATGAAAGACACGCTTTTTTCGCCGGTCTTGGTAGAAAAGTTGAGCGAGGCGTTAGGAAAGGGAGAGCAAGTGATCCTGTTCCAGAACCGCCGGGGATTCGCTCCGGTGATCGAGTGCAAGGAGTGCGGTTGGGTTCCCCATTGTGTCAATTGCGATGTCAGCCTGACATACCATAAGTTTCGTAATGAGTTGGTATGCCACTATTGCGGATATAAAATCCAGTTGCCTCATCACTGCCCGGAATGCCAGAGCCCGGAACTTCGTACGATGGGGTTCGGGACTGAGATGGTGGAGGAAGAGATTGCTACTCTCTTCCCTTCCGCCAAGGTCGAGCGTCTGGATTTCGATACCGCCCGCACCCGTGCGGCCTATGAGCGGATCATCGCGGACTTTGAGAAAGGTAAGACACAGATATTGATCGGAACTCAGATGCTCTCGAAAGGTCTGGATTTCGGGAACGTCAGTGTGGTCGGTATCCTGAATGCCGATAGCCTGATGAACTTCCCGGATTTCCGTGCCCATGAGCGCGCCTTCCAGTTGATGGTACAGGTGAGCGGCCGTGCCGGAAGACGGGATAAGCGGGGAACGGTTGTCCTGCAAACTTCTCAGCCTGACCATCCGCTAATCAGGATGGTAGAACGTTTCGCCTATAAGGAAATGGTACGTCTTCAATTGGGTGAGCGGAGCATGTTCCGTTATCCGCCTTACTATCGTTTGATAGTGATAGTCTTGCGTAGCCGGAATGATTCGATCCTGCAGGAACTATCTGTTTTGTATGCCGAGAACCTGCGCCGTCGTTTGGGCGAACGCGTGCTGGGTCCGGTCCCTCCGCCGATAACCCGTGTGCAAACTCTCCATATCCGGAAAATCGTTTTAAAGATAGAGATTGCCGCCGCGATTGCTCCGGTACGTGAGATACTGGAATCGGTACACACTGAAATGCAACGCTACTTGCCGTTTAAGCAGTTGATTGTGCACTATGATGTAGATCCGGCTTGAGAGTCGGTTGTCAGGAGAAATTAATCCCGAGTCAATAGCCGGGGGATTAATCCCCCGGTGTAAATTGTAAATTAAGAATGATGGAAGAGAAGAAAGGAGAATATAAGATATTGTTTGTGTGTCTGGGAAATATTTGCCGGTCACCGTCGGCTGAGGCCGTGATGAAGAAGTTGGTTCAGGATGCGGGACTGGATGGCCGGATCAAGATCGATTCTGCCGGTATTATTGGGTATCACGCAGGAGAAAAAGCCGATCCGCGTATGCGCTCGCATGCGGCCCGTAGGGGATATAAGTTAGATTCGGTCTCCCGTCCGGTATGTACGGAAGACTTTTTCGACTTCGACCTGATTATCGGAATGGACAACCGTAACATAGACGATCTGAAACGGAAAGCCCCGGATTTGGAATCCGTGGAAAAGATACATCAGATGACGGAATATTCCCAGAACAAGCTGTATGACCATGTCCCCGATCCGTACTATAGTGGAGCGGAAGGTTTCGAGCTGGTCCTTGATCTGCTGGAGGATGCTTGTGCTGGGCTACTGGATGAGCTTGTACAGTTTATTTCTTCAAATCCGGATAACTGATTCGTGTATGGTACATGATCTTCAGTTTTTCCACAAAGACATTCTTAACCGTTTCCACATCCTTGAACGTCAGCGGGGCATTACGCATCAGTCCGTCGGCAATCTGTCCGTCTATGATCTTGTCGACTAAGGCACGAATGTTTTCTTCCGTGTGTTCTTTCAGGCTACGGGAGGCCGCTTCTACGGAATCAGCCATCATCAGGACGGCAGTCTCTTTCGAGAACGGGTTCGGCCCCGGATAGGTGAAAGCCTCTTCGTCTATTTCGTGGTCGGGATACTGGTTTTTGAAAGAGTTATAGAAGTATTTGGCTTTTCCGCGTCCGTGATGGGTACGGATAAAATCGATGATGGCTTTTGGCAACATTGCTTTTTCTGCGATCTTGACACCGTCGTTCACATGATTGATAATGATTTTCGCGCTTTGGTCGAACGATAGCTGGCTGTGCGGATTGATACTGCTTTGGTTTTCGGTAAAGAATGCCGGATTCGCCATCTTACCGATATCATGATACATGGCTCCTGTACGTACGAGCTGCGCGTTTGCTCCGATAGCGGCAGCCGCTTCCGACGCTAAGATCGACATCTGCAAAGAATGTTGGAAGGTTCCCGGAGATATTTCGGACAGCTTTTTTAGGATCGGCGTATTGATGTTGGAGAGTTCGACCAACGTAATGCTGGACACATAACCGAATGTCTTTTCCAGCATATAGACTAATATGTAAGTAAACATCAGCAGGATAAAATTGATGCCGAAATAGAGCATCATCATCCAGTTGATCTTCTTGAAGTCCGCTTCCTGGTAGATGGACAGGCTGATGTAGCAGAGCGCATAGGACATGAAGATGAAGAAAGCGCAGCGGATCAGTTGGGAACGTTCGTATAAATCCCTCAAGCTGAATGTCACGACCATGCCGGCAATCACCTGTAGCAACAGGAATTCGTGCGGGAAAGGCACCATCAGTGAGCAGATCAGCACGATGATCAGGTGTGTGAACAGCGCCGTGCGCGAGTCGAAGAACGTGCGCACGACAATCGGCACGATAGCGAACGGGAGGATATAGACATTGAACAACCCGTACGTCACGCAAAGCTCTGTTAGTATGCAGCTCACGAATACGCATAGTACGAGGAAAAGCGCATTCCTCCTGTTATGCAGGATTTTCAACCGGAAAGACCACAGGTACAGCCAGAAGCAGAAGAGAATACCGAATACCAGCACGAACTGGCCTCCCATGATGATACCTTGCCGTTGGGCTCCTCCAGACTTGGTCTCGTGTACGATCTTAAGGGAACGGAGCACATTGTAAGTATGGTTGTCGATGATTTCGCCCCGGTCGACGATACGTTCTCCTGCCTGTATCATGCCGTTGGCCAGTGGGATGCTGTTCAGGATATCTTCCCTGACTTTTTCCGACATCGTCTTGTCGTATGTGATATTTTCCACCAAATAATTGTTGATATCGCAAGATTGCAATACCGACTTGTCCAGATAAGAGGGGCAATTGTTGATGATAAACTCATACGCCGTCTTGACTGTAAAAAAATCGCTACTGTAATGGGGGTGCGCTACGCTGCCCGCGAGCAGGTTGATGCGGGGATATTCCTCCTTCTTGAGTTCATCCATGTCCTGGGTAGAAATGATACCATCCCGGTATAGCTTTTGCAAGCTGTTTTCGATATACTGCATATAGGCCGGAGTCGCCCGGTTCCTCAGCGTGCCCTGATAGTCGGCGCGTAGTTTGTCTATCTCTTCAGATTCGATTGTGGTATCCAGTCGGTAATAAGGCTCGAACTTTTTGAGAGCGCTGTCGCGTTCGGCCTGTACTTCCGCATCAGTCTTGTAGATCGGGAAGTCGCTCGGAGCGGTAAGCAACCCGTACCGCCAAGGTTTTCCTTCATAGAACTGGTAACGGAATTTTCCTTCCCTCGGAAAGAAGTAAGCGATCAACAAGGCCGCCACAATAAAATAGACACTCGGATGTATGCTATAGTTATTTGCTTTCATAATGTTCTGTTTTATGTATTGAAAGGCGAAATGTACATAAAAAAGTTTACTAAGAGAAAAAAAAGGGCTACTTTTGCCGCAGTAAACGGAATTATGATTTATGAATTGTGATTTATGTGTCGTTATAAATCACAATTCATAAATCACAAATCATAAATCACATAGAAAGATTATGACTCAAAGGAAAGTTAGAGTCCGGTTTGCACCGAGTCCCACTGGGGCCTTGCATATCGGAGGTGTTCGTACAGCTTTATACAATTATCTATTTGCCAAACAGAATGGTGGAGATCTGATTCTCCGTATTGAAGATACCGACTCGCAGCGTTTTGTTCCCGGAGCGGAAGCCTATATTATAGAAGCGCTTACCTGGTTGGGGATCAAGTTTGACGAAGGTGTCGGCTTCGGAGGCGAATACGGGCCTTACCGTCAGAGTGAACGCAGGGATATTTACAAGAAGTATGTCGATCAGTTGTTGGACGCCGGTTGTGCTTATATCGCATTCGATACCCCCGAAGAGCTGGATGCCAAACGGAAGGAAATTCCCAATTTCCAATATGATGCATCCACTCGTATGCAGATGCGCAACTCGCTGACTCTTTCCGAGGAAGAGGTGAAATCATTGATCGATGCCGGCAATCAGTATGTGGTCCGTGTCAAGATCGAACCGGATGAGAACATCCATGTGAACGACCTGATCCGTGGAGAAGTAATTATCAACTCTTCTATCCTGGACGATAAAGTCTTATATAAATCAGCCGACCAGTTGCCCACTTACCATCTGGCCAATATCGTGGACGATCATTTGATGGAAGTGACGCATGTGATCCGTGGTGAAGAATGGTTGCCGAGTGCCCCGCTTCACGTACTGTTGTACCGTTATTTCGGATGGGAAGACACGATGCCCCGGTTCGCACACCTGGCTTTGCTTTTGAAACCGGAAGGCAACGGCAAGTTGAGCAAGCGTGACGGTGACCGCCTGGGCTTCCCGGTGTTCCCGTTGGAATGGCATGACCCGAAGAGCGGTGAGGTTTCTTCTGGTTATCGCGAGAGCGGTTACCTGCCCGAAGCGGTTGTCAACTTCCTGGCCTTGTTGGGATGGAATCCTGGTAATGATCAGGAAGTAATGAGCATGGACGAACTGATCCATAGCTTCGATCTAAGCCGTTGCAGCAAGAGCGGAGCCAAATTTGATTATGAAAAGGGAAAATGGTTCAACCATCATTATATCCAGGCTATGGACAATAAGGAAGCTGCCGCCCTCTTTATGCCGATCCTCGAAAGCCACGGCGTGAAAGCAGACCCAGCCTATGTGGAGAAGGTCGTAGCCATGATGAAAGACCGTGCCACCTTTATCAAGGACTTGTGGGATCTTTGCTCGTTCTTCTTCATCGCTCCGACGGAATATGATGAAAAGACACGTAAAAAACGCTGGAAGGAAGACAGTGCCGCCCAGCTTGCCGAACTGATCGAAGTGCTTCGCGCACGTGAACCGTTCGATATCGAAGGTACGGAAGAAGAGGTAAAAGCCTGGATCGAAAGCAAAGGCTACCATTTGGGAAATATAATGAATGCAACCCGCCTGGCCCTTGTCGGTGAAGGCAAAGGTCCGCATATCTTCGACATAACGGAAGCCTTGGGTAAGGAAGAGTCTATCCGCCGTATCCAGAGAGCGATAGATAAATTGTCAATTGACAATTGATAATTCTTTTATCATGTACAGCTTACTCATACATTTCTATGCCTTTATTGTCGCTATGATTTCTCCTTTCCACCGGAAGGCACGCCTGATGCGTTTCGGTCAGTGGAAGACGAATAGCATTTTGCGTGAGAAGATAGACCGGAATGCGAAGTACATCTGGTTTCATGCTTCTTCGTTGGGAGAGTTTGAGCAAGGGCGTCCTATGATCGAAAAGGTCAAGGCGCAATATCCGGAATATAAGATATTGCTTACATTCTTTTCTCCCTCAGGCTATGAAGTGCGGAAAAACTATAACGGGGCGGATATCGTTTGCTATCTGCCTTTCGATACGCCTTACCGGGTAAAGAAGTTCCTGAATCTGGCGAATCCTGCTGTGGCTGTTTTCATCAAGTATGAGTTTTGGGGAAACTATTTGCGTGAGTTGAAGAAGCGGGGAATCCCGGTTTATATCATTTCAGCGATCTTCCGTCCCGACCAGTTGTTCTTTCAATGGTTCGGAGTTCCTTACCGAAAGATGCTGTACTGCTTTACGCATTTGTTTGTGCAGGACGAACGTTCGAAGGAACTGCTTGGGCAATATGGCATCCGTAACGTGACGGTCTACGGCGATACCCGTTTCGACCGTGTGTTGGACGTGCGTAATCAGGCGCGTGAGTTGCCAGAATTCGAACGGTTTGTAGGGGAAAGATGTCAGACGCTGATCGCCGGGAGTTCCTGGCCGCAGGACGAGGAGATACTGATCCCTTATTTCAACGAGCATCCGGAGATGAAGCTGATCATCGCCCCGCACGAGATTCACCGGGAACATCTGATGTATATCGAGTCGTTGTTGAAACGCCCGTCTGTCCGCTTGTCCGATGTGATGCAGGACAAGAGCCTGCTCGAAGGGAAAGATTGTTTGATCGTGGATAGTTTCGGGCTGCTGTCTTCCATCTATCGGTATGGGACGATCGCCTATATCGGCGGCGGTTTCGGCGCGGGAATACACAACACGCTGGAGGCGGCCGTATTCGGCCTGCCGCTGGCGTTCGGGCCGCATTACGGGAAGTTCCGGGAAGCCTGCGACCTGATCGAGTCGGGAGGAGCCGAGAGCATCGCCGACGGCGCGCAACTGTTCGAATGGTTCGACCGCCTGTACCGCGATCCCGCGGCGACGCAACGTGCCGGCGAGGCATGCAGGACGTATGTCGAGTCTCATCGCGGAGCGACCCGGCGGATCGTGGACGAAATTTGCAGATAACGAATTATTGAGCTATATTTGCCCGTCCGGTTAGTCCGGAGGCGGATTGACCCATGGTGTAATGGTAACACAGCAGATTTTGGTTCTGTCGTTCCAAGTTCGAGTCTTGGTGGGTCAACGAAAAAGCCTGACAATCGCCGATTGTCAGGCTTTGCTTTCCGTTTTTGGGACGAAAGGAGGGAAGGTTTCCCGCTCCGGACGTCCTATACCGTATTCGTGCGGACCGAGTCCCGTGCCTTCCTCGGGCTATCCTGTCCGGCGTTTGGCCGGAGGTCAGAAATCGACCCGGCTCCAACGGGTTTTCCAGTTTCCCCAGTCGGTTCCGTAAGCGTATGCGATGTACTGCTGTACGCCGGGCTTGATATGCCCGAGCTCGTCGCCGC
>OGPD01002630.1_pt1 | contig 10486 bp, 8 predicted proteins | sample 1552861 | NCBI WGS metagenome assembly OGPD01 (sample SAMEA2580280, study PRJEB22360) | human gut metagenome | biome: human gut; feature: human-associated habitat; material: faeces | place: Denmark | collected 2008/2010
ACACCTTGAGATTAGCCAGCACGCAGTGGTGGAGGTGAGATACCTGTGATGTCTGCCTGTCCGAGTGGCAGGGACCAAAGATAGTCTGGACTGACTGCCCATGAAATGCCGGCTTTGGGATTTTTTCTTCTCTGTTTTGGCGGCGTTTCGGTTCCGGGGAGTAGTGACGAATAGGGACAGACACTTTTTATTTATGAAGTGAAGGATTATGGCAGTAAGACTTAATTACAGAAACCATGCGGCGGAGGGGAACTTCCGCCGTATTCTTGTGGGGTTAAGAAAAACTGAAAAATGGGGAATGGAGGAAAACAGGAGATGAAGAAAGAAGATACCGAAATGATGTTAAGGATTTTTGAAACGGAGAGGGCAGGATATGCCTATCTTTATCCGAGTGATGGAGGGGAGAGGAAAGAGGACTATATCTCGACCACGGCAGAAAATATCGCAAATTATATCGGCAGCCACATGTTTGAGGCTGAAAAGATCGTCATCACAGATATGTGTGACAGGCTGATATTAGATACCTGCGGCTATTTTATCAATAGCTGTCCGAATCAGGAATTCTGCAAGGAAATCAATCCGTTCTTAATCCCAATCCAGATGGGAGAAAAGGACGCAGAAGAGGTGCTTTCAGTCAGCAGGGATGTATCGGAACAGTATTTCCGGGAAGAGGATGAGGCAGCAACCATGGCTGAAATCGGGATGATGTAAGGGTGTTTGGCTTGGAAGAATGAATTTAACGTTCTTAAATTGCGGGAGGAAAAAGGGAGAGATGATGGAAGGTGGAGCGAATGAGGTGCGGTATAAGATTGCTGAATTTCTCTTAAAAAGGATGCATGAAGATAAGCTGTTAACCGAGGAAGAATGGGAAAAAATCCGGGTTTTGAATGTCAAGACCTTTTCCCCCGAACTGGCAAAAGTATATCTGTAATAACACTGGATATATAAGGGACTATGTGGTAGTGTATGTTGCTGACAGGGAGTGCAACCCCTTGAAAATACTAGGAAAGGAGAAAAAAGCATGGCAAAAAAAGTAACTGTCATAAAGGCAGCAAAAGAGCAGAAACATACACAGGAAGAACGCAGACTGAAAGTGTGCGGGTATGCCAGAGTCAGTACCGGCAGTCAGGCACAGGCAACTTCCTATACTGCACAGGTCGAGTACTATACGGAAAAGATCGAGAGCAACCCCCTGTGGGAGTTTGCCGGGGTGTATGCGGATGAAGGAATCAGCGGAACAAACGTAAAGCACAGGGATGAGTTCCAGATGATGATTTCAGACTGTGAGGATGGGAACATCGACCTGATCCTTACGAAATCCATCACAAGATTTGCAAGAAATACGGTGGAATGCATCCAGACCATCCGAAAGCTGAAAGAGATTGGCGTTGGAATCTACTTCGAGAAGGAGAACATCAACACGCTGTCAGAAAAAAGCGAGCTGTTCATTACCATCCTGGCATCGGTGGCGCAGGGGGAATCAGAAAACATCTCAAGCAACAACCGATGGGCGATACAGAAACGCTTTCAGGATGGAACCTATATCATATCGACACCAGCGTATGGCTATGGAAAAGACGAGGATGGAAATTTAGTCATCATAGAATCCGAGGCAGAAACCGTAAGGTGGATTTATGAGTCTTACTTAAACGGCATGGGAGTGTATGTGATAGCAAAGGCACTGAACCAGAAAGGCATTCCAACAATCCGGGGTGCAGAAAAGTGGCAGGACGGGGTGATACAGGACATTCTGAAAAATCCCATTTATGAGGGAGATATGCTTCAGCAGAGGACATATACAGAAACAAGGTTCCCATTTGTCCGCAGGGTAAACAACGGACAGAGAAACCAGTATCTCATCAAAGACAGCCATCCGTCAATCGTCACACATGAGGAGGCAGAAGCGGTACGCAACCTGATGGCATACCGGGTGGATGTACTGCACATGAACAAGAGTGACTACACCAAAAGATACCTGTTTTCCGGCAGAATCATCTGCGGAGAGTGCGGAAGAACCTTCCGGCGGCAGAAAATCTACATCGGGAAACCATATGAAAAAATCATCTGGACGTGCAGCGGACATGTGGAGGATAAAGAGAGCTGCTGCATGAAAGCCATCCGGGAGGATGTGCTGCACCGGGCTTTTACAGACATGTGGAACAAGCTGTACACCAATCAGGGAACGATATTAGAGCCGCTGTTAAAAGGGCTGACGGAACTTGTGGCAGCAAGGCAGGACAGTGAGGAAATCAGACAACTGGATAAGGAAATCAAAGATATAAGCGGGCAGAGCCAAATCCTAAATCAAGTCATGAGGAAAGGATATATGGACTCTGCTCTTTTTATGGAGAGCAGTAGCAAGCTTGGCTGGCAGCTGACGGAATGCAGGAGAAAAAAGACACTTTTGACCAGAAAGCTACGGAGGACAAAAGAAATTGTACGGACCGAACAGCTTATCCAACTGATTGCAGAACAGGACGGATTAAGGGAGGAGTTTGACGAGCAACTGTTTAAAATGACAGCGGAGAAGATCGTGGTCTCCAAAGAACACGACATCACCTTCTGCCTGTACAACGGACTGAAACTGACGGAGAGGGGAGGTGGACAGGATGCAGTGGCACATGCCAATCGGCTATAAAGTTGTGGATGGAAAAATCACCATCTGCGAAGAGCAAAGAAAGATTGTGGAACAGATATTTACAGACTATGACAGCGGAGTGGCGGCAGGCAGGATCGCCCAGAACCTGAAAGGGAGAAACATATGCAATGCAAAAGGGAAAGTGTCCTGGACCCATGCATCCATTGGCAGGATACTGGAAAACCCAAGCTACCTTGGCACAGAATACTATCCGCAGCTCATAGGAGAGGAACTGTTTGAGAGAGTCCAGCGCAGACGGGAAAAGGTGAGGGCAGAGCTTGGAAGGGCAGACCACCGGCCCGGCAGGGATGAAAGAATCCTTTTCGGAGGTGTCATCTGGTGTGCAGAATGCGGGGCAGTATGCAGCCATATCCAGCCGAACCACAAAAAAGAGCGTGGCGGCACTGCCAAGTGGAAGTGCAGGAACTATGTGACTGGCAGAGCAAAAAACTGCAGGAACAGTTTTATTACAGACGGGCAGGCAAAGCAGGTGTGTGTAGAAGCCATCAATGCAGTGATACGAAACAAAGGCCTGCTCCGGGTACACAGGCAGGAGGAAAAGGTCAGCCCTCAGTACCGGGTTCTGGAGCGGAACCTGCAGCGGATGAAAGAAGAACAGGAACGCACAGAAACAGACCTGATGAAACTGCTCTATGAAAGGGCAGAGGAACGATACCGGACGCTGGAGGTCAGGGATGGGGAGTTCCGGACAGAGGAGATCAAAAACATCCTTGCAGGAAAAAAGGAACTGGAAACATTTGATGAAAACTTATATAGAAAAATAATCGCACGCATCTGGGTGCATGGTGGAAACATGGCAGAAGTAGAGCTTATCAATGGGAGCCGTGTCACAGCCGGATACAAGGATTAGGAGGGAGAGCAGATGGCAGAAACAGCAAAAAAGATCAGCATGATACCTGCCAAGGTGCAGTATGACCGGAATGTGAAACTGTCAGAGAAGAAAATGAAGGTCGCTGCCTATTGCCGTGTCAGTACGGAACTGGAAGAGCAGGACAGCAGCTATGAGGCACAGGTGGAGTATTATACCAGCAAGATATCCGAAAACGAAAACTGGAAAAATGCCGGCATTTATGCGGATGACGGAAAGAGTGGAACAAACACCAAAAAGAGGGCAGACTTTAATGCCATGATACAGGATGCCCTTGCCGGAAAGATCGACATGATCCTTACAAAGTCGGTCAGCAGGTTTGCGAGGAACACGGTAGACTCGCTGGTGACCATTCGAAAACTGAAGGAAAAGAACGTGGCGGTGGTGTTCGAGAAAGAGGGGATCAATACACTGGAGGGAACCGGCGAAATCCTTATTACCATCTTGAGCAGTCTGGCACAGGAGGAGAGCCGCAACATCAGTGAGAACATCCGCTGGGGAGTCGTGAGGAAATTTGAAAAAGGCAAGGTCATCGTAAACTGCACAAAGTTCATGGGATACACCAAAAACGAGGATGGTGACCTGGTCATCGTACCCGAAGAGGCAGAGATCGTAAAGCTGATTTTCCGGCTTTATCTGGAGGGCTACAGTACCGGGAAGATCGCAAAGCATCTGGAAGAGCAGGGAATCAAGACCGCCACAGGGCAGGACAAATGGCATTCCACGGTAATAGACAAAATGCTCCGCAATGAAAAATACATGGGAGATGCATTACTGCAGAAAACCTATACGGTGGATTTCATGACAAAAAAGAAAGTCAAGAACACTGGAATCGTACCGCAGTATTATGTGGAAGATGACCATGAGGCAATCATACCGAAAGAGCTGTTCTACAGGGTACAGGAAGAGATGATGCGGAGGGCATCCTTATGCAAGGCGGCTGTCACCCGGAAGAAGAACCAGAAGAGCAGGTATTCCTCCACCTATGCACTGACCGGCATGCTGATCTGCGGAAAATGCGGGCAGGAGTATAGGAGAGTCACCTGGGCGAGAAACGGGAAAAAGAAAGTGGTCTGGAGATGCAGCAACCGGCTGACCAACGGAGTGAAGAAATGTGGGGAATCCGAGACACTCGAAGAGAACACATTAAACAGGGCGGTGATGGAAGCCATCCACAGGATCACGAGTGATGATATGGAATTTATGGAAAACTTCCGGCAGAACATCATCCATGTCATCGGGAACTACAGCACCGCAAAAGAGTCTGAGGAATACGAAGAAAAGATAAAAGAAAAGCAGGAAGAGATGGTGGCACTGATCGCGGAGAATGCAAAGACCGGCTCCTACACACCGGAGTTTGATGAACGCTATCGCACCATAGCAGAGGAAATCAATGCCTTAAAAGAGGCACAGAAAACAGCCAGAAACGAGAAATGGATGGCTGACAGCTATGAACAGAGAATCCAAGATATCGACCATTACTTAAGCACAAGCACCTGCCAGATACCGGAGTTCGACAATGACCTTGTCAGACGGCTGATCTCCACCATCAAAGTGGAATCCAGCGAGAAGCTGCTGATACAGTTCCAGTCAGGCATTGTCATGGAACAGGAGATTCGATATGAGTAAGGCTGCGGCAGGAATGGCAGCAAGTAAATAGGAAACGTTGTTCCTGCCAGTTTATGGTAAGAATAAAATGCCCGATGATCCGGGCGTTTTATTGTTGGCATAAAATAGGAAAGGACAGCAGAAAGCATATAACGGAAAATGAGTAAAAGAAAGTGGATATAGAAAAAGCACATGAAGTAAGTGTGCGACAGGAGGAGAAAAGCGTATGAATTATGAGCAACTGATAGAAGAACTGAGGGAGGAAATGTTACAGCTTGTAAACACGAAATGTGATGCACTGCTCCAGATGTACCAAAGTGGAGAAATGAGGACAGACATGAAAGATACGATCCGGGAAAGCAGCCTTATCACAGTATCCCCGGCGGAACTGAAAGGGAAAAGACCACTGGCAGTCCAGTTCGCACCGGGAGAATGGATAGAGACACCTACATGGAGAAAGGTGGCACAAAAGATTTTGCAGACCTGTAATGAACAGCCGGATATCCATGAAAGATTTATGGAAATGTGTGGAAAAGTAGCCGGACGCTGGAGGACGATCCTTGGCAGTTCACCGGAAGAAATGGATGTACCGCTAAAGGTGGATGAGGAACTTTATTTTGAGGGAAAATTTGACACCGAAGCGATGTTAAACATGTTAGAGAAAAAAGTGCTGGAACCGGCAGGGGTTGATTACAGCAGCATTAAAATCCGGTATATGGCAAAAGGGCAGGAGCAAGCAAAAAACATAGAGCAGGATGTTTTGGAGCATGAGGAGCAGGAACAACATGCAACGGTGCAGACAATGTAAAAAATGGATGGAATCAAGACTCCGAGTCTATGACAGGTTTGGAGTTTTTCTTATGTTCCCTTTTCAAATGTAAAAATTGATTGTATAAAAGAAATGGGTAAGTTATAATATAGGTGTGGTCAGATGCCTTTTTGGGGATGACTATATCTGTTACAAAAAGGAGGAAGGCCAGTGAATACAGAATTAAAAAATGCAGTGAAAGCAACAGACAAGGATGCACAGTATGATACGAGTGCAAAGCGTCTGTTAGGGCAGAAGAGCATACTGGCACATATACTGGTAAAAACAGTTGATGAGTTTAAGGGCATGAATCCCAAGGATGTGGTCAACTGCATCGAGGGAACACCACATATCAGTACGGTACCGGTAGAGCCTGGACTCACAAATGCAGCCAGCGAAAAAAACGGTGAAAGGCTGGTCGGTTTCAACACAGAAAATGAAGAGATCAATGAAGGTCTGGTAAGATTTGATATCGTTTTTTATGTGCGCATGAAAGATGGATTGTCACAGATTATCATAAATGTAGAAGCGCAGAAAGACGAGCCGACGGGATACGAGATCTTAAACCGGGCAATCTTTTATGTGAGCAGACTGATCTCATCACAAAAAGAACGTGATTTTGAAAACTCCAGCTACGATGACATTAAGCGGGTATATTCGATCTGGGTATGTATGAACATGGAAGAGAGCAGCATGAGCCATGTGCATCTCACAAAGGAAGATTTGATCGGTTCCTATGAATGGAAGGGAAATCTTGACCTGCTGAATATCATCATGCTTGGACTGGCAAAGAATCTGCCGGAACATGATGAGACGTATGAACTGCACCGTCTGCTGGGAGCATTGTTATCTAAGGAACTTACAATAGATGAAAAACTAAACATAATTGGAAATGAATACGATATTCCTATTGAGGAGAACTTCAGGAAGGATGTGAGCGTTATGTGTAACTTGAGTCAGGGAATAAAAGAAGATGGTATTGCAATTGGAGAGGCAGGACTCATTATGAAAATGTATAAGAATGGTTTTACAGCAGAGCAGATAGCCTCAGCCACAGATAAGGATATAGAAGAAGTGAAAGCGATTATTGCAGGGAAGGAACCTGCACTTGCATAAAGTTATGTAAGAAAAAGAGAGCCTTTGAGTTTAAATAACTTGGAGGCTCCTGTTATATTAGGAATATTGAAATTAGATGGATATTTGGAATTAGGTAATAACTAATAGAGAGTGATTAAGATGATAGAAAAAGTACAGGAAAGCCATTTATATATGTGGTTAAAGGAAAAAGATAGTAAATTTTTAAGTAAGTTAGATGAAACTATAGAATATGCTAATACGATATTACCGCAAATTAATAATGTTTTTGCAAGTTATACAGTTCATGGTGTAAGACATTCTATAAATGTGATGGAATATATGTATGCACTTGTTGTGGATATAAATAAATTAAGTGAATTAGAAGTAGCATTACTTATATATAGTGCATTGTTGCATGATATTGGAATGATTGCAAATGTGGACGAAATTAAGGAAATCAAAGCAGACCATGCGATATTGGGTGAAAGAAAATATAGTAAAGTACTTGAGAAATATGGGGATGAAATGACCGCTTTGCAAGAGTGCGTAAGGCCGGTACATGGTAAACGTGCGAGAGATTATATTGAGACAAAGATGGATGAAAGGTTATTTTTGATTCCAGAATCAACAAATATTTCATTTAAATCTGAACTTGCACAAATATGCATGTCGCATAATGAAGATTTTGAATGGATAAAAAAGAACTTGCATAATGATGAAAAAAAGGGACATTTTGATCTTAATGCACAGTATATCTCTGTGCTACTTAGAATATCTGACTATTTGGATATTGATGAGCAAAGAGCACCATTATATTTATATAAATATTTGAACCCAAAGGAATTTAGTGATTTAGAATGGAAACAACATTTTGTGATAGAGAACTATGATAAAATAAGAAGAAACCCTAAAACAAATGAATTAGAAATTTTCTTTCAGGGTACAAGTCAGGACCCATCTGTTCATAGAAAACTTTTAAAATACTTTGATGCTATTAATGGAGAATTAAAAAATGCTGTAGATTTATGTGAAAGTTTTGTAGACGAGAAATATCTATTACCATTAAAAACAAATGTAGTAAACCAAATTCAATCGAAGGGTTTTAGTTTTTCTGATTTAAGACTTTCTTTGGATTATAATGCAGTGACCAATTTATTGATGGGAGAGCATATTTATGGTGATAGAAAATATGGGTTAAGAGAATTAATACAAAATTCAATTGATGCATGTAAGACTATGGAAGAATCGGCCACTAAAATGGAAAAATTTAGATATCAAAATTATCAGCCATATATTTCAGTGATTTTGGACAAAGATCGAAAAAAAGTTATGGTTATGGACAATGGTAGTGGTATGTCTATAGATATTTTGAAAAAGTATTTTCTGAATGTTGGTGTATCTTATTATGCGTCAGATGATTATAGGCTACAAGATAGAGAATATTCGCCAATAGGGCATTATGGAATAGGTTTTTTGGCATGTTTTATGCTATCCGATAAAGTGGAGGTTAATACAGTTTATTATAATGAACAGAAAATGAATCGAATTTCATTTGAAAGAAACAGTGAGTACATATGCCTTACTTATGAAGATACTGTAAGACAGCAGGGAACAGAAATAATTTTAGATTATGACCAATGTTTAAGTGTGTTCAATAATAATATAGAAAGATTGGTATCTTTTATAGAAAATAATTTTTTGGATTGTGGAATACCGATTAAAATATCAACAATGGAAAAAGGTGTATCAATGCCATTGGAATGTAATATTAAGAGGATTGAAACAATAATTGCAGAAAACATATGTCTTTCAGAATACTTAAGTGGTATAGAGGCATTCATTGATTGTAGCTATAAACAAATAAATTTTGCAAAATATTTAAGTGACATAAATGGGTACGAGAGTTATTGCTATAATGAAGAGGAGTATTCGGTGGATGAAGAAAATATATCCATTAAAAACTTTGTTAAAGATGGGAAAATTACATTCTTGAAAATTCCGATTATTACAGAAGATGAAGAAAGTGAATTCCTTAAAGCCTATGATGTTTTAGAAGATTACCAAGAAGCACTTGATAAGATAGGAAATTATGAAGCTATAAATATATGGGGAGATGAAGATGAGTTTGAAGATTACGATTTTATAATAGAAGAGTCAAGTGAGAGCATTATTGGTGGATATACATTAGGCGGATTTAGAAATCAGTTTCATCATGGCTCTTTAACACCAGTAAAGCCAGAAATTATAAAAAAAGGGGTTGTCACAGGAGAATCAAATGCTGTTTTGCCTTATAATGAGGAAAATACATTTAAAGGAAGATTTAGTTGGGAAAATACTGATACATGCTATGTTAAGAATGTTTTACTATCAGGATTAAGGATTAAGATACCATATCTTGTTGATGGAGTAATATTAAAGGGAGCCGTTATTAATATTTTTAATCGAGAATTTATCCCGAATGTTTCTAGAAATAATATAAGTGCATCGCAACAGGAAAAATTATCTTATGCAATAGGAAAAGCAATTCATTTATGGATTAGAGATCATGCTGAATTATCTACAGAGCAAAAAGCTTTGTTAGATGTTTTTATTGAGACAAAATATAAAGAGACAAATTATTGTTTAAGATAGTAAATGGTTGGAATAATGCCTCCAAGTCCACAACAGATTTGGAGGTTTTCTTCTGCCCATTTTTATCGGGAAGTAATTTCCCCAATAAACAATTTATGGTACAATATCTTAGAAGTTATCATCAAGGGATGAGTAGTGGACCATAGAGAAAGAGCAGAGTAATCGTAAGCTGGTCTGGCTTACATCTAAAATACAATGCAATCTTTTGCTATGCAGGGGCATAAGAGAGAGCATCATGTCAATTTTTTGCAGCCTCGTCACAGAGGATTGCAACATTTTTCACTCCCAGAGTACAGTGAAAACTCTGGAAAGTGCATCTCAATTACCCTATCGACACATGTTGAGACGGTTGTTTTGCTTTCCAAGGGTGAGGTCGACTCGAAAAAGATTCGGGTTGAGTTCTCTTTGGAAGATATGGATATGTCCGAATTTCAGGATGGGGCAACCTATCCGCAGATCAAGGAGTATGTGTTGGAGCATACCGGGTTAAAGGTGTCCAACCTCTATATCTCACAGATTAAACGAAAATGTGGGATTGGGGTTGGTAAGAACTATAATCTGCCGAAGTCCGAGGATTCCAGACAGCCCCAGTGTCCGCCGGAAAAAGAGAAAGCAATCCGAGAAGCATTCAAATATTTTGGGATGATCTAACATCCAGCAAAGTGGAGGTTTCTTATGGATAGGTTGATTTCTTGTGAGTTCAACATGGATAATGCCTGTGTGGAACTGAAATTCTTAGATGGCAGTATGATTGCTATTGATACAATAGCCGTGGAGAATGAGGTTGCCGACAATATGTATCAGCGGTCAGAACTGGACTATCTGATCTACAATG
>OGPD01002652.1_pt1 | contig 10407 bp, 6 predicted proteins | sample 1552861 | NCBI WGS metagenome assembly OGPD01 (sample SAMEA2580280, study PRJEB22360) | human gut metagenome | biome: human gut; feature: human-associated habitat; material: faeces | place: Denmark | collected 2008/2010
GCAGGAAATTCTCGGTCGGTACAACGGATAGGGCGGGGTATTTCTGATGCGCTCATGCCGTGCGCCGTTTAGATGCCGTACTGACGGGAGTATCGTGTCGTGAAAGCGGGAGGCGGCCGTTTGAAAAGTCCGAGATAGCGGTCCGTTTCTTGAAGACATGCGCGAATATGCCTTGAGCGGGCGGCGAATAGTAAAGAGGGCGATTGCGGTGCGCGAGCGCGCCTTGCGTCGTCTTCCTCCGCATAAAATTTCCCGAATCCGCTTTTTTTATCTATCTTTGCTTCATTCAAATACTAAAAAATAGGTTATGGCAAGTATCAGGAGAATCAAGAGAGATATAGACTTTCTGGCCAACGAAGTGATTTCGGATTGCTATATGGCCCTCTACTTCAACGACGGCGCCAAGCGCGAGCAAATCGTGGCCGTGATCGAGGAGGCGGTCGAGTTCCGCAATGAGCTGTTCGTGCGTGCGAACCATCCGGCGGACAAAAAGAACAAGAGCCTCGTGCGGAAGCATTACGCTCAGATGCGCCGCGACATGATGTCACGCGTGGATGCGATGTTCGAGAAGCTCAGCGGCATTTGCAAATAGTCTGAAAGTGCTCCGCACGTCTGTGCGGGAAGAATAGAAAAGAAAAAAGTGTGGAGAAGCTCCCGGAGCTTCTCCGCACTTTTTACGAGTGCTTTTCGAGCACCGTATGCGGCACGTCGCCGTGAAAGACGACCTGTATCGGGCAGTCGTAGTTGTGCAATTGCTCCGCCGTGATGCGGTTGGAGTTGTGGCGATGCACATGGCGGTTGACGCAGACGATTTGCTTGACATGGGAGGAAATCGTTCCCAGATCGTGCGATACCATGACGATGGCCATTTTGTCGTTGAATTGCTTGAGCAGCGCGTAAAGCTCCTTCTCGAACCGGTTGTCGACGAAATTGGTCGGTTCGTCCAGAATCAGCAGTTTCGGATCGGAAATCAGAGCCCGCCCGAGCAGGGCCCGTTGCAGTTGTCCGCCCGACAGGGCGCCGATCGGCCGTCGGGCGACCGATTCGATTCCGCAGATACGAAGCAGATTTTCGGCTTTTTCCCTGTCGGCGGAAGTGTACCGGCCGAACAGTTTCTTGTGTGCCTGAAGGCCCGAAAGAACGACCTCGCGCACCGAAATGGGGAACGTCTTATCCAGATCCGAAATCTGAGGCATATATCCGATATGGCGGTATCCGCCGCTCTCGATCTCTTTCGAGTAGGAGACTTTCCCCGTGTACGGAACCGCCTTGAGAATCGCCTTGACCAGCGTGGTCTTACCGCCGCCGTTCGGTCCGATGATCCCGAGAAAGTCTTGCTGATGAATATCCAGATAGACGTGACTCAGCGCCTCGCACGCCCCGTATCGTACCGATACGTCATTGAGTTCGATCAGTTTGGTCATGGGCTATCGAATGGGCTATGAAAAGCAGGTTGGACGGAATGTCGTATCCCAGCGGGTCGATGGCTACCGTTTCGGCTTCCAGTTCGGACGCCAGCGCTTCGACCGTCGAGCGGCTGAACTGCCGTTGATAGAGAATCCGGGAAATTCGGGCGTTTCGGGCTTCGTCTACGAGCGTCCTGACATGGTTTCCGGAGGGCTCCTTGCCTTCGTCCTCGATGGCCAACTGAGTCAGACCGTAATCGCGGGCCATGTAGGAAAGGGCCGGATGGTAAATGACGAAGGTGCGGGGACCGTCGGCGAATATCGCTTGCAGTGCGTGGTCGAGCGAATCCATGCGGTTCGCGAAACGTTCGTAGTTCTCTCGGTAGCGGGTCGAGTCGGGGTACATGCTTTCGAGTTGGCTCAGGAGGGTCGCTGCCATGACGCGCAGATTGCGGGGCGAGGTCCAGATATGCGGATCGGTTCCGTGCCCGTCGTGTCCGTGCCCATGTTCGCCGGTCAGGACGGGCACGCTGTCTGCCGTGCGGACGATCCGTACGCCGGGCATGTTTTCACGGATCGACCGCTCCAGTTTGTGCTCGAAGTCGAGCAGTCCGATCTCGACGTATGCCGCCGAGTTGGCCACCCGCTTCATCTGAGCCGGCGTAGGCTCGTAGGTTTCCGGACTGGCGGCCGGAGGGACCAGTACGTTGATCTCGAAATCGTCGCCTGCAATCTGGCGGGTCAGGAAATTCAGCGGCTCGATGCTGACCGACAACTGTTCGCGCGGCGGTTCGGCGACGGAGCAGGCGGCCAGCAGCATGCCTGACAGAATGGCCGGCAGGCATCTCTTCTCCATAGCGTTTGACTTCAGAATATGCATTATCATTTTTCGCACTCCGGATATTTTCCCCAAAAGTACGCAAACTTTCGAGGATCGGGCGCTCCCGGTCCCGTTTTCGTGCGCGCTTCGCTCTATTTGAAATTTCTCGGACTGATTCCGAAGTGTTTTTTGAAGCAGGTCGAGAAATGGGAGTGCGTTCCGAACCCTGTCATCTCGGCGATTTCGTTCAGCGGAAACTGTCCTTCGCGGATCAGCTCGGCCGAGCGGTTCAGTCGGTATATGCGCAGGAAATCGTTCGGGGTCTGTCCCGTCAGTTGCTTGATCTTCCGATAGAAGCTGGTGCGGCTGAAACCGAGGTTTTTTCCTAAGGTGTTAACGCTCAGATCCTGATCGGAAAGATTCTCCTCGATGAACTTGTACAGTTTTTCCATGAATTTCTGATCCAGCGGGTGCAGATCGTTTCGATCCGGCGATTCCGGTTTCTCTTCCGCTACGGTCTGCGATATTTTTTCTTTTTGCGGCTCTTTTTCCAGTCTGTTCTCGACGATGCTTGCCAGTAGCTCGGCCTTGAAAGGCTTCGGCAGGCAGATATCCGCTCCGCTGTCATAGCCCGCGATCTGACCATCCGTTTCGGTCTGGGATAGCAGCAGAATGACGGGGATGCGGGCCGTATGGTCGTTGCCTTTCATCTTTCTGCACAAGTCGAACATCCTCGAAGCCGGACTCAGGTCGCATACGATCAGATTCGGGCGGATCTCTTCGGTCTTTTCGTATGCCTGTTGGCCGTCGGTCGCCGTAACGATCCGGCAACTCTGCATCAGGATCGTTCGGAGGAACAGACCGAGCTCCGGATCGTCGACGGCGACCAGAATCGTTCGATCCGGGGTCTTCCCCTCTCTGTCGTCCTCGGCCGGCAGGACCAGCGAGTCGTACGGGCAGTCCAGATGTATATCGATGTTTTTCTCTCCCGATATGCGATTGAATCCGTTTATCACGTTCCGGATACGCGGTATGATGTCGGACGGACCGATCTGAAGTGTCAGCTGTCCCTGGTCCAGTTTCTCATAGTCGAGCTGCTGCTCGATCAATCGGATGAGGCGGAGGCTGTTGCGCTCGATTTCGGAGAGGCAGTAGGCATCGTGAGTCGGGACGGGATCCCTGCTGTCTCTGGTCCGTCGCAGCAGTTCGTTGACGGGGGCGTATATGAGCGTCAACGGAGTGAACAGTTGCTGAGACACGTTGGTCAGGAATCGGATTTTGTTTTGGGCCGTTTTCAGTTCCTGTTCCTGCTGCGATCGGATCATGGCCTCCCTTTCTTTCGCCAGTTTTTTATCTATATGGGCCTTGACGACGAAATAAGCGGCCGTGATGATAAGTAAGACGGCAACCGCGATTGCTATCGGGTTGATCCATGGCAGGTCGGCGTCCGCTAAGGAAGAAGAGGTGGCCAGTATCCACATGTCGGTTTCCATGAAGAGGTTCTTTTGGTTCTGATGACGCTTGCCGGCGTGTAGCGCTTATTTTGCCGGGATAGGATATCAATTTACTCCAATCGTTCGTTTATATTGAACATTTTTGCTATTTTTGAGATGGCGAATGCGGCGGGACGGATGCTTGTTTTTTGAATTCGTGCCGGATAAGAGCGGGGCAATGCTGTGTGTCGGATGTTTTGTTGTGTTTTAACATGTTGATTTGTATTGTTTTATGTTGTTTTGGTTCAAACGACTTCTTTGTTGACCGTGTATTCTTCACTCCGTTCTCGACGTGGGCGGCACCTTTTTCTTAAAAAGTCCGTTTGCGGGTCGGAAAAGAGACAAAGGGAATACTTTTGAAACAAATGTAATAATTATTGGCGAATATTGAACGTTTGCGATATATTTTGGTATGGATTGACAAGAACGATTATTAGCTATTATGTAATATTGTATAAGCAAAAATGCGGGATGAAAATGTCCGTATGACCTACTGTTTCAAACATTATTAACTTAAACTTCAAAATAGAGTGTATGACAAAATGCAGATGAGAATGAGAGATCGGATTTTAAACTTGAAAACTACCATTTTAATGAACTAACTTATGATGAAAAAATTACTAATCTTGTGTTTATTTTGCTTTTGCACCCTTTACGGTATGGGGCAAAATATGGTATCGGGAACGGTGGTCGATGAATCCGGGAATGGGGTTATCGGCGCGACCGTTCTCCTGAAAGGCACAACGAAGGGTGTTATGACGGGCCCGGGGGGACTTTTCTCGATTGACGTCGATAAGTTTCCGGCCGAGCTGGCGATCAGTTTTCTCGGTTATGTTCCTCAAAACCAAACTGTCAAAGGTCCTGTCAAGGATCTGAGGATTGAGCTGGAGACCGAACAGCAGGCGCTCGACGAGACGGTCGTGATCGCTTACGGTACGCAGAAAAAGGCGTCCGTGGTCGCTTCTCTTTCTTCGGCGACGGCCAAGGACATCATGAAGGCGCCCGTCGGCAACGTCGGATCGGCTCTGACCGGACGTCTGACCGGTCTGACCACGATGCAGAACTCGGGTCAGCCGGGTGCGGAGGCTCCGACGATCCGAATCCGAGGAAAGGCTACGCTGAACAATGCGGACCCGTTGGTTATCGTCGACGGTGTCGAACGTTCGTCGGGCGGACGTATTCAGGAAAGCGCGAATGCCGACCTGATGAAAGGATATATGTCGGGCTGGGAAACGATCAACCCGAACGATATCGAGTCCGTGACGATTCTGAAGGACGCTTCCGCGACCGCCGTGTACGGTGTGAAGGGCGCCAACGGCGTACTGATCATCACGACGAAGAAAGGTTTGAGCGGCAAGGCGACCGTTACCTATTCGGGTAGCTTCGGTCTGTCGGTGCCGACTCGTCTGCGTCACAATATCGGCTCTTATGCATATCTCTATTATCAGAACGAAATGGGTTATAACGACGGTACGGGCGCTACGACCAGTTTCGAGGACCTGATGAAATACCGTTACCATTTCAACGACTATCTCTATCCGAGCATGGACTATGCGGACTATGTACTGAAGAAGTATTCGCCCAAGACCGAGCACAACGTGAGCGTCCGGGGCGGTAACGACTTCGTTAAGTATTACGCTTCGGTAGGTTATTACAGCGAGGACGGTCTGGTGAAGAAAAAAGCGGGTTATGGTTTCAACCCGAATAACGAATCCCGCCGTTTGTCTCTGAGAACCAACCTCGACTTCCAGTTCACCAAGAGGCTGTCCGCCAGCATCAATATCGACGGACGTTTCGAGCGCCGTCAGGGTAACAACTCGCCGGGCGACAACCAGTTCTTCTGGAAGCTCTATCAGGCCAAGCCTTGGTCGACGGCCGGTTTCGACGCAGACAACCGTTACATCGTTACCGGAACGGACCCCAATCCGACGATCATCACGATGCTGTTCGCCGGAGGTAACTACACCCGCAATCAGGTGACCGCCAATACGGTCTTCTCGCTGAAGTACGACCTCGATTTCATTACCAAGGGACTTTCCGCTCAGGGTAAGTATTCGTTCGACAGTTTCAGCGATGCAGGTTATAACCGCCAGCGTCAATATGCCACCTATCGTCCGATCGAGCTGGAGGACGGAACGATCTATATGCAGAAGAGCGGCAACGACGGTCCGCTGACTTCGAGCGGTCTTGCTTCTCAGAAGCGTCGCAAGGAGTACGCCGAGGTATCGTTGAATTACGCTCGCTCGTTCGGCGATCATAACGTGAGCGCTCTGGCGATGTACAACATGGAGAAAAGCCGCTACTACGAGTCTTCTTTCGCCGATGTCCCGCATGCCTATCTGGGCTTCGTAGGACGTGCTACCTATAATTATAAGAGCCGCTACTTCCTCGACTTCAGCATCGGTATCAACGGTTCCGAGAACTTCCCGAAAGGGCAGCGCTTCGGTACGTTCCCCGCAGTGGCTGTGGGCTGGGCTATTTCGGAAGAGCCTTTCATGGAAAGCATCCGCAAGACGGTCAGCTTCCTGAAGATCCGCGGTTCCTACGGTGAGGTAGGTAACGACCGGACGAACTCGCGCTTCCTCTATCTGCCTACGACGTTCGGCGGTCTTCCCGGAGGTACCGTGTACTATGTCGGAGACCAGAGCAACCCGCAGCACACTACGCTGAGACCTATTCAGGAGGGTAAGGCTCCGAACTACAATGTGACGTGGGAAACGGCTAAGAAGTACAATCTCGGTATCGACGCCAAGTTCTTCGACGACCGTCTCAGCTTCGTGTTCGATATTTACAAGGAGATGCGTTCGGACATTCTGACCGATATGGTGTCGTATCCGTCTTTCGTATTCCCCGATTTCCAGACGAATGCTCAGGCCAACGGCTACCATACTCTTTATCTGACGAACAAGGAAAACTACGCTAAGGTACGGAACCAGGGATTCGAGGTCGAACTCGGATGGGACGGTACGATCGGCAAGAATTTCTCCTATTTCGTAAAGGGGTCCTATGCCTACACGATCAATAAGACTTTGCAACTTTCCGAAAGCTCGAAGGATTATCCCTACCAGTATGCGACGGGCCACATGTTGGATGAAGTATCCGGTCTGATCTGCGAGGGTATTTTCGACAGCTACGAGGAGATCAACGATCCGAACAATCCGTACAACACCTATAATCCGAATCCCGTGCCGGGCGACCTGAAGTTCAAGGACGTGAACGGCGACATGAAGATCGACGACAAGGACGGCGTTTATTTCGGTAACTCGAATATGCCCCGTTCGACGTTTACGGCTTCGCTGGGATTCAACTACAAGGGTCTGGACTTTTCGATGCTGTTTCAGGGAGGCGCCGGCTTCTACTATATGCCTCAGCAGGAGAACCGGGTACACTTCTTCGAGGGCGGTGCCGCTTTCGGCGGTGTGGAAGAGCGCTGGACTCCGACGGGACGCAGCAAGTGGTATCCGATCCTGCACACGACGAACAACCAGCAGAGCGGTAACTTCGTGAACTCGAGCTTCTGGGCTTACGACGCGACTTACCTCCGGTTGAAGAATGTCGAGCTGGGCTATAACCTGCCTCAGAAGTGGATGAAGTCGATCGGCATCGACAACCTTCGGGTGTTCCTGACGGCTCAGAACGTATGGACATGGACTCCTACCCACCAGATGAAGAACTTCGATCCTGAAAGTATTCAGCACCGTACTTTGTTCTATCCGCTTATGCAGATCTATAACGTAGGTGTTTCCATTACCTTTTAATTAAAAAGATAATACAACGATGAAAACAAAAATAGCATTATTATTATTGTCGGCATCTTCGTTGATGTGGTCTTGTCAGGACTTCTTGGAGGAACCGAGCGACGTGTCCGGAATGACGGAGGCGGTGGTGTTCTCTACCATCGAGAATGCCGAAAAAGTGCTGGCCGCGCCTTACTCGTCGCTTCCGTGGGGCTGGCCCTGCTTGAACGGTAACGGTCCTTGGAGTCAGGGTATCCTGATCTACTTCGCTCCGATTTCGTGCGCTTCCGACGAGGCCGATACGGCTTTGGAGGGCGGTTATAACTTCGTACATCCTCAGTACCACGAAGGTCTGCTGACTGCCGGTACGATCAATCCCTATCGTGAAGACAAATGGGATTACGACTGGTTTGCCATTCGTAACGCATGGTACTTCTACGACAAGGTGGATATGGTGAACGACGGTACGCCTCAGAGTTATATCAATCAGCGTAAGGCCGAGGCTTTGGGACTGGTCGCTCAGCGCTATTACGAAATGTTCAAGCGCTACGGCGGTCTGCCTTGGATCGACCATTACATTACGATGGGCGAATCGGTCGATATGTCCCGTATGTCGATTACCCGGACGGTCGATTCGATATGCAGCCTGCTCGACCGGGCGATCGCTATGCCCGAGCTCCCCGAGCGCAACTTGCCGAACGAGTTCGGGCGTGTGAACAAGGCGGCTCTGCGTATGCTGTAGGCCCGGGTCCTGCTGTGGTCGGCCAGCCCGCTGTTCAATCCCGAGAACAACCAGTCGTACTATCCGAGCTTTAGCAAGCAGGAGCTGATCAAGCACGAGACCTACGACAAGAATCGTTGGCAGGAAGCGGCTGATGCTTGCCTCGAGGCGATCAATGCCGCTCACGGGGCCGGATATGCGCTCTATACTAAATATGGCGATCCGGTGAAAGACTACAAGGCTGGTGTGACCGAATTCCCCGACATCGACGCCAGCGGAAAGGCGAAAGGCAATCCCGAAATCATTTGGGGTACCCGCCCGGCCGACTCTTACGCCAGCGAGGCTTACCAGTCCGGATCGCGCGTGACCATCTGGTCTACGCTCAAGAAGTTGAGAGGAACGGTCGGCACCTATCTGATTCCGTTGCAGAATATGGTCGACAAATATGAGCTGCGCAACGGTAGCGACCAGCCTTCCGATTACTGGCAGAAGACCAGCGATCCTTACAACAATCTGGACCGCCGGTTCAACGCGACTATCTATCATCATGGCTACAGTTTGGGCAAGAACATAGGTCCTTTCATCCTCGACATGAGAATGGAGCCTGCCGGAGACCAGTATCCTGAAGGTAAGCAGGCTTTCACCGGCTACTATCTCGCCAAGTTCTTCGATGACGATTACATCGCAGGTTTGGGCAACTATCCGCAGGCATTCTGGCCTTACATGCGTTTGTCCGATCTTTACCTGATGTACGCCGAGGCGCTCAACGAGGTGGATTATGCCAGCAACTCGACGGAAATTCTTCGGTACGTGAACATGGTCCGCGATCGTGCCGGCCAGCCCAAGCTGGAGAATAAGCCCGGCTTCCAAGCCAATCAGGCTTACGTTCGCGAATGCATCCGCAAAGAGCGCATCGTCGAGCTTGCCTACGAGGATCAGATTTATTTTGACTACAAGCGCTGGAAAGTGGGCGACAAGTACATCGGAGGCAATATGTACGGTATGAAGATTACCGGCGACATGGAAAATCCGACTTTCTCGAAATTCCTTTACGAGACGCGCGTATGGTCGTCGAAGTGGTATCTGTTCCCGCTCTATCAGACGGACGTTCTGACAACGAACGGTGTATTGGCACAGAACCCGGGATGGTAGTAATTAATTTCTAAATCGAGACTACGATATGAAAAAACATATAAATGACAAGGTGAAAAGTTGCTTTGCATCGTTCCTGATCTTGTTTGTGTCCGCGACGACCGTCAAGGCCGAAGGACCTAAAACGGGAGCTTTCGCAGAGATTCCGACTTTGGGAGACACGCTTCGCGCATCCGAAAGGATGGTGGACGTGGCTTACGGCAAGCAAAAATACGACGCAGTGACTTCGTCGATGAGCACGGTCCATGCCGACGAGCTGAGAAAGTCGACGGCTACGTCGATAGGCGAGGCCCTGATCGGCCGTCTGCCCGGTCTGATCGTTAAAAAAGGCTCGTACGAGCCGGGAGGAGACGAACCGAGCATCTACATCCGGGGACTCAATACCTACGGTGGCGCGAATACGCCGCTGGTGATCGTCGATGGTTTCAGGACGGAGTACAACCAGCTTTCCCTGTATGAGATCGAAAGCATCTCGGTTCTGAAGGACGCGGCTGCGGTCGCTCTGTACGGACAGCAGGCTGCCAACGGAGTCCTGTTGGTAACGACCAAGCGCGGTTTTGTCGGAAAGACGACGATCGACGTGAACGTCAACGTCGGGTGGCAGGAATTCGCCAACAAGCCCGATATGCTGAATGCGTACGAGTACGCCGTGCTGCACAATCAGGCGCGTACCAACGACGGTCTGCCTGTCTTGTACGACCCGATCACCGACCTCCCGAACTACGGCAAGGGCGGAGTGTACCAGTACACGCATCCCGACAACAACTACTTCGACGAGATATTCAAGAAGTCGACTCTGATCTCGAACGTCGGCATCAATATCGGCGGCGGTACGAAAGCCGTGCGGTACATGGTGACGGCCGGCTACATGCACAACGGCGGTATGTTCAATCATACCGACCTGAACGACTATACCACTCAGGTGCGGATGAACCGTTTCAATCTGCGGAGTAACTTGGACGTCAACATCACCAAGAACCTCTCTGCGCAGATCGATATGGGAGGCCGTGTCGACAGCCGTCGTTTCCCCGGTAGCACCACCGCGAGCATTCTCGACGCTACCATGCGTACTCCGCCT
>OGPD01002653.1_pt1 | contig 10403 bp, 9 predicted proteins | sample 1552861 | NCBI WGS metagenome assembly OGPD01 (sample SAMEA2580280, study PRJEB22360) | human gut metagenome | biome: human gut; feature: human-associated habitat; material: faeces | place: Denmark | collected 2008/2010
TGCAAAAGTGGCCTGAAGAATGTTGCAGCGGTCAATTTCCTCGGCACTTGCCTGTCCGATGCCGATAAACAGACGGCCGTTTTTCTCCTCTTCCCGCAGTTTTTCATACAACAGCTCGCGTTTTTTGGCCGAAATCTTTTTGGAGTCGTCCAAACCCTTCAGCAATTCGTCGCCAAGATTCCGGTCACGGATAATCACGGCTCCGGCCACCACCGGCCCGGCCCATGGCCCCCGCCCCGCTTCGTCGACGCCGGCCACCATGCAGTTCAGACTGTCTTCTATTTCAAAATCAGGCATTTCAGGCTCCTTTGCTATACGGCTAATCTAAATTAATCCGCCGCGGCTGTCAACCGGCACAAAAAAAGAGGTTCATAAAAGAACCCCTTTGCTTTCCGGAACCGGTCCGTCTATTCGTGCACCAAATAAGCGGCCAGTTTGTACAGCGCTTTTCCGACATGGGAAATATTGTTTTTTTCCTCAATCGGAAACTGCGCCAGTGTCAGGCCATATCCCTCCGGCATAAATATCCGTTCAAAGTCGCTTCCTGCTTCCGAACACCTATCAGGCGCAATGCTTCCGCGGACTTCGCCCAAAAACATCTCCGCCTCCTGTTTTTTGTCTCCGCCGGAAGGACGGGCAAAAACCAGAACACAGGTCATCAACGCGTTGCGCTCGCCTTCCGCCTTCTGTTTCAGTGCCAGCAGAATATCATCCATGGCCTCGTCCGAAGTTCTGTCGCCGGTCAAAACATTGGCGGCAAACCCCGGACGTCCGCCCAATGCGTTCACGGCCAGCATACAGTCGTCGCAAATGCAGCATTCTCCGGTCAGATTGGCAACTTCCAAAGCAACCAGAGCGCCTATATTTTTGGCGGCCTCTCTGATTTCGTTCAAATTTCCGATTTCCGCGTTTTCAACCGAAATAACCTCGATTCCGAATTTTTTCAACACTTCTTCAGCCTCAGCCGTTTTTTTCTGACTGCGGCTGCACACAATAATTTTTTTTACCATAATCAATCTATCAGTTTAATTTTACCGCGAAACTTTTACCCTTTTTCTTTCCGCTCCGCAACTATTTTTTGTCAAATTCAACATATTTTCGAAACTTTCCCTCCAATAAGCCTTGACAAAAACTTTTTCCGGAACTACAACATTACCCGTGTTTAACATATTAATTTAAATATTTTATGGAATCTAAAATTAAATTGGAAAACGGAGTCACTCTGATTACACATCTCAGCACTCCACGCGAAAAAAATGTAAACTTCTGCTTGGCAGTAGGTGTAGGACACAATCACGAGACCAAAGAAAATCTTGGTATCTCGGCGCTTTTTGAAAAGCTGCTCCTCAGTCGTACCAAAGGCATAATCGCAGATTACGCCGGCACAATGACTTACTACTATCTGGAAGTACCCGTTGAAAAAGTGCCCGACGCCATTGCCGCTCTGGCCGGAATGGTAACCAAAACTTCTTTCTCTGACAAGGAAATCGAAGCAGAGCGTGAAGCAGCACGCAGGGGAGAAGACTGCCGCTTTCAGAGAAAATCAGGGCAAATACCATTCCGTAGACCAGGGCGAAGCAGATCTGGAGAACTGTTTCCCCCAATTCCGCGCCGCCAGCTGAAGCTGCTCTACAAACACACCGCTTACGGTGTTGCAGACATCAACTGGGACATGGAAGGCTACATAAACTCGGTATCCCGTTTCACCAACGAAGACCTGCAGGCTTTTGCCAAACAGTTCTACGTAACGCACAACATGGCGCTTCTGGTTGGCGGAAACATCAATGCGGACGAAATTGCCGCCCGTGCCGAAAAAGCCTTTGTCGACCTGCCGAAAGGCAAGAAAAACAAAGTGCAGAAAGACATCTATACCGGTGGTTTCGCAACGATTCCCGCACAGCAGCAGTCGTTGTTCTACTTCGGTTTTGATATCTCCGGCATCCGCAACGCCGAGCTTGCCGTGCTTATCAAACTGTTGAACGGCCGTCTGGAACGCTCTTTCATCGGCAGCGACGTTTTAAGCGACGTCCGCATTGCCGGCTACTATGGCCGCCGCACACTGCAGATATCAATTAAGACTCAGCAGAAAAACATTGGCGAAATTCTCGACACCGTCTGCCGAAACATCATTCGCATCAAAACCGAAAAGGCCAGCCCGCGCCGCATGGAACGCTCGCGCAATCTGGCAATGACCGGTTACATGGAAATGTTCGGTTCCGAGATTGCCCGCAGCCGTGAGGTCAGCTGGCAGATTTTCTCGCAAGGCGAAATGTTCGACATTCAGGAACTGATGTTCGCAATTCCTGAAGTTTCCGCCCGCAACATCCGCGAAGCTGCAGAAAAAATCTTCAGCACGCCGATGACTTTGGTTTGCAGCAGCGACCAGCCGGTTGACTATCAGGCTCTTTGCGCTCAAATCAGACAGTAAAAAAAATTATTAACCCTAAACAAAGCCCTCATTTATGAGGGCTTTGCCTTTTTAAATTCAATGGCGGACAATGCGCAGCCCTTCCCGTTCGGCTTCGACCAAACCGCCGTCGACAACCGCCACGTTGAAAAAGCCGTTTTTCTCAAACAGCTCGGCCGCCCGCTGCGAACGTGATCCGGAATGGCAAATGATATTCAGCGTTTTGCTGCCGTCCAGATTATGCTCATAAACAAAGTCTCTGGGATTAAGTTTGCTCAGCTCTTCGTTAAAAAAAGGCAGCGACAACGCCTCTTCCCTGATTTCATCCGGCGTCCGTACGTCCAGAATCAGCGACTGCTCGGTCAGCCGCTCCGGTTTTACATATTTCATAGTTCCTCCTTGTCTGCAAGAATAACACCGTCAATATATAAAACTTTGCGACACGGCTTTTAAGCTCGACTTTCTTTTTAAATTGCAAAAAAACAAAATCTGTGTTATCCGAAAAATGAACTTGAACTATCGGAGACTGCAAAAAGAAAAAACTTATTGCCGCCGCGCTGCTTGCGCTTGGACTTTCGGCCTGCACCAACGCCGGACCTTTCGTCACTTCGATTTCGTCCGACGGCAACAACGGCCTCATCGTCGAAAAATGCCAGCTGCACATGAACGCCTTTATGGGAACGGTTTCCAACAAAAACTGCACCAATACGCAGATCAGACTGCACTGAAATAAAAAAAGGCCGTAGCAACGGCCTTTTTTTATTTCAACTGCGTCCGGTACAAAGAAGCGTAAATGCTTCCTTCTTTTGCCATCAGTTCGTCATGGCTGCCGGTTTCGACGATCTCACCGTAATTTACTACCACGATTTTGTCCGCGTTGCGAACCGTCGACAGCCTGTGCGCAATAATAAACACCGTGCGGTCTTTCATCAGATTGTCAATCGCTTCCTGAACCACGGCTTCCGATTTGTTGTCCAGAGCCGACGTTGCCTCATCCAATACGACAATCGGCGCATTTTTGATAAATGCCCGCGCTATTGCAATCCGCTGTTTCTGTCCGCCGGAAAGCAATACGCCGCGCTCGCCGATTTGTGTGTCCAACCCCTGATCAAGCGAACGGATAAACTCTTCCAGACAGGCGCTTTTTACCGCTGCGTCAATCTGCGCCTGCGTTGCCGTCTCGTCGCCGAGCAGAATGTTTTCCCGGATAGAACCGTCAAACAGAAAATTATCCTGAAAAACGACGGCAATCTTGTCCCGCAGCGAATTAAGTTCCAAATCGCGAACGTCAATGCCGTCAATCGTCAGCGAACCGGAAGTAATGTCGTAGAAACGCGGAAGAAGGTTGACCAGTGTCGTTTTGCCGCCGCCCGAGTTGCCCACCAGCGCAATCGTCTGTCCGACCTTAACCGCCAGATTGATGTGTTTCAAGACCGGTTTGCCCTTCACATATTCGAAACAGACATCTTTATATTCTATGCCCTTTTTAATTTTATCCAGTTTTTTCGCGTCCGGCTTGCTCACAATCCGCGGCGAACTCTCCAGCAGCCCGAATACGCGCTCCATTGCCATTAACGCCATCTGCACGTTGTTATAATTGTTGCCGATGGACTTAATCGGGTTGTACAGCATAACCAGCGCCGTAATGAACGATACGAAATTTCCCGCCGAAATCTGGTGCGTCACAATCAGATAACTGCCCAGCCAGATAACGCAGGCAATACCCAGCGAAACGATAAAGTGCATCAGCGGCGACATCATTCCCGTCCGCTGAATCATCTTAATTCCGAGCTTGAACACGGAACGCAGCGTCTCGCGAAAACGCTGTCCCTGATATTGATACAGGTTGTAAGAAGTAATAATGCGGTTGCCGCTGAAAGTTTCGTTGTAATATTTCATGACCGCGGCACCCGAAAAAATCGTCTTGTCCATAACCGACTTAATTTTGCGACGCACCGTCGTCAGCGGGTACAACGCGCCGAACAGCACGATAACCGCCACAATCGCCAGCTGCCATGAATTGTAAAACAACACGGCAATCAGCGACAAAGACGAAAAAACGCGGGTCGTAAACAGTTTGAGATTGGATAACAGCCCGTTGCAGGCCAAATCGACGTCGTTGTTAAACCGGAACAGCACGTCGCCCGAGTTCGTCTTGTCAAAATACGCGGCGTCATAAGTCATCAGCTTGTCAAACAGGTCTGTCTTCACATCATTGGCTATTTTGCGCCCGACCCAGGTATTCATATAAGTCGCCGCATAGTTGAGCAGACTCTGCAACAGGCTGAAAAGAATAATCAAAATCGGAATATACGCCGTCGACGACGTACTTTTTTCCACCATTACCACATCCATATACGGTTTCAGCGACCAGGCGATTACCGCGTCCATCGAACCGATAGGAATGGTAATCAGCACGGCCAGCAGCGCCCTTATCCAGTAAGGGCGCACATACGGCAGAATCTTCCGGTAGTTCTGCACGGCATAAAGAGAATTGATTTTATCGCTGAGTTTCTTGAAAATGTTCATCTTATCTTTCTTCAAACGACTGACTATTCGAAATTATATTTGTATTTTTCATAATCGGCAAGGAGTTCTTCCGCATTAATGTCTTTTTTAATCCGAAAAACGCACAAACTGTCCACCCTCTCAACCTTGTCCAGATATTTCACTATCGGATGATATTTCCCGCGGAACCGGAAGTCATGGACGGCGATGAGCGGATTGTTCCCGCGCTGATGAATAATCGAAGCCAACACGCAGGCAACCCGGAAACGCCCGTCGGCCAGTATCAGGTCAAATTTTTGCGCCGTCTGCCTGAAAACCGCCTGCGAATAATCCGGAAACTTTTCACGCGCACTTTCGTTGACCGGATATCCGCATTCTCCGAGCGGACCGATATCGGCCTGGCAGATTTTAAGGCGGCCGCAGGCTTCGGCTTTGGCAATCACGTTTTTCCGGCGCAAGAACTCAAGCCAGCGGCTGTTGGCCTCCACGCTGCACACTTTTCCGCCCGAATTGCGCAAATAAAAAATCGTGCTGCCGCCCATGCCGAACTCCAGATAATTCCGGCTTTTCAGCACATATTTTTCAAAACATTTGCGCTCACGCCCGGTCATGATAAAATCATAATCGGGAGCCGACTTGTTGCGAATGCTGATTTTAAGCCCAAGTACGACAAAAACCGTATGCTTCATTCGCTTGATTCTGTAAAACGGTCTCATTTTTTATACGCCTCAATCTCTTCAAGAGTCAAATAAGACTTGGTTTCCTTCATGATTTTGTAACGTTGGCAGTTCACACAGGGGTTGTCCGTTTCCGGCCCGAAGTTAAGCAGCATTTTCTGCGCCTCTCTGAACCGGCGCGAACCGAGCGCTTTTTCCAGTCCGCATTCAAAAACATTAACTCCGAAATCGTCCTTATACATATTGCAGCAGCCGAGCAGACGTCCGTCCCAGTTTATGGCCGGCGCTTTCCACAAAGCCATGCACATGCTCCGGCTGTATGACTTTCCTTCATGCTCCAGATATTCGGCACGCGACACATATTTAAGCCCTGTTTCCCTTTTGACAAACTCGACGTCTTCAACCGGCGAAAAATTTCCGTCATAGTTCAGCTTAAAAAACACATTTGAAAAACCAAGCTCCGGCGCCATTTTCTTTACCAGAGGAATTTCCTCTTCATTATGCCCGAAAATAATAAACTGCCACGAAAGCCTCGGATACGGACTGTTGTATTTTCGCTTGAGTTCATTCAGTTTCCTTACGTTTTCAAAAACCCTGTCCAGACAACCGCCGACCCGGTATTTTTCATAGGCGGCCTGCGTAGCGCCGTCAATCGACAGCGTCAGTCCCTTGAACCGAAAACGAACCAGAGCATCCAGCGCCTCATCGGAAACATTGTTAAAATTTGCGCCGCTCCAGGCCGTCAGCGCCACACGTTTATGAAAGGCATATTCCATGATTGCAGGCAAATCCTTATTCAGAAAAATTTCCCCGCTGTTGGAAATCTCAATCTCCTTAACATACGGATGCCGATCCACAAAGCGCATAAAATCGGCAAACCTGAGATAGCCGATGCCAACCGTATTAACATCGTTACGCATATAACAGCATTTGCACTTCAGCTGACAGAGCGTACAACTCTCCAAACGGACCTTGGACGGCAGATAAACGGCATCCGCATATTTTTCGTACAAATCGCCCGTTCCGCCTGAATTCATAGCTTTCCTACCGTTTCAGCGTCAACAAAGGCAAAAGATTAAACAGCTTAATCCAGGTTTTGTCTTTCTTGGAGCGCAGCGTAAGAAACGGAATAATTCCGAACAAACTGATTTTCCTGATTTCCGTAATTTTGTACAACTCGGGAAAAAGCCCGCGATGTTCATGATACGCCCGGCACCCGGCCGCCGTTATCATGTACTTTATTTCGTCCCGGGTAAAGTTTTTGTATTCCAGACCGTCGCCGAGTATAACCCTATACAGTTTGACCATTTCGGCAAACATTTCTTCCTTGTACTCGTCGGCAATCTTGTCAAAAAACGAACGCGAAGCAACATAAGCCTGTTTGCTCCAGGCTTCCCTGACTCCCTGCCCGTATGCCTTGTTGGCAATCAGAATATCACGGGCGCACAAAGCCTGATGAATCATTTTAATCAGCTTGCGGCTTCTGACCTGCGACGATGAATTGGTGTTGTCGGTGTCGTTGCGGTAATAAACGAAAGGCTCAGGCAGCATGGTAATGCTCCCGGCTGCCGAATAGACGTCGGCACAGAACGGCCAGTCCTGATAGCAGGCTTCCGCCGATTCCTGAAAACGGATATGGTGCTTTTCCAAAAAATCCCGCCGGTACAGCGCCGACCACAGGGAAGAATGATCCATGAACAAATTCGGCTTTTCTTCAAGCGTAAACACTTCGCCGCGTTTGGCCAGCTCCGTCCAGGGCTTGAACAAAAACATCTCGCCCTTCGCCGAATTTGTTACCCAGTAAAAATTGCCCTTGGTAATTTCGGCACCGGTTTTCTCCGCCTGCGCAAAGAGTTTCTCATACATGTCCGGCGCAATCCAGTCGTCGGATTCAATAATCCCGATATATTTTCCCCGTGCCCGGGCGATTCCGGCGTTTACGGCTTTTCCGTAGCCGCCGTTTGGCTGATGAATCGCCACGACGCGCGCGTCCTGCGCCGCATATTCGTCAACCATCTGCGGACAACGGTCCCGGGAACCGTCGTCTACCAAAATGACTTCCATGTTTTTGAAAGTCTGATTCAGAATGCTGTCCACGCACTGCTTCAGATACTTTTCCACCCCGTAAATCGGAACCACAACCGAAATATCAGGCTGCATTATTTTTCTCCTTTTTGGCAAAAACCTCGTCAAACAAAGCCAGAGCACGGTTTACCGCCTTATCCATGTCATAATACTTATAATCACCCAGCCGTCCCAGAAAATAAACGTTTTTGAGCTCTTTCGCCTTTTCCAGATAACGGTTGTACAAATTCTGGTTCTCGTCGCGGACAATCGGATAATAACGGTCGTTTCTGCCGCGTTCAAAAGCCTCCGGATACTCAAACGAAACCACCGTATTTTCCGACTTGTCGTTCAAAAAGTACTTATATTCGCCGATACGCGTAAAATCGTGGTTTTCCGGATAGTTAATGACCGAATTGGACTGAAAATGCTCCCGCTCGTATTCGACAAAGTCAAAACGCAGGCTGCGGTAGGGCAGTTCGCCGAGCTCATAACCGAAATATTCGTCAATCGGCCCGCTGTAAAACACCCTCTCAAAGCTTTCCTTGTTCTCAAGCGAAGCATAATCCGTGTTCAGCAAAACCTTAATCTTCGGATGGTCGAGCATTTCGGCAATCAGCGCCGAATAACCTTTCATCGGAATTCCCTGATACTTGTCCTGAAAATAGCGGTTGTCCTTGCTGACGTAAACCGGAACCCTGCCGGTAACCGCCGGATCCAGATCTTCGGGTTTCATTCCCCATTGCTTGAGCGTATAGCCGAGAAAAACCTTCTGATAAACATATTCGGCCAGAAATTCAAGATCTTTGTCATTGGCCTTGCGCAGTTCCAAAATCGGCACCTTGACGTTAAAACCGAACTTTTCGATAAGCTTGTCCTCAAGCTTGTCGGCAATCGACTTCGGAAAAACCTTGCGGATGGAGTTCAGGTTAAACGGAATCGGTACTTCCTGCCCGTCGATTTTTCCTTTGACTTCGTGCATATACGGATGCCATCTGGTAAAACGGCTCAGATATTTCCACACATGCTCCAGATTGGTGTGGAAAATATGCGTGCCGTATTTATGGATACAGATGTTGTTCTTGTCATAATAGTCGTAAGAATTGCCGCCGATATGGTTTTTGGCGTCAATGACCAGAACTTCCTCGCCGAAATCCTCGGCAATTTTCCGAGCCATCGTCGCTCCGGAAAAACCGCAGCCGACAATCAGATTTTTTATGTTATGCATCCTGAACCTTCCATTTTTTCTTACCCAGACCCAAAGCCGTCAAAATTTTGCGCTTCAGCATCTTGTTTTTATACTTTCGCCATTCCTTTTCGTCCTCTTCCCAGAACAAAAGCGGCAGCTCCTTGATTTTAATGTTTTCCGTCTTCCGCAGAAATTCAATGTAAACGTTCATCAGACGCTCGGCGACAAAGCCGTAGACCCGCTTCTGATAATCGCTGCGCCTGACGACATCGTCCTGAATACGGCGTTCCAGTTCGCCCAAGACATCAAAAAGCCAAGCGCTGTAACGGTCAAAAAACGTTTTTGACGTTACCAGAATATTCATAAAATATCCCTCATTGGATTTTCTTAAAACCTCTTCCGCCGTTTCCGCCATGGCCGGGTATTTTTCTCCGATAATCTCAACAGCAGCGTCCAAATCGGCCGCAATGTGCTCATTGTTGTAATTCTCATACAGAGAAACGCCTTTCGGACATTTCCTCGGCAGGATAACGTCATAGTTTCGGCACAGAGCCAAAACGCCGGCTTCGGTCAGGCCGAACTTTTCGGCAAAATTGTCACCGAAAGTATGAAAAACCTTTTCCTTGGTTTTAAAATTCAGAAAACGACGGTAATGAAACAGCCCCACATAGTTGGAACGGCAGTTTTTCCAAATCCAGTATTGGGCCGTCAGCTCGCAGTAAAAACGGTTTTTGCCCGAAATGTTCTCGCCTTCGCTGTCGCCTATCATATCAAGCTTTTCCGTACCGAGCGCACTGCCGACCTGAATGGGAACCAGAACGCTGCTCTTCTTTATCGGAGCAGGTCTGTGGCAGCAAACAAATATACTCACATCATTCATCTGTTTTCCTTATCTCGGACACAACCTTGGATTGCCGACCAAAACACTAAAGACAAAAAAATTCCGGCCTAAGTAAATTTCTACTATAATAAATAATTTTTGCAAGGAGTTTCTTTCAAACGGAGGAAAACTCCGTCAAAAACTCGTTCAGCTTCCGGCTGCGGAAAATCCGCTTCAGGCCGGAGAAGTCCCGCCCGGTGCATATAACGTAAAAGTAGAAAGGCTAAAGCCTGAAAAATTTTCCGCCAAAAAGCAGAACCACACCGGCACAAAAGACCCAAACCGAAAAGAAATTGATGTCTTCGTCAACCAGGGCGCTGCTCATAAACGCCTCCCAATGTTCCATATCGTCCCCCGCGTCCACATAAACCGGCCTGATTTTGACAATGCCGTCCCTGTCTGCCTTAAACATAACGTAACCGAATTTTTTAATCTCCGAACGGATGGGCTGCCCGGAAGACGGCAGCGTTATCAGCGGCACGCCGGCAAACTCGCTTTCCGAATAATAGTGCACATGTCCCGAAATCAACAGGTTGACGCCCCGGTTTCGGATAACCTCGGCAAACCTGTCACGGGATTCGTCAAACAGACGATGGTCGTTCGGAACCTTTACGTTGACTGGCGGCACATGTGAAAAAATCACGCAGTACTTGAATTGCGGCCGAATTTTTTCCAGCG
>OGPD01002656.1_pt1 | contig 10397 bp, 9 predicted proteins | sample 1552861 | NCBI WGS metagenome assembly OGPD01 (sample SAMEA2580280, study PRJEB22360) | human gut metagenome | biome: human gut; feature: human-associated habitat; material: faeces | place: Denmark | collected 2008/2010
TGCCGAGCGGGCCGCCTCTCTGCCCATCACGGAAGCCTCTCCGGACGTCCCTGCCGCCACCTATGCGGACTGGATGGCGATGGAGCACCGCGAGCGCATCCAGAACGGCAACGGCAAGAACGGCGTGGCTGGCGATGCCCGGCGTATGCTGAACCTTGCCGGGACAAAGACTTCCCCGGCCTTCCACGCCTCCCTGCACGGGCAGTTGCGTGAAGCGCTGCTGGCGCTGGACGAACTCGCCCGCGCCGCCGACGCGCTTTGCGGCGGGCAGGCGCCAAGCTTTCATGCCTTGCGGGACAGGCTGGAGCACATCGACGCGCGGGTGCTCGCGTGGCATCCCTCCGCCGGGACGGATCCCCTCGTATCCCCACCTTCCCCTCCCGCCTCTTTGTCTTCGCCGCCACTGCCATCGTTCTCCTCGCGGGAACAGGCGTATGCCTCCCTTTCCGCCATCGCCGATTACCTCATGCGCACAGAGCCGCACAGCCCCGCCCCTTGGCTGGGGAAACGGGCCGGCTCGGGGGGGGGCGGCTCGCGCCGGGTGGGGGGGCCTTCCCGGCATGACGCTGGCGGAACTGCTCGACGAGTTGCTGGGGCAGGGGGAGAACCTCGCCTCCATCAAAAAATTGCTCGGAATGACCAAAGAATAGCCTTTTTTCGGCCCACGCCGCGAAAAAGCGTCAAGGAGCGTATCTATGGGAGAATCGATCCAGAAGCGGCTCGGCAGGTTCCCCCCGCCGCGCGTACAGATTACCTATGACGTGGAAGTGGGCGATGCCATCGTCAAGAAGGAACTTCCCTTTGTCATGGGCATTATGGCGGATCTCGCGGGTGACAGGACCGTCCGGGAAGATCTGGGGCTTCCGCCGCTGGCCGAGTACAAGCTGCGTACTTTTGCCGCCGTCGACCGGGACAATTTTGACGACATCATGAAAACCGTTGCCCCCGCGCTCAAGCTTTCCGGGCTGGACCGCTTCATTACCGAAGACGCGAGTGCTGCGTGGCGGGAAGGAGGCGTTGAGCCTGAGAAGGCGGCGTTCTCCTGTGTGCTGCGGTTTGAGAAGCTGGACGATTTCAGGCCCGAGTGTTTGGTGAAAAACGTCGAGACGCTGGCAGCGTTTTTCGAGCGCCGCAATCTGTTGCAGGATCTTGCCGCCAAGTTGGACGGCAACGACGCTTTACAGGCCAGCCTGCAGAAGATGCTGTTCCCTACCGGTGACTCTGTCTCGGAATTGGACGCGTTGCGGAAGGCGTACAAGGAGGCGTTGGCTTCTGTGGACGCCGCCCGTGATGCCGTGAGCAAGGCCGGAGAGGACCAAGAAAAGCAAAAGGCCGCTGAAGAAGGCGTTCAGCGAGCCGAAACGGCGGCGTCAGAGGCCAAGGAGAAGCTGGACGAGAAGCGGAAGGCGAAAAGGCCCGATACCGAGGCCATCGCCGCCGCGATGGTCCGCAATTCCGGAGACCCCGATGAGGATAAGCGCCAGCGGGAAGTCGCTGATGCGCGTTTGGCGGCGTGCCTTGCCGAACATGAAGACAATCCGTTCACGCTGCCCGCCAGCGGGAGTATGCTGGGGATGCTGACGGAACGGGTGGCCTGCAAGGACAAGCTCCTTGCGTGCCAGCTCGACGCCATTCTACATGCCGAGGCATTCCAGGAGCTTGAAGCCGTCTGGCGTGGCCTTCATTATCTGGTGTTCAACACGGAGACGAGCGATCGGCTCAAGCTGCGGCTGTTCAACGCCTCCTTCAAGGAACTGCGTACGGATCTGGAACGGGCCGTGGAGTTCGACCAGAGCCTGCTGTTCAAGCGGGTCTATGAGGAGGAGTACGGCACGTTCGGCGGAGAGCCCTACAGTTGCCTGCTCCATGTCCACGAATACGGCCTGTCGGCGGTGGACCTCGGCGTGCTCCAGAAGATGGCGGAAGTAGCCGCCGCAGCGCACACCCCCCTGCTCAGTGCCGCGTCGCCGCAGCTTTTCGGGCTGGGGAGCTTCACCGATCTGCCCTTGCCACGCGATCTGCACAAGATTTTCCAGAGCGCGGACTATATTGAATGGCGTTCGTTCCGCGAGAAGGACGATTCCCGCTATGTGACCCTTTGCCTTCCGCATCTGCTGATGCGCCTGCCCTATGGCAACGACACCGATCCCGTGGAAACCTTCGTTTATGAGGAGGATGTCGCCGGGCCGTCCCCAGACCGTTACCTTTGGGGCAACGCGGCTTTCGCCCTTGCCGCGTGCATCACGGCGGCCTTTGCCAAGTACGGCTGGACGGCGGCGATCCGGGGCTATGAGGGCGGCGGGGCCGTGGAAAACCTCAACGTCTACAAGTACCGCCAGACCAACGGCGAGACGGTGGCGCTGTGCCCCACCGAGGTGAGCATCACCGACCGCCGCGAAAAGGAGCTTTCGGATCTCGGCTTCATCGCCCTGATTTACCGCAAGAATTCGGACAAGGCGGCTTTCTTCAGCGGCCAGACGGTCCACAAGCCGCCGGTTTACACTTCCGACACGGCCAACGCCAACGCCCGGATCTCGGCGCGGCTGCCCTATCTGCTGAACGCATCGCGGTTCGCGCATTATGTCAAGGCGAACATGCGGGACAAGGTAGGGTCGTTCATGACGGCGGATAACGTGTCAAAGTATCTGAATAACTGGATCAGCCAGTATGTCCTGCTCTCCGACGACGCCGGGGACGACATCAAGGCGCGCTATCCGCTGCGTGAGGCCCGCGTGGACGTGAGCGAGGATCCCGGGAATCCGGGCGCGTACAAGTGTGTGATCTTCCTGAGACCGCATTTCCAGCTTGAGGAACTGACCGCAAGTATCCGGCTTGTGGCGGAATTGCCGCCGCCCGTGGTGTAACAAACGATGCGCCTCCGGCGGCGAGGGGCCGCGAATCCCTTTGCCCGCCGGGGGAGATCTGTGGTGCCCTCGACCCGTACGGCTCGAAGGCTCGCCCGGTGCCCGGCCTTTTTGAAACCGCCCTTTGGACCGGCCCCGGACTTCCGCATGAATGGGGATTCCGGAGCTGGAGCGATATTCCAAGGAGGGGGAAATGGTTTCCGTCTTTGATGCCTTCCACTGCGACGTCGCCGCGTCATAAAACGCAACTGCCCAATGTCTGTGAATCCCATCCGCCCTGTGCGCCGGGCAGGAGGGAAACCGGAAGTTCCACGGGCACGAGCCATTTCTCCGGATGGGGGCAAGAGGGCGGCAGCCCTTGCCGCCGGAGCATACAACTCTTGAGGAGCAGAATCCATGTCCACGAATACCTTTCTCAAGCTCGGTGATATTGAGGGCGAATCGACCATCAGCGGCTTTGAGAAGCAGATGGAACTCATCAATTTCACCAACGGGTTTCATCAGCCGACCTCGCCGATCCGCAGCAGTACCGGCCCCACCACGGGGCAGGCCGTCCATTCGATGATGAACGTGACCAAATATCTCGACAGTTCCTCGCCCAATATCTGCAAGGCCCTGTGGAGCGCCAAGGTCCTGGATTCCGTGGTGCTCACCTGCTGCCGTATGGACAACGACGCCGCGATCAAGTTCCTTGAAATCACGATGGAGAACGTGGTGGTGGCCTCTTACAACCTGCGTGGCGGCGGGGATCTGCCGTATGAGGAGATCGCGCTGAATTACGCGACCATCAAGTACACCTATATCCGCCAGAAGGAAGAGGGCGGATCCGACGGCAACATTGCCGCCAGCCACGATCTCAAGACGAATAAGGTTTCGTAATGAAGGAGGAAAGGCGCATTCCGCTGTTGTCCCGCCTTGCTGGGAAAGCTTCGGGGCGCGGATTGTCCCGGAGCGAATACCTGTCGGCCGTGGCGGAAGACGTCGAGGAACTGCTCAACACCCGTGCCCCCTGTGGGAATGGGGATGCGGCGGATCTGGTGATGGGGTACGGCCTGGCGGACTGGAGTTCGGCCCCGCTGGACGGGCGTGAGGTGGCCCGTGCCGTTTCGGCTGCGCTGGAGCGTTTCGAGCCGCGCCTGAAAAAGATAAGGGTGAGCCCGCTTGGACTTGAGGACGGTCGGCTGCATTTGCGGGTGGATGCGGCGTCCGAAGAGGAACCGGTGACGTTTTTGCTCCAATGCGACGGAGGCGTGTTCTCCGCTGGAGCGGCCGCGGAGGGCTGATGCACGCCTTTGAGGACATCGCCGGGCTGTACCGGGAGGAATTGCGTTCCTTGCGTGAGGACGCGGTCCGCTTCGCCGTGCGGAATCCCGGCATGGCGCGCCAGCTCGGGCTGGCGTCCGATACGCAGCCCGATCCTTTGGTTAATCTGCTGCTGGAGTCGTTCGCATGGCTTGCCGCCCGGGTGAGGGCGGACGCGGAATCCCGGCTGCCGCTGGTCTCGCACAGCCTGCTCGGGCTGCTCTATCCGCAGTTCGTCTGCCCGATTCCGTCCGTGGGCGTGGCGGAATTCATCCCCAATCCGGCGGGCGTGGCCGGGCTGCCGGACGGATTCGGCATTCCGGCGCACACCCCGATCCACAACCGTGACGAGCGCGGCGGCGTGCTGCGCTGGCGGACGGCCCGGCCTCTGACGTTGCATCCCGCGAAGGTTGTACGGGCTTCCATCATCCCTCCGGCGTCTTGGATGCCCGCTGCGGCGCAGGGCGTGCCCGGTGTCCTGTGCCTGCGGATCGAGGGTATCGCGGGGCTTTCGCTGGCAAAGTTCGGATTGCCCTCGTTATCTCTCCACCTTGGCGGTGATCGGTTTGCGACTTTTCCCATGCACGAATGGGTGCACGGCGCGTGTAAGGATGTCTTTCTCGCGGACGACGCCGGGGCCGCAAAGCCCAGGGCGCTCTCCCTTGGCCGGGAGGCCCTGTGTCATGCGGGCTTGGAGCCGGGCGGGCGTCTGTTCCCCGAATCCGCCTACGCTCTGCCCGGATACCAGTTGCTGCAGGAGTATTTTGCCTATCCCGAACACCTGCTGTTCTGGGAGGTGTTCGGGCTGGAACGTCGGCGGGAACTCGGGGATTTGCCAGGCTTCGATCTCCTGTTCCCCGTGGACGCGCCGCCGCCGAAAACGGTTTCCTCAAGATTGTTCCGCACCTGCGCCGTACCTGTGGTCAACTTGTTCGAGCGCATGGCGGAACCCATCCGGGTGGATCACGAGCGCTCGGGACACCTGCTCGTGCCGGATCTGCGGCACCGGGACAGTACGGAAGTCCATTCCGTGATCGCTGTGGACGCTTTGGAGGGAGGGGAACGTTCTTCGGTTATGCCGTATTTTTCTCTTTCAGGAGAAGGGGATGCGCCGCCGTCCCTGATGTGGTTCCTGCGCAGGAAACCATCTTTGGACGGCATAGGGACGGACGTGTTTCTGCATTTCAAGGAAGCGGCGTTCCGCCCGGAGACGGCTCGGCCTTGGGTGGCTTCCGCGCGGGTATTGTGCACGAACCGCCACCGTGCCGCCGAGCGCTGGCGTCAGGGCGAACTGACGCGGGATACGGACATGCCCACGGCGGCTATCCGCTTCTGCGGCCCTCCTTCGCAACAGCACGATCCGCCCATGTTCGGCGGCGAACTGTGGAAGCTCGTTTCCCATCTCAGCCTCCATCAACTTTCTTTGAGCGGGCCGGATGCCGACAATGTCCTGCGTGAACTGCTCCGCCTGTACGCGCCTCCGCGCGACGCTTTTGCGCAGCGCCAGATCGCCGGCGTGAACGGGTTGTGTGCCAAGCCGCTCATTCGCCCCTTGCGCTCCGCTCCGGGCTGTGCGGCGAGGGGAACCCGGCTGACGCTCACGCTCGACGAGGACGCCTTCACCGGAGGCAGCGCGTTTCTGTTCGCGGAGGTCCTCGACGTGTTCTTCGGGCTGTACGCCGGAATCAACACGTTTACGCAGCTTGTGCTGAAAACCTGTAACCGTAAAGGGACGTGGCACAGATGGCCTCTGCGATCCGGCGCGCTTCCGCTGATCTAGACGGCGATGCCCTGTCGCGCTTCCGGTCCGCGCCGTGGCGTTTCGACGTCTGGCAGGCGGGTGCGATTCTTGAGGCATGGAAAGGCCGCATGGACTGGGGCGTCCCGGCTTCGGACATCATCCCTGCTGGGGTGGTCCGCGGCGTGGCCTTCCCGGAGGGCGGGGCTCCGCGCCTTGATGTGAATCTGCTTGGGCTGGCGGGCATGGATGGGCCGTTGCCGCCGCATGTGGCCTTGCTGGTGCGGGAGCGGATGCGGGCCGGGGACCCGGCATTTCAGGAGTTTCTGGATCTGTTCCACAACAGGATCCTGCATCTGTGGCGGGATATGGCGTCGTCGCTGTGCCCGGAACTGCGGGCTGACGGCCTGCCGGAGGCTCACCCCTTCGCCGCGTTCCTGGAGGCGGTTTCCGGCCTTCCCAATACGGGAGAGCGGGCGCGGGATGTGCCCATGCCCGGCCCGGTGGCTGGGAGGGGAGACGTGCCCGCCGCGCTGTTCCGGTCCTGCGCGGCCGTATGGGCCCGGCAGCCGCGATCCGCGGCGGGGTTGGAAAAGCTGGTGAAGGCGGCCTTTGGGGTTGAAGCCCGCGTGGAACCGTTCCGCGGCGCGTGGGTCGATCTGCCCGAGGAGGATCTCACCCGCCTTGGCGGAAGGGATGCGGGCAATGCCCGGCTCGGAAGCACGGCCCTGCTCGGAAGCCGGGTTTTTGACGCTTCGGCGGGGATCACCCTGCGCCTCGGCCCGCTGACGGAGGCACAGCGCCGGATGTTTCTACCCCCTCCCGCCGGAACGTGCCGCGCCGACCTGCTTGCACTGGTCCGCTGGTATCTGGGGGACGTGGGGTGTGAGGTGATACTGAATAATTTTACGAGGAGCGGGTGAAACTATGCCTGATATAGGAGATGTTTACTATTTGTCGAACGCAATTTTTTTTGATTTTGACGGTAATCCCCTTGTGATAACAGGCCCTCCTGATCATTATTTTGTTGTTTATGACATCGTTGGTGAGATTTGCTTCGCAAAAGAGTTGACGAGCAATTCTACCTGCTGGCACGAGCTTTCGGCAGCCTACAAACCGATTACGGCACCTCCGGATTTTTTTAGTACAAAAAGTTATTACAATAACATACATGAGGATTTTTGTTTTTGCAGGTCCGAGAGTTCTGCCTTTCCGCTTGTTACGGAGCTGATGCCCGCATGGGAGGCTGATCCCACGCTGGGCCCCAAAGCATTTACGCATTCGCCCAGGCCGTACCGCACGGCTGGGGCGAAGAGTATTTGGTCGGCCAACATGGGCCCTGTCATCGCTAAGCCCGCGCCCTCCCCCGGCCCTGTTTCCCTCCCTACGGCCCCCCTCACGCCTACACCCACGCCGCCTACGGCCAAGGATAGATTCGTTGCAGCGCTGAGTAAGGGTAAAACTTGACGCCTTGCCGTTTTCCGAGTCACATTTGTATATGAAAGTCGCGCTTCGTCCGTGTGACCCGTTGATAAAGAGAACCGGACATCCCAACGTTGATCGGTAAAACCGAAAATCTGGATGGAATCGCTCGATATGTCTACTACCCTCACCGGTTACGAGGCCCTTTCCCGCCCGTTTCGTTACGTGCTGGAATATTACCCTGACGAGCAGCCGGAACTGGCGGCGCTGATCGGCAAACCGTATACCGTACGGCTGCCCATGCCCGACGGCTCGACGCGTCCGCTCAACGGCATCGTGTTCCGTGCCGAACAGGGGCCGTCCACTGTGCGCTCCGCCCGGTATACGCTGGAGCTGCGCCCGTGGTTCCTGCGCCTTGATCAGGAACGCACCTGCGCTGTCTTCCAAAATATGAGCGTGCCGGAAATCGTCACCAAAGTCTGCACTGACGCTGGATTCGGGCATATCCGCAATGCCCTTTCCTCAACCTATCCGGCAAAGGAGTACACCGTCCGTTATGGCGAAACGTCGTTCGCCTTCTTGAGCCGTCTCATGGCGGAGGCCGGGATTGTGTATTTTTTCGAGCACAGTGGGTCCGCGCACACGCTGGTCATGGCCGATTCGCCCGACGTTTTCGCGGATTGCCCGCAGGGTGCGACGCTGGAATGGCTTCCCGACGCGCAGGACAAGGAGGGTGGGCCGCCCACGGAACCCTCTGCGCATGTTTTTGAGCTTTCGCTGTCACGGCAGGTTGCTGCGGCTTCTTGCTCCGTGGATGACTATAACCCGCTGACCCCTGAAACCAGCCTTGCCGCGTCCGCGGGAGAAGGGTTCCCTTGCCTCGGCTATCCGTTGGCCGGGCATATCGATCAGCAGTCCGGCGAAGGGCTCGCGGCTATCCGCTTGGACGCGTGCGAGTCGGGAGGGTTCAAGCTGCGCGGGCGCTCTTCCTGTCCGGGGCTGTCCGCAGGATGCGCCTTTACAGTGAAGGGGCACCCCGACGGGCAGGTGAATGCCCGGTGGGTGGCTACGGAAGTCCGTTTTACGGCATCGTTCCCCGGTGACGGCACTGCCGAAACCGGGCGTTTCCTGGCGGATGTTTCCGCTGTGCCCGCTTCCGCCCGTTATCGCCCCCTGCCGTTTTTCGCGCGGTCCCGCATGAGCGGCCCGCTTACGGGTGTGGTCACGGGCAAGGAAGGTGAAGAGGTTTGGACGGACCAGCACGGGCGGTGCAAGGTCCGGTTTCATTGGCAGGGTGCCTCGGATGAAACCTCGTCGTGCTGGGTGCGGGTGGCACAGCCGTGGACCGGCAACGGCTACGGCGCGCTGTTCCTGCCTCGCATCGGGCAGGAAGTGGTGATCGGTTTTGTCGGGGGAGATCCGGATCGGCCCCTTGTGACGGGCATGGTCTACAATTCGGGCAATCCGCCGCCGTGGGCGCTGCCGGAGCACGCGGCCTGTTCCGGCCTGCTGACCCGGAGTTTTCCGGACGGACAGGCCGGCAATGAGCTGCGCTTCGACGATACGAAGGATGCGGAGCTGGTGTATCTGCACGCCCAGAAGACGTTTTCCTGTGATGTGGAGGACGCCCGCACGGTGACGATCATCGGGGAGGGCGGCGACGCGCTCACGTTGGAAAAGAGCAGCCGGATCACGACGCTCAAGGAAGGCAACGATGCCCTTACGTTGGAAAAGGGGAACCGCTCCGTCGAACTCAAGGAAGGTGACGATGCCTTCACCATTGAAAAGGGCAGCCGCAGCGCCACATTAAAGGAAGGTGACGACGCGCTGAGCCTTGAGAAAGGCAATCGGGCCGTGACGCTCAAAGAGGGCAATGATCTGCTGGTACTGGAAAAAGGCGGGCGCACTGTCGAGCTCAAGGATGGCGACGACGGCCTCAAGGTAAAGGGCAAGCGGCACGTTGAAACGGGAGGCGATGAGGAGCGCAAGCACGGCGGCAACGTGGTCATCAACGTGAAGGGTGACTATACGCTGAAGGTTTCCGGCAATCTGACTATCGAAGCGGGCGGGACTCTGGCGCTCAAGTCCGCCAAGGCGCAATTCTCGGCAAAGCAGGGTATGGAAATTTCCTCGTCGGCAAACCTTTCCGTTTCCGCGCAAACGGAACTGACTCAGAAGGCTACGATGGTCGACATCAAGGCTAATGCCAAGGGGACACTCAGCGCGGGCGCAATGCTTGAGGTCAAGGGCGGTCTGGTGAAAATCAACTAAAGGCTGGCTCCGCCCGGTATGGTGGAGACTGAAAGCGTTATCCGCAACACGCCGAATCGGCGTAAAGGAGGATGGGCCATGCCGCCAGCAGCGCGCGTTGGAGATATGCATGTGTGTCCCATGCAGACGCCGGGGCTCCCACCGATTCCGCATGTGGGCGGGCCGATACTTCCGCCCGGCTGCCCTCATGTCCTTATCGGAAATATGCCCGCAGCGTGTATGGGCGATTCCGCCGTTTGCGTAGGGCCGCCGGACGTCATCATCAAAGGATCGTCTTCCGTGCTGATCGGGGGCCGCCCCGCCGCCCGCATGGGCGATCAGACGGCCCACGGCGGGCAGATCGTCATGGGCTGTCCTACAGTCATAATCGGCGGGTAGATTACTTATTGGCCGGGAAGTGGATGGCGGCCCCACAGGAGCTGTGATCGTTGGGCGCGTCTTCGGGCTTTACGGGCATCGATAGCAGCGTCCCTCCCTGGGCTCCTTTCTCCCAAAGTTTTCGATGTTATCGAATCCCTCCTTGTCAGACTTTCGGGTAGACAAAAATAAAACCCGCTCGGACATGCTGGGCGGGTTTTTGATTTGGAGGAACAGCGGGAAAAGGCTTGCACATAGGATTGGAAGTTTTTCCCTTGACCGGAACGAACTCCTGTTGCGCGGCCTCCCCACGAATCGAAGTTTTTGCGGGAGGGGTTCGGGGAGGGAGCTTTTTTGAAAAAGCTCCCTCCCCGATCTTTCCCCTTCATGCTGAAATATCGCAATGCCCGTCGAGGCCGCACGCGTTGGCGGGGCGTGTCTCC